>OLHJ01000346.1_pt1 | contig 15370 bp, 12 predicted proteins | sample 1609491 | NCBI WGS metagenome assembly OLHJ01 (sample SAMN05416861, study PRJEB24817) | seawater metagenome | isolation source: Sea water | place: Canada:Atlantic | collected 2013-11
GAGCAGAAGTTTCTTCTTCAATAACGGGCTCAGGAATAGAATCAACTACTTCTTCTTCAATTACTGCGTCTTGAGCAATTTGCGTTTCAAACTCTTCGACCTCTTTCAAAATTTCCTCTCTGTAATTGGGTACAGGTGGAGTTGATTCTTGCTTCTCTAGGTCTTGTAGCTCTAAAAACTCCAGTTGAAGATTGGCGTCTTCAGGCAACTCATGCAAAAATTGATAAATAGTTAAAACACTGGTCAGTTCTTGGGTTTCACTGATCATATTAGCAATCCATTCTTGATCTAATTTTTCTGCGCTAAATACTTTTTCAGAATGGTTTAGAAGGATCTCTAGCTGCCCTGCTAATTTCTGTCTAAAAAGTTTTTCTCTGGTTCCCATTGGCACTAAATGTTTTAATGTGAGTGGTCTTCTTCTGCTTCCAATAATATGAAAAAGTAGACATCTCTTAAACGCAAATTTAATTAGATTTGTGTACAACCGAATTAGATATTTCCTTTTAATCAAAGGGAAGTGTTATTATCTGTTAATCAGTAGTTCCATCTATCGGTTTAAATGCTTTTTTGTAGTTAAGAAGCATTTTATTTTTAATCAATGTCGGGGTAAGGAATGTTTTTAGAGAAACTTGTAAATCAAAATGCACGTAGAGGCTGGATCGAAGTAGTATGTGGATCCATGTTTTCGGGTAAAACCGAGGAGTTAATTCGTAGACTAAAACGCGCGCAATTTGCTAATTTGAAGGTCGAAATTTTTAAACCTCAAATTGATACGAGATACGATATAGAAGAAGTAGTTTCTCATGATAGAAATTCTATTTCATCTACCCCCGTTCCTGCATCTTCAAATATTTTGTTGTTAGCCGATGGAATGGATGTAGTAGGCATTGACGAAGCGCAATTTTTTGACGATGAATTGGTTAATGTATGTATGCAATTGGCCAATAAAGGAGTGCGCGTAATTGTTGCCGGTTTAGATATGGATTTTACGGGTAAACCATTTGGTCCTATGCCTGGGCTTTTAGCTACGGCCGAGTACATTACCAAAGTTCATGCTATTTGTGTAGATTGTGGTGACCTGGCTCATCACTCTTTCCGATTTGAAGGAAGCGATGATTTGGTTTTAGTAGGGGAAAAGGAAAGTTACAAACCTTTATGTCGAAAATGCTTTAATCAAAACCAAGGCGAAAAGGAAACAGAAAAGAATGCTAATTTAAAGAATGAAATTAACGAGTTATAGTGCCCAACAAATTGCCGAAGTACTGGAAGGAGAACACCAATTGGTGAATCCTGAAAGTGAAATTCTCAATCTGCTAATTGACAGTAGAAAGGGACGACAATTTGAATCTAGCTTGTTTGTGGCTCTAGATGGTGCCTTTAGAGACGGCCACCAATATGTACAGGAAATGTATAAAAAGGGCGTTCGAAATTTCTTGATTTCCCAACCTGTTTCGGGAGTGCCCAAAGCAAATCTGTTCTTAGTTGAAAGTACGATCGCTAGTTTACAAAAATTAGCGGCCCATCAACGAAATATTACACCTATTCCAGTAATTGGAATTACCGGAAGTAATGGAAAAACCATTGTGAAAGAATGGCTATTTCAATTACTAAAAAACGATTTTAAAATTGTTCGCTCTCCTAAAAGTTACAATTCTCAAATTGGTGTTCCGTTGTCGGTCTGGGCCATGAATTCTGATTATAATTTGGCCATTTTTGAAGCAGGTATTTCTAAGGCCAATGAAATGGTGAATTTGGAGAAAGTTATTCATCCAAGTATTGGAATACTAACAAATATTGGATCCGCACATCAAGAAAATTTTGAATCGCTGAAACAAAAACTTCAGGAGAAGTTGATTTTGTTTAAAGATGCCAAACAGATTGTATTCAATGCCGACTTGGATTTAATTTCAGAAACCATTACGGAAATGTATCCCGAAAAAGAAAAGCTATCTTGGGGTATCGAAGAACATAATTTACTTCAGATTTTAGGTTCGAGCACACTTAAAAACAAGACCACCATATTTGGGAAGTGGCAAGATAAAAAGGTGGAAATTTCTATTCCCTTTTTGGATGATGGATCTATAGAAAATGCCATTCATTGCTGGGTTGTTTTGCTGAATTATGGAATTAATCCCTATGAAATTAAACAACGATTTGCACAGCTGGAATCGGTGGCTATGCGATTGGAGCAAAAAAATGGAGTAGATAATAGTGTGATTATTGATGATGCCTATAATTCAGATATCACCGCATTTGAAATAGCGCTAGATAATTTAGAATTAGTTAATCGAAGAGTGAAAACGGTTATCTTATCGGATATACTTCAAAGTGGACACTCTAAAGAAAATTTGTATAAGCGTATTAATCAAAGTTTGTTAGATCATAAGATTACTCGTTTTATAGGTATTGGGAAAGATTTGTTTGAACATCAAGATTTAATTGAAATTCCGAACAAACACTTTTTTGTATATACGCAGCAATTTACAGATCAGATTCATTCGTTCAATTTCCAGAATAACAGTATTCTAATTAAAGGAGCGCGTGATTATCAGTTTGAACGAATTACCGCAAAATTGGCTTCAAAAACGCATGAAACGCAATTAGAAATCAATTTAGACGCACTAAAGAACAACTTACGTTCTTATCGGAAAAAACTATCCTATGGCACCAAATTAATGGTGATGGTCAAAGCCTCCGGATACGGAGCAGGAGGACCAGAGGTGGCTAGATTGTTAGCATCTGAGGAAGTAGATTATTTGGGAGTTGCCTATGCGGATGAGGGGGTAGCCATTAGAAAGGCTGGTATTTCTACGCCTATCATGGTAATGAATCCTTCGGTAGAAGCCTTCCCTGTTATGATTAATTATGATCTCGAACCTGAAATTTATTCGGTGGAGGTGTTGAATGCTTTTAGCCAGGCGTTAAATACCGAAGGGATGATGAATTCCAAGTATAAAATTCATTTAAAGCTTGAAACCGGAATGAACCGTTTGGGTTTTAAGGTAGAGGAACTAGATAAGGTTTTACAAATTCTAAGAAGGGAAAATTATTTTAAAGTGGCATCTGTGTTTTCGCATTTGGCCGCAAGTGACTCTGCGGAGTACGATGCCTTTACCTTGGGGCAAATTGAATTGTTTACTGATTTAGCCGAAAAGGTAGAGAATACCTTAGGCTATTCATTTATGAAACACATTTGTAATACTGCGGGTATTGAACGATTCCCACAAGCTCATTTTGAAATGGTTCGTTTAGGGTTAGGGTTATATGGCGTAGCGATTGATTCCAATAATCAGAATTCGTTACGCGTTGTTTCTTCGTTGTATTCTATAGTCGTTCAAACCAAAACCGTTTTGCCTGGAGAGAGCATTGGCTACACTCGTAACTTCATTGCTGAAAAGGAAATGAAAATTGCTATTATTCCTATTGGCTATGCGGATGGATTAAGTAGGAGTTTAGGTAATGGGGTGGGTGAGGTTTTCGTATCAGGGCATAAAAGACCCATTGTAGGAAATATTTGCATGGATTTAATCATGGTGGATGTTACCGGATTGCCTACACAGGTTAATGAAAGGGTGGAGATTTTTGGTAAAAAAGTGAATGTTCAGGAATTAGCGGCTAAGGCGAATACCATCAGTTATGAAATCTTGGCAGGAATTCCAGTACGGGTAAAAAGAGTGTACATTAAAGAAGATTCATGATCCAGTTATCAGTGGTTATTATTACGTTCAATGAAGAAATTAATATTGAGCGATGTCTACTTTCTGTGAAAAATATTGCAGATGAGGTGGTGGTGGTCGATTCTTTTTCAACCGATAAAACGAAGGCTATTTGTGAGCGTCATGGCGCACGGTTCCTTACCCACAAATTTGAAGGTCATATAGAACAAAAGAATTACGCATTAAAGAAAGCGAAGTTTGATTATATACTTTCATTAGATGCGGATGAGGCGGTGAGCTCGAAGCTGGAAGAAAGTATCTTGAAAGTGAAAAAGAACTGGAAAGGGGATGCCTACAAAATGAATCGCTTAACTAATTATTGTGGTACCTGGATCAGGCATGGTTCGTGGTACCCAGACACGAAATTACGCTTGGCTGCGAAAGAAACCGTGACTTGGGGAGGAGATAACCCGCATGACAGATTACTGCCTTTGAGTAATTCAGAAACCGTGCATCTGAAGGGAGATATTTTACATTATTCGTATTATACGGTTGAAGGGCATTACTTACAGCAAGAAAAATTTTCGAGTATTGCAGCCAAAGCATTATTTAACCGAGGAAAGAAAGCCCCTTGGTATAAATTGATTTTAAATCCTATTGCTTCCTTAGTAAAGGATTTAATAATAAGAAGTGGGTATTTAGATGGAAAAGCTGGATTTAAAGTAGCCCAAATTTCCGCCTTATCTGTGTATTGGAAATACAAGAAGTTAAGGCAATTATGGGCGGGTAAAACGCTTTAATCTATGGCAGGTGTTTCTAATTCTTCTTTACTAGGATGGTGATATAGAAAGAGGAAATAGAAAAACAAAGCGTAGGTAATTCCAAATTGGGTTTCAAAAGTGTCTTCATCCAACATGGAAACAATCATGATAATAAAAGATCCAATAAACAAATGCGTTTGTGAATTTGGTTTTTCTCTAAAACCTGAAAACAACATCCAGATGAAGTAAATTAAGCCCAATAATCCAAAGGTAATTCCAAAGGTTAAAAACTGATTGTGAGCACGTAATTGGTATTGTTCCTTTATTGGGAAATTTAGTTCAGAATATTTGGCGTCATAGGCTAGTTGAACATCTCCAGTGCCCACTCCATATAACCAGTTTCCTTGGAAAATTTCTAGTCCTATTTTCCAAAATAAAAAGCGCTGAGCTAATGAATTACCTTGTGGATTGTATCCGTGTCGGTAATTATGAATCTCCCAAATGTATCTGTAAATTAAGTTGTTAATGTTTTTAGCGTCTAGGTAACGATAATTGGCAATACCATTTTCAACAGCCCAAATATCTTGGTGATTTAGAGCCAAAACACCTTCTTTATCTTTCCGTAGGTTTTTGGAAGTAAGGTAACGAATTAGGGTGAAACGTAATTCCTGACCTAGATAATCTTTACCGTCAAAATCTAATTCGCTAATGGTATTCCAGGTATTCTTTAGTTCGTCTTGAGCAATATAGGCATAGGTTTGATGTCCGTTTTCAACTTTAGGGGAGTCAAAGTAAAAAAGGTATTTTTCTCCGCTTGCACTATGGGTATTTACCGTTTCTGGAGATATTTCATCAATGTCATAGAATTGGTGTATTTGGAATCCCACGTGCGCAATGGCAAGTACACCAAAAACTAAGAGTAACCATTTTACTGTTAAGTGATGTTTCATTTTCTTTTGCGTAGAAATAATCCATACTAAAACCACTCCTGCCGTAAATACGGCTACAATACCTGACATGGCTCGTAGCATTAACAAATAAGTGATAAACCAAAAACCCATTCCAATAAACCAGATTTTTAACCGTTGCCATTGTACCGTTTTTTGACTCAAGTAAAAGGAAGAAAATACGGCTACACCCATCATTAAACTTAAACGAATATGCGACATGTAGGGTGACATTAATCGGTAGTCATCTCCTGGCTTTGATAAGAAGAAATAGATGGCAGACCCAATAATGCTACTCAGTAAAGAGGTGGCTAAAAAGAAAAGCAAAACCCACTCAAATTTCTTTACACTTAATTTATAAGAAGACCCGATAGCCATGGGTAATGCAAAAAGAGGGAGTTTTATTTGAATATCGTGGTTGCCATAATCTAGGTCAGTACTCCATAATAAACCCAAAATGTGAAGCGCAAAAAAGGCTACAAATAGGAGAATGGTATAATGTTTCCAAACGAATTTTGCTTTAGAAATATAATTCCCCTCAGCTAAATAGTTAGCAGACATTAATATCATAGACAGGCTCACCATAAAGTGAGAAAATTGCATGCCTACCAGCATAACAATTAGTAATCCAAAAAAGATATTTTGATGGATTTGAGCTCTATTTGAAAGAATACTCAACGGACTATTTAGCGCTGTATGTTCCGTTCAAGATAGACGAGTAAACTTTAGAATCGCCCAATATTTTTTTGGCCTCAATCATGTCTTCATCAAAATGCATATCATGTTCAATACGGCCATTTTGGTAATGGTAGCGGGTTACAATTTCGCCAGACATGTACCTTTTAATTTGGTCTTGAAATAAATCTAAATCCTTAGCTTTATTCATGAAAATGGCATCTTCCAAACCTTTTAAATCCTCTTGAATTTGATCGGCATACTTTTCCTCTTCTGCTGCTTTTTCTAATCGTTTAAGAAGCTTTTCCGTTTCTGTAGAATAATCGTAATCTTTATCTTTTAAATATTCTTTGAATTCCAAATACTCCGCGTCACTCATTTGATATTCACTGGCAGAAGCAATACTGTCATTATTGCTTCTATACTGTGTGACATAATCAAAAATAAGTTGCTTTTGCACCAAGCTAATTAGAATTGGACTGGCTATTGGACCTTCCACCTTAATCTCGGGTTCAATTCCGGCCCCATCCAGTACCAAACGCCCTCCTTTTGTTTTAAACTCTTTGCGCAGTGAATCGGGCACGGTCATGGCCTTTCCATTTTCATCTTTATGGGAGTAATCTAAACGTTGAATACATCTCCCGCTTGGAATGTAATATTTGGCAACGGTTAACTTCATTTTGGAGTTGTATTTCAAATCTCTGGTTTGTTGCACTAAACCTTTTCCAAAAGAATTACTTCCAATAATTACCCCACGATCTAAATCTTGGATAGTTCCGGAAACAATTTCAGAAGCGGAAGCGGAAGCTCCGTTAATTAAAACGACTAAATTGATTGCAGTATCAACAGGTGGAGCCGTGGTGAAATAGGTTTGGTTCCAATCGGTTAGTTTTCCTTTGGTTTCAACTACTTTGGTTCCTACCGGAGCAAAAAGCCCTACAATGTTTACAGCTTCGCGTAAAAGGCCACCTCCATTATTTCTTAGGTCTAATACCAAGTTTTCAATTTGGTATTGTTGTTTTAAGTCCATCAAGGCACTTTTTACCTCAGCACTAGCGGTTTCGGTAAACCCATTTAGTTTAATATAACCTGTTTTTTCTTGGGCTAAACCGTAGTAAGGAACGTCTTTAATTTTTATTTCTTCACGGGTTACAGTTACGTCTCTTGGGGCATCTTCACCATAACGCTCAATGGTCAGTACCAGGTTAGTATTTGGCTCGCCTTTTAAAAAGGAACTAATTTCAGAAGTGGACTTTCCTTTTGCTGGTTTGCCATCTACTTTCAAAATAATATCACCTGCACGGAGACCTGCTTTATCGGCTGGAAAGTTTTCATACGGCTCAGATATGATGACAAAACCGTCTTTACGAGAAATAAGAGATCCAATTCCTCCATATTGACCAGTGGTCATGAATCGGTAATCCTCAATGTCTGATTCTGGATAATAAACGGTGTAAGGATCTAATTTTTTTAACATGGCGTCAATCCCCGTTTTCATTAGGTCACCGGGTTGGGTCTCGTCAACGTAATAGGTGTTTACGTTTTTATAGACACTCACAAAAATGTCTAAGTTCTTACTTACTTCAAAATAACTGTCCTGAAAGCTAAACAGTCCTACGGAGATAACCGTGATGATTCCAGCTATCCATTTGGTAGATGATTTATATGTCTTATTCAATTTCATTTTCTTTCAATTTTTTTAGGAGCTTTTCCAATGCTTCTTGCATTTTTTTTGGTGCTTCTTCCGATCGAAGTTCTCTGCTGCCAATATAAATAAAACCAATGGCCAAATGGGTATTGGTTTTGTTTAAAAATGCTTTTAAATCTGAAGAATACAATCGAAAAGCTTCTGAAATTTTTCGTTTGATGGCATTTCTAGATACTGCTAATTTAAAACGCTTTTTTGGTACACTAATCAATATTTGCGAACCATTAGTTTTTAAATCTTTACGAGATAAGTAGACCAAACGGAACGGGGGGGTGGTTATTACCTTACCCTTAGAAAAAAGTTGGCTGATGACCACTTGACTCTTTAAATGACTTTCCCGCTTGTTTACTAACTTCACATCACAAAAAAAGGGTTTCTTTCGAAACCCTTTGTATAATTTGTTCAAGAAAAATGTTATTTCTTGTTATGTTCTTTAACATAGTTCTCAATTGCCATGGTCATAGATGGCGCGTTTTGAGTGGGAGCTTGAATATCAATCTTTAACCCGGCTTCTTTAGCAGCTCTTGCCGTAGTAGGTCCAAATACGGCAATTCGCGTATCATTTTGTTTAAAATCAGGGAAGTTCTTTAATAAAGATTCAATTCCTGCAGGAGAAAAGAATACTAACATATCATAAAGGACATTCTCTAAATCAGAAAGGTCTGAACAAACTGTTTTGTACAATACTGCTTTAGAATACTTGAACTTACTTTTTTCAAGTAATTCAGGAATTTCTTTTTTCAAAATATCAGAACAGGGTAACAAAAAGTTTTCTTTTTTGTGCTTTTTCATGACATCAATAAGTTCCGCAAAACGTTGCTTCCCATGAAATATTTTTCTCTTTCTGTAAACTACATATTTCTGCAAATAATAAGCAGTTGATTCGGAAATACAGAAGTATTTCATGGTATCCGGAATGGTTAGACGGGCCTCTTTCGCAATTCTAAAATAATGATCAACCGCATTTCTTGAAGTGAAGATAACTGCCGTATGATCTAGAATATTAATTTTTTCTGATCTAAAATCAATTTCATTTACACCTTCTACATGAATAAAAGGACGGAAATCAATGGTTAGTTTGTGTTTTGTACCTACCTCAAAATACGGTGACTTGTCCGATTCTGGTTTTGGCTGTGATACAAGTATTGTTTTAACTTTCAAATCCATAATAAAAACGCTAACTTAGTTGGTTAGTACTTGAAATATTTAAATCCATTCGTATTGTATCGCTAAGCGACCGAATACCAATAAAGGTAAAATTTCAAGCGTGCAAATGTACAAAATAATGTGGAACACTTGGCCCTTTGATTGCTTTACCGCTAAAAAAAACGACCTGAATAAACGGTAGAAGTAAATGAGTGTCATGCTTATAAGCCCAATTGAAACGATGATTTGAGGATTTATTACAGGGGCATAGGTATACAGCACTGTAAAGGGGAAAAGCACAATCCCAGAGATCTGAATAGAAATAATAATTAATGAAAGGTAGGCCTGAAAAGTCTGGGAGGCATTAAAGATGACTCCAGAAAGTAATACCAATATAGTTTTAAAGAATAATCCAAAGATAATCGCGAAGGCTATAATAACGAGTGTTAACCCTGTGTTGTGAAAATCAAATAAAAGAAATGGCACGTTTAGTTCAGCTAGAATTTGATAACCAAAGACGGTTATATTGACAATTCCCAGTAAAAACATGCCAAGGGAAACAAACCCATTGGCTCCACTCCGGTCATTTAGTTCATTGAAAAATGTGCTACTGTTAAAAAAGGACGATACGATGGAACGAAGTCCCTTGGCATGTTTTTGAAAATAGTATCCCCAAGAAATTAAAATGAAGATGAATGTGAAAAACAAAATGGTGGAAGAATGATATGTTCTTGTTTCAAATTCTTTTTTGGGCAATTGTTTTGCTTCTGTTAAAGAAATCCAATAATTATCAAGATATCTAGGTTCAACCACAGCGGTACTTGCTGGTTTGTTAGCCATACTTAATACAAATAAGGAGTCGGAAGTAGTGCTGTCTAAATAAGATTCTGATATGGAATTTTTTAACTGCGGCATGTGAAAGGCAAAAGTAATTTTAGTAATTGTCACAATGGTTTAATATCTGTCAATAATCCATGTTTTTTTGAACATATTTATTTACAGATTTCAGTACCTTTGGCGCCAAATTAAAACACTCATGACGGATAGATTTGAAGCGCACGATTATTATTTAATGGATGAATTATTGACTGAAGAGCAAAAGTTATTCAGAGATTCATTACGCGCATGGTTAAAAAAAGATGTTTCTCCAATTATTGAAGATTATTATGAACGTGCGGAATTCCCTCGCCAAATTATTCCTGGTTTAGGCGAGTATGGATGTTTTGGTCCATATATTCCAACAGAGTATGGAGGTCCTGGTTTAGATCAAATTACTTATGGACTTTTAATGCAAGAATTAGAAAGAGTGGACTCAGGAGTTAGATCTACTTCTTCTGTGCAGTCTTCGTTGGTAATGTATCCTATTTGGAAGTACGGTTCTGAAGAGCAAAAGCAAAAATTCTTACCCAAACTAGCCACAGGCGAATTTGTAGGCTGTTTTGGATTAACCGAGCCCGACCATGGTTCTGATCCAGGCAGTATGGTAACCAACTTTAAAGATGTGGGAGACCATTATTTATTGAATGGTGCAAAAATGTGGATCTCGAATTCTCCTATTTCAGACGTTGCGGTGGTATGGGCAAAAAATGAAGAAGGTAGAATTCACGGATTGTTGGTGGAGAAAGGAATGGAAGGTTTTTCTGCTCCTGAAATGCATGGTAAACATTCTTTAAGAGCTTCTATTACGGGAGAGCTTATTTTTGACAACGTAAAAGTTCCTAAGGAAAACTTATTACCAGGAAGGTCTGGATTAGGGGCGCCACTTTCTTGTTTAGATTCTGCACGTTACGGCATTGCATGGGGAGCTATTGGTTCTGCTATGGACTGTTACGATTCGGCATTGAAATACGCCAAAGAACGTGTACAGTTTGGAAAACCAATTGCTTCTTTCCAATTAATTCAAAAGAAATTGGCGGAGATGGTTACTGAAATTACCAAAGCGCAATTATTGACCTTTAGATTAGGGCAATTACGGGAAGAAGGAAGAGCAACATCAGCTCAGATTTCCATGGCAAAAAGAAATAACGTGGATATGGCATTGAAAATTGCTAGAGAAGCACGTCAAATTCATGGAGCAATGGGTATTTCTAATGAGTACTCTATTATGCGTCACATGGCAAACTTAGAATCTGTTGTTACTTACGAAGGAACACATGATATTCACTTGTTAATTACAGGGATGGATATCACCGGGATTCCAGCGTTTAGCTAAGTGTAGAAAACAAAATTATGAGCCTCTAAATAGAAAGATTTAGAGGCTTTTTTGTTAATAGCCTGCAAGTAATCGGTCTGTGGGAGCAAAATTATCGGTAAGGATCTTGTGTTTTCCGCTAGGCTCATAGCTAATAGGGTTTGCTAATAGGGAAAGATAGGATTCCTGCAAATTTTTAGGTTCTTTCACCGGAGTTCCCTTAAAGGCAATAAGTATATAATTATGCAATCCATTTACATTTCTTTCTTGGGCAGAATATAGTTGAACTTCTTGAAAAACGGATTTCAAGGTTAGATATTCGCTTTCCAAAAAGGCGCTGCTTTCCCCATTCAAGTCGGCTATAATATTGAGTATTAAAATGCCATTTGAATGCATGGTACTTGAAACCTGTTGAAATGCTTCTTGTGTGGTTAAATGAAATGGAACGGAAAGAGGAGAGGTTAAAACATCATATAAAACCACGTCATATTTTTTCTTAGAGTGTTGCAAATAGGTTCTAGCATCTTCTAAAAAGATTTCTGTTTTTGGACTTGGAATAAAGGAAAAATGGTCTTTAGAAATTTCCAGTAATTCAGGATCAATTTCAACCACATCAAGTTCTTTATTTGGAAAAGTGGCTTGAAAGTGTTTTGGGTAAGAAAATGCGCCTCCTCCTAAAAGTAAAACCTTGTTGGCCGATGGATTGAAAAAATCAAAAAGATCGTAAAACTGGGTGTATTCAAAAATCAAATCATTTGGTGAACCTAGGGACATTCCTGAATTAACATAACCGTTTAATAATAGAAATTTTGCAGATTGATTTTCGTATTCTGTATCTTGAATGAAGATGCGAGAATAATTGCTATCTATATCTAAGTATTCGTGAGTTCTAAAAAGCAAAAGGGTGTTGCCTAAAAGTAAAAGCACTAAAAAGAGATGCATTTGTTGACTATTCTTTGAAACAAACAATAAAGAAGTAGCGGCTAGTATGATGGCTAAACCATAAACGATTGCGTTAGTACCCATCCATGAAATCAGAACAAAACCTCCTACAAAGGTGCCCAAAATACTTCCTAAGGCAGAGAAAGAATAGATGGAGCCAACAGTAGTGCCAGAGTTTTCTTTTTTATCAATACTTAATCGTATAACAAACGGACTAACCATTGCCAATAGAAAAGAGGTAGCTCCAAACAAGCTAATACAGGCAATAATGCTTTTAGCAATTAGCGACAAATTAAAACTATTCAAGTATCCTAAAAATGGATTCTTTACAATATTCATTAAGAAAATTGAAGCGGAAGCTAGTGCTAAAATGATTCCTAGGGTTTGCGTTTTTGGATACCGATCAGCAATCTGTCCACCTTTCCAATAACCTAAAGACATAAAGAGAAGTATGATTCCAATTACTGATGTCCAAACAATAGAGCTAGATCCTAAAAATGGAGCTAGTATGCGGAGTCCTACAAGTTCAAATACCATAAGTACAAAACCAGAAAGGAATACGGTGATTTTAAATTTAATGGATGAATTCATTTATTGCTTCTAAAGTAATCTGAATTATTGGTTTTGAAATTTTTACTGGAATAAAATTGAAATAATCACATTACATTTATTAACATTTAGAATTTATGTGCGATTAAACCTTTTTAAAGAGAACCCCTCTAATCAATATGTTTCACAAATAATTAAACAATGAAAAAGAAATTAATAGGAGCAATGCTGGTTTTTACTGTATTAGGAATGGGAATAGCAATGGCTCAAAGAGGACATAAGTCGCAAGGAGATAAAAATTCAGAAATGCGCATGGAAAAGAAAGTAGAGAAATTGGCCAAAGAATTAGAGTTGACAAGTGAGCAGCAGTTGGAAGTGACGGCCATTTTTGCTGAATCGCAAAAAGAAATGGAAGCTATTCAAGAGAATCATCCTTCATTGAAAGCAGCTAAAGAAGAAATGAAAGAGTTGCAAAAGGAGAATAAGTCAAGAATGAAAGAAATTCTAACCGAGGAGCAACAGCAGATGATGAAAGAGAATCATAAAGGAAAATCTCAAAAAGGACACCCACATGGTAAGCAAAAAAAGGAGGATGAAGACTTGAGCAATATGAAGGAAAAGTTAAATATTTCAGATGAGCAGGTGAATGAAATGAAAGAGCTGAGCCAAGAAATGAAGGGTAAGAAAGAAGAAATTCAAAAAAAGTACCCAGAGTTAAAAGAAGCCAAAACGGAAATGAAAGAAGTTCAAAAACATGCAGATGAAAAAATGAAAGGTGTTCTATCTAGTGAACAATTTGAAAAGTATGTATCTATGAAAAAGGAACGCATTAAAAAGTCTCATCAACACACCATAAAAGGACATTAATGCAATATGTTGATTTTAAATGAAAAAAGCCGCGATTAGCGGCTTTTTTCATTTAAAATTTTAATTCAGATTTCGAAATTCTTCGGCCTTCCAGCCAATTTTCGTATGATTTTTTATCTAATTGGTACCAAGCTTTTGCAATATTAGATTTTAATAATCCTTTAAGTTTCGTTGTTTTTTGGTTTAGATCTACACTCATAGCCCTTGGTGTTTAATTTAGTACTGTTTTGTTTGTTAGGTGAAGTAAATATAACAAAAAAACCGAGCCATCCAACCTGCAGGTGTGGTAATTTATACTACCACATTGATTATCTTTTTGTTAACATAAATAACCTTCTTAGGTGTCTTTCCGTCTAGCCATTTTTGAGACTCAGGAAGACTCAATAGTTTCTCTTCAACCGCTTTGGCATCCATTCCAATAGGTAATTCTAACTTGAATCGCATTTTACCGTTAAATGATACCGGATAACTGTGAGAAGACTCGACTAATACCTCTGGATTGAATTTTGGAAAGGAAGCGTAAGAAACAGAAGTTTCATGACCTAGTTTATTCCAAAGTTCTTCCGTAATATGTGGCGCATGACACGCAGCCAGTATCACTAAATCACAAAGCACTTCTTTGCTGTTACACTTAATAGCTTTTAAATCATTTACACAAATCATTAAATGACTTACAATGGTGTTAAATGAATAACGGTCCATATCGTCTTGAATAGCCTTAATTGTTTTGTGTAAAATTTTCAATTCTTCCTTGGTAGCATCCGTATCTGAAACTGTAAAGTTGTCTTCTTCATCATGGAATAATGACCAGAACTTTCTTAAAAACTTAGAAACTCCATCAATACCTTTGGTATTCCAAGGTTTGTGCATCTCAATAGGTCCTAAGAACATCTCGTGCAAACGAAGTGCATCAGCACCGTATCTTTCAATAAGTTCATCTGGATTAACAACATTGTACTTAGATTTCGACATCTTTTCCACTTCGCTTCCGCAGATGTATTCTCCGTTTTCTAATTCAAATTCAGCATCAGCATATTCAGCTCTCCAGTTCTTGAAAGCTTCTGTATCCAATACATCACCAGTTACAAAACTTACATCTGCGTGAATCGCAGCAACTTTTCTATCACCGATTAATCCTTTGGAAACAAAAGTATTTGTGCCATCTAAACGATACACAAACTTAGAAACCCCTTGAATCATTCCTTGATTAATCAATTTCTTAGCCGGTTCGTTAAATGGAACCATTCCTAAATCATTTAAGAATTTAGTCCAAAAACGCACATATAATAAGTGTCCAGTAGCATGTTCAGCTCCACCCAAATACAAATCCACTTGATTAAAGTAGTTCACCGCTTCTTCTGAAAACAATTCGTTTTCATTGTTTGGGTCCATGTACCTTAAATAATACCATGATGAACCTGCCCAACCTGGCATAGTGTTCGTTTCTAAAGCATGGCCATCTTTAGTTACCCAGTTTTTAGCTCTAGCCAATGGCGGCTCACCATCTTGAGTTGGTAAATATTTATCTACCTCAGGTAATTCTAAAGGAAGTTCACTGGCATCTAAAACATATGGTAACTCGTTCTTGAAATATACTGGAATTGGTTCTCCCCAATATCGTTGACGACTAAACCCTGCATCTCTAAGTTTGAAGTTTACTTGCTTTAAACCAACACCTGCTTTTTCTAATTCGTAAATAGCTAGTTTAATCGCCTTGTTGGCTTTTAGTCCGTTTAAGAAATCAGAATTACAGATAACAGCACTTTTGCCTTCAACTGCACCTTCAGAAATATCTGCACCTTCCAAAATATTTGGAATAGGAAGATTAAAGTGCGTAGCAAAACTCCAATCACGTTGATCACCCGCAGGTACGGCCATAATCTGTCTCTTATACACATCTGACGCTGCCGACGATCTACTCTGTGTAG
>OLHJ01000347.1_pt1 | contig 15352 bp, 15 predicted proteins | sample 1609491 | NCBI WGS metagenome assembly OLHJ01 (sample SAMN05416861, study PRJEB24817) | seawater metagenome | isolation source: Sea water | place: Canada:Atlantic | collected 2013-11
ATCTACACAGAGTAGATCGTCGGCAGCGTCAGATGTGTATAAGAGACAGCACTAGAGTCGCGCTATGGCAACGGGTACAGGTCGCTTGGACGGTTTCCTTGCCTTCGCCTTGGACAAACGCGTCGGTGGTCTGTGCAGCGACGCTGACGCTAGCGGCGAAAGCACAGGCGGTCAGTAAAAAGCGTAGGACAATTTTAATAGTCATAGCAGTCATCTCGTTACACCACCTGCACAGCGATGCGATGGGCAGTGTTATTTAGATACCCGCGCGGATTCCACCCGGGAATCACGAGCGGCTGAGAGCGCCCTTGGGTGTCCATGGCGCGGGCCCAAATCTCATAATAACCGGGCTGGGGAAATTGCAGCCAGCCACTAAAATCTTGCCAAGCAAGGCGGTTAGCAGGCGAGTTTACGCCGGTCGGCAACCACGTGGCGCCAAAATCTATCGATAGATAGACGCCGCTGACTTGATCGTCTCCTGCCCACGCATGGCCGCGAACAATTAAGCGTTCGCGCAAATCATGTGTGACGCCCGATTTTGGGAAGGTAATAAGCGATTTCACCGGCATAGATTCGATGATTTTCATGTCTTCATTAGGCACGCGGCTGCCCGGTGCGACGGGCTGTTTGGGCACCGAATAGGAGGGCGCTGCCATTTTTTCGCCGTCGTGGGTCTGGTTGCGAACAACCAGTTTGTTAAGCCACTTGCCGGAGACCGAGGCCGGCCAGCCTGCACAGACAAGCCGCAGCGGATAGCCATTTTGCAAGGGCAAGTCTTCGCCGTTCATCTGCCAGGCGATAAGTGACTCGCGCTCCAGCGCCTTAGCGATAGGCACTCCGCGGGAAATTGGCTCGCGGTCGGCATCGCCAGATAAGTGTGTGTCTGCGCCGTAGTAACCAACGTATTCTGCATCGGCGCCAACGCCGCAGTAATTCAGCACATCACGAAGGCGCACGCCGGTAAAGGTTGGGCAACCTATTGCGCCGGTTGTCCACTGATTGCCACTTGCGGCAGGCACGAATTCGCTACGGCCATTGCCGCCGCACTCTAACTGCAGCTGCAGAGTGACTTCCTCGAAACGCTGCTTAAGTTCGGCGATCGAAAAACTTAGCGGGTTAACGCAAGACTCGCCGGCGATTTCGAGCGTCCAATTGTCGACATCGATGGTCGTAGGGGGCACGCCATTGTTGCGCACAAACATGTATTTGCTAGGCGTGATTGAGTCGTCAAGCAGGTGCGCGGGGGTTTCGGCGTTGAGAGGACGATCGTTGAGCACGATCAGTCCCTCTTTACCTTCTATTTGCGCACTGCTCCCTTCGGCGGCGAAGGCAGCGGGGATTAGGCCCGCGGGCATAAAACGTGAGAACGGGATCGCTGCACCAATCGCTGCACTCATCGCCACCAGGCCGCTTTTCTTTAAGAAGCCGCGACGGCTCAGTGCGCTAGTCTCGCGTCCCCAGAGGCGCCGGTCAGCTGCGATAGGGTCAGCGGCATAGAGGCTATCGATGTGGCTCGGGCGGGCTTTTTCGTCGTCGTATTGGCTCATAGTCAATCTTCTAGGTTAATGCGTCTAGGCAATACGCCTGTCTACTGAGGGTTGGTTGCTTCGTCGCGTCGCGCGCCGGCAAGCACGCCCGGCAGGGAGTAATTTCCCTCATGACACGCGTATTCGTACATTTTGTCGGCGGTACGATTCATCGGGATCTGAGCAGACCAGTCATCCGTCCACGTGTCCGGATCGCTTGCTGTGAATTCATAGTTGATTCGGTCTTCGCCCACGCGGGTAAAGCGTTCGATGATTTTAAAGTTCTCTGACGAGTTTCGAAAGCGCTGGCTTGGATTAAATTGGCTAGTAGTGACAACAAGCGACTCGCCTTCCCAATGGCCGATGGAGTCGCCAAGCCAAGGCCGGTGATTAGCGGGACGCGGGTCAGCATCGATGCGAATGATGCGCGCGTCGTGCACCATCTCAACGAGAATCATGACATAGCCAGGCGACTGGACGATCTGGTAATGGTTGTTGTAGAGGATAGGTAGCATCGGCGGACCGCCGCTCGAGCTAAACGACAGCAAGCAGCGTTCAGCGAGAGGCCGAGCCTCGGGGCCTGCGTAAGCGCCGATCTCGGTTCGCATCCCAGCTTCGCTCTCAATGCGCGCCTGAGCCGCAGGGGTATACGCTGGGATGCGGCCGTCGCTTGGCGCGATTATGAGAGAGCTACGATATTCGCCATCGAATTCGGCGACGCGGGTACCGTCGTCAAACCAAAAGTTGTTGTAGCTGTCGGCGAGTTCGATCTTGCCCTTGTTAGGGGCAGCTCTGTTGGGATCGCTGGGCGCATCGGCATTGGCGCTGTAGTCGGCGACGGCCTGTTCTAATGCCATCGCTTCGAAACTAGACAGCACAAGTTGGTCGCCGAACCGAGGGTCGCGTTCGAGAGGCGTGATGGTGTTACTCGTCCAGATGCCCTGCAGGTCGGGTACGCCGTCGGACGTGAGCGGTACTTCGAAGCGAGTAGTTTGGGCGAGGCTGATCGGGCCAATCAACCACGCAACCGTTACCAAGCTCACTCTAAAAAGAAGGTGTGTATTCGAGCATCGGATGCGGCTCAATAAAGCGTTTGGCGTTGTTTTCATCGTCGTCTCCTGATCAAGTCTTATGATCGTGCTGCGCTTGGGGTCGAGTCGAATATCTTGTCGGGCTAAGTGTAACTGCTGACAAACCCCGTTGCACGAGGTGGACATTGCCCCTCAAAATTCTAGCGTGCCGGCTTCAGCAATCGCAGTAGAAACCGATCGGTTATCCTCGCCAGCCGTGGATCGAAAACGCTGCGACTGTGATCGTCCGAATGCACTCGCAGCAGATCGCTAGACGTTACCTCAAACCCTGCCTCGAGCGCGAGCGCAATGGCTTGCTGCTCGGGCATTCTGTGCAGCGCATGATTGTCATTTCCTTCATCGCCAACATGATCGCTTATGCCGAGGACTCCGCCGGCTTTTAGCAGCGAATAGAGCATCGTGAGCAGTTCGCGCGCGCGCTGTGGATTTGGATTGGCGTAATCATGAAGTGTCAGTGTGAGAAGAATAAAATCGAGCGACTCGGGCGCAATGCCGAGACTCGTGGTTGGTGCGATGAGTTGTGTGACATTGTTTAGGTTTGCTGTACGAATTTTTGTGTCTAGCGCCTCGCCCTGCGTTATCGCTTGCCTATCTTCGATAAAGGCGCGGCCACGCTGCGTGTTCTGAGCAAAAACACAGCCGCTTTCGCCGACCGCCTGAGAAAGTACAACAGTGTAATAGCCTCCGGCGGCATAAAGATCGAGCACGCGCATACCCCGCTCAAGCGCCAAGAATTCGAGCGTTTGAACTGGCTTTCGTGTTTCGTCGCGCAAAAAATCAGTAACGTCTCGCTCGGGCGAGGAGAGCGCGCGAGTGAGAGCGGCTGAATCTAAGGCTTGCCTGCTGTCTGACGCCTGTGTGCACGAGTCAGCAAGGACATTGACGCCGTTGAGGACACGCTCAGGCGCAAGGGTCTGAGCGAACAAAGGTGCGGTGAGCATCAGGCCAGTTGCCAGAATACCTGCGCAAACCCGACTCATTAGAGACCCACGCCCCGCGCGACTAGATACGCGCAGATAAAGATAACGGCGAGCGTAAGAAATTTCCCACGCACTAGCGAGCGTGACAAAGTCGGTGTCACTATTTTCACATCGGCATCGGCATCGGCATCGATTTCAGCACGACGTCCTTCTAAGCGAAAAAACTTGGTTGCGGGTATAGAGCAAAGCAGCATACCGAAAAATAAGCCGAGCTTGGTGTGAAAAAGAGAATTGGGGCTATAGAAGCTAGCAGGTTTGCCAACGCCTAACCACAGCACTAAGCCTGCAATCAGCACCACGGCGCTCGCCGCCCAAAAAGCCATGTCGACTCTGTAGAGGTTGCGCGCGTCTTCGCGGGTGATTACGGGTGCAAAAGCGATATAGTGGATAAGCACTGTTGCAGAGACGACGAAAAGAGCAGCGAAATGCACAAGTCGAATGAGTTCGTAGGCCATCGAAATTAGTCCTTTAGTCATGAGGGCGGCCGTAGTATACCGCTAAAGCCCCAGCCCCACAGTGAGTGAAACTGGTCAAATTACTGGTATGCTCAGATTCCAATAATGTGACACATAACATTATTGAGTAAAAATAAAACAATAAGCCCTAAGGATATTGCACTATGAGTGACCCTGATACGATGGCGCAGGCCGATCAAACTCACCTTAAGATGAGTATGCGCAAAGTCGCATTAACAGCGCTCGCTGGAACCAGCATCGAGTGGTACGACTTTTTTCTCTATGCCACCGCTGCAGCGCTGGTTTTCCCCAGCGCCTTCTTTCCGGGCAGTGATCCTACTATAGGGCTGGTCCTGTCGTTCGGCACCTTTGCCTTTGGTTTTATCGCACGTCCATTGGGCGGCATCATCTTTGGTCATTTTGGCGACAGAGTAGGGCGCAAAAAGACGCTGGTTATTGCTCTATGGATGATGGGTATCTCTTCAACTCTGATTGGATTGCTACCGACGTATGCAACCATCGGTGTCGCAGCGCCAATTATCCTATGCCTGCTGCGCTTTGCGCAGGGACTCGCAATAGGCGGGCAGTGGGGCGGCGCTATGCTTCTGGTTACCGAAAGCGCGCCTGCGGATAAACGGGGTTATTACGGTGCTTACGCGCAGGCAGGAGCGCCCGTTGGCGTTATTCTAGCTAATATTGCGTTCATTCTAATTAGTTCGTCGATATCCGAAGAGGCCTTCATGGATTGGGGCTGGCGGGTGCCGTTTATCTCGAGCGTCTTGCTCATAGGCATTAGCATGTATGTGCAATTGCATATGGAAGACACCGCCGCGTTCAAAGAATTGCAAGCGATTAAAGAAAAACGCGATGCCCAGTCGCCGGTCAAAATAGTTAGGCGCTCGCCAATCATCGAAGCGCTAATCAAATACCCCAAACGGATTGCTCTCGCAGCGGGTGCATTTCTTTCTATTCAGGTAGCGTTTTATATTCTCATTGGTTTCGTTCTCGCCTACGGAGGCGATGCCAATGGTGCGGCGATCCCGCGAGACACGATGTTATTTGCTGTACTCATCGCCTCGGCTATTCAAGTGCCTACTCAGTTTTGGGCCGCGTCCTATTCGGATCGTCACGGTCGGCGGGGAATATTCATGCTTGGCGCAGTGCTCACCGGCGTTTGGGCCTTCGCGCTGTTCCCTCTCATCGACACAGGCGAGTTCTGGCTGGTAGTGCTTGGTATTAGTGGCGGCCTCGCTTTTCTGGGTTTAATGTATGGTCCACAAGCTGCGTTCTTCACTGAACTTTTTAGCACCGAGGTGCGCTATTCGGGCGCCTCACTTGGCTATCAAATTGGTGCAATCGTGGGTGGCGCCTTCGCCCCAACTATCGCGACGATTCTGTGGATCGAATACGACATAGTTTGGGTGTCTGTTTATATTGCGGGCGCGTCACTGCTTTCGTTGATCGCTGTGAAAATGCTAACCGAAACGTATCAGTCGAGCCTGAGCGATGTAGACTAGACGCTATTTCTTAACCCAGGCACCGCTCGCGTTTTGAACATAGTTTCCCGCGAGCGTTGCCTGTTCTGCCTGTTCAAAAGCGAGCGCCTGTACTTGCTGTAACGAGAGATTGTTTTTCTTCGCAATCTCTTCGTACCGCGCTTTGCGTTCTTGGTTAACTTTTGCAACCAATGCTCGAATCTCAGCACTTGCGCTACTAGTTACGGCGCCAAGGTAGCCGTCGCGCTGTTCCCCAACTACGCCCGACTGCTTAGCGTCTTGTAGGGCATCGGCTAGCGCCAACGGTGATAAGGCTAGTAGCACGAGTAAGCAAATGCTGCGAAAGAGGCTTATAGGCGAAGTATTCATCGTTTTTTTCATGTCGTTTTCTTCCGTGTAGATCGTCGACTGATGCTGTTGACTCTGTGGCTCCTTGTTAGAAGAGACCACTGTCGGCGGTGAAAATCCCATCGAGTTCTTGTTCAACTTTAACTCTGATCTCATGTTCTATACGCACATTTAGGTTTATGGTGATCGGCTCGTTCGGCACAGCGACCTGTACGGTTGGCGTACAGCTCGTCATAAAAAGGCCGAGGGCAATTATTGCTGTAGTACTTAGTTTTAGCATGTCCGATTCTCTTGGTCTCGTCGAATAATGCCCCGAAGGGTTTTCGGGGAAGGCATCTGTACTAACGCCCGCAAAATAGTCCTGAGCTTTCCTAATGTCAATCTTAGTCTGATGGCATTAACGGAGGCTGAACAGGGCTTACTTTGCGAGCCTTTGCTCCAATTCTTCGGTCAACTTGCGGCTTGCTTGTAGGCTTTGTAACAGCGAGCGAAGGTTATCGTTTATGTTCACGTTCAGGTTAATAGCCTGACCCGCATTCAACTCCGGATTGCTTCCCGATAACACAACGCCGAGGCTTAGTTCTCCTGCCTCGTCTAATTCGAGGGTCGTGTCGAGCGTAGTGAACTGGTAGTTGGCAAGCGCTTCATTGACGAGCTGTATGCTTTGATTGCCGCTGGTGATTCCGCCTAAAGGCGTGTAGCGGATACTGCCTCCAGGTTTCAACGCCGAAATTAACCCCTCGCTGACCGTCACTGTGCTGCCATTTTCATCTTGTTTGAGACTGAGCGGTAAATAGCCGCTTATTGATCCTTGCACGACAACCTCAGGATAATTGGCGAGGCTGACTATTGAGCCGAGGTCTATGCCGCTAAGGACGACATCTATCGCCTGTTCTTGATAAAGGTTTTGCGATGAGCCGGTCAGTGTAAAAGTGGGAATCGTAATTTCGCCGCCAAGAAAATCCGCGCGGATAGCCTTGGCCGTGAAATTATAACTACTCGGATCGAGAGCGAAGAGGTAGTCCAACCGAATGTTGTCGAACTGAAATCCCGAGTCGATGTTTGCGACTGAAAAGGCGGTCGGCTGTGCAGTAAAAAGGGTGAATTCTTGTTCTTGAGAGTAGGCCAGTTCGGCGAAAATTTCCGTGCTCGCGCCGACGAAAAGTGTCTCTCCCGCGAAACCGCTTACCGCATTAATTTTTGCGACCAAAGGGCCACCCAGAACCCATGCGTTACTTTGCTGACGACTCCAGCCAAGGTCTATACGCATCTCCAGTTTCCCCGCCACAAGGTCAGCTTTGCCAACAAGTGTTTGGAGGTCGGGAGGGTTAACCCATGCCGAAAGCGGTGATTTCAGAGAAAACCCAGCTGGTTCAATACGCAGATCAAGGCTGCCGGTGTCGCGCGCGAAACTGTGAGCGATTGAGGCGCCAGCGAAAGGCTTGCCGGCGATACTAAGCTCAGCAACAGCAGTGGCGTCGAGTGTGTCGGCATCGATTGAGGCGCTCAGCCGCGGGCTATTGAGCTCGACGCCTGCGAGATTAAACGTTGCTTCAGTACTGTCGATTTTCCCGCGAATCGAACTGACGCGACCAAGGTGAGCCGTAAGGTCACGCAGCTCAAACACCAGCTCTCCCGACGAAGATTGCGTCTGCCATGGTCCGAGCCGAAGAGTCGAAAGCGGCGAGGATAAATCGATCTCTCCCGCTTGATAGGCAAATCTCAGCGGCAGCTCAACTGACAGCGTTTTTAGCTGCAGGAGGGTTCGAGGGCTTTGTACCGTATTGGCATCAGCCTCAGCCAGAATCTCGGACTCCGCACTCATCGGTATGCTAAACCACGCGCTCCCACTGGGTTCGGCAAGCATTGTGAGGGTGAGTTCACCTGCGCAGCGCTCGAGTCTTGTACAAGTTACGTCTGCGTTGCTCACTGTGACCCTACTAACCGCATCCTTAAGAAGCGCTGTGCTTACCTCAAGTGTCGACGGAGTAATCCTTAGGGCTAGCTGCTCGCCTTCAGCCTCGATTGCTAGGGTGATGTTGTCGTTGGGAACACGAACAGTCATTTCGTCGTCAGAGCCAACGATCTGCTGAATTAAAGCGGATAAATCAACAAGAGATGCGAAACCGGTATCCGCTTCGATACTAAGCGCAAAAGCCTCCTTCTCTGCCGTTCCACTAACAATCGCCTCGTCTTCATCGAGGACGAACTTGGCAGAAAGCGTCATCCTATCTTGCTCGGGTAAAGCAAGCACCGCGGTCAACGATAGGGGACCGGCCTCTGAGTTAAGTGCATTCTCAGCGATCTCGGCGACCAAATTGATATCCATGCCCCCGTCAGGCAGTTTGAATACATCGAGCTCGGCCCTTATCTGAGGGGCGAATGAGTCCTCGGCTCCAAGAGTCAGCAGCATCGACTTAATCGACAGTGAATTGACTGGAAATGATAGCAGCTGCTGTTGCAATAAAAAGAGCGGCGCGAGCTGCGCGGATACAGACGGTTGTAGCAGGCTTTCGGTCTCTGATGTCTTTGCTGGTGCTCTGATCTTCGCCTCAGCTATGGCGATTGAATCAAGTCGTCCGGCAACCAAGTCGCGTAAACCGAAAGCAATTTCAGTGTCTATTAGCTCGAACGAATCTCCTTCGTAGGCGCCACTGGCTGTCTCGATTGAGAGCGTAAAGACTCTTCTTCCTTTACGACGTTTTGCGCGTACGGGGGCATCGATCACCAGCTTTTGGAGTACTATACCCTGCGACAACGCAATGTTTTTCGCCAGTGGATTGATTATCATTGCAGGGGCCGCAAGCAGTAGGGCGCAGCCGCCAATCACCGCAGCTAGCACGCTTGCCGCTGCGATGAGGAGCGGTTTCTTTAAGGCTCGTAGCGTTATAGACATAGTCTCGATTCGTTAAAAAGGGGCTGAAGCAGCTCTTATTGCAAATCATCCAAACGATGCAAATCACCCAAACAATGCAAACCTTTAATTCATCATCTTGGCCCCGAACACTAGTTTAACTTTTATTGAGATCAAGCGAGGGTAAATTATGGAAAATTTCACTCCTTTGAGCGCGCTTATCGGCGGCTCTTTTATAGGCCTTTCTGCGGTGATTATGCTGGCAGGTAATGGAAGGATAGCCGGCATAAGCGGCATCTTAGGCGGAGCAATATCCTCGCGCGGCGAGGAGAGGCGCTGGCGAGTTTTATTTCTCGCCGGTCTCCTGCTCGCAACGCTGCTCTATCAGTTTGTCTCAAGCTCGCCGATTACGATCGAGACCCAAGCCAGCCCCGAGTTGCTCGTCGTTGCTGGGCTTTTGGTTGGCTTTGGCACAAGGCTTGGAAGCGGTTGTACCAGTGGTCATGGTATCTGCGGGATTGCCCGCTTTTCAAAGCGTTCGTTCGCTGCCACTGCGACGTTCATGTTATTCGGTTTCATCACGGTCTATGTTACCCGCCATCTGATGGAGTTAGGAATATGAGTATCGCGACGGATCATAAAAACCATGAAAGCACATTTGCCCATTCGACAGTTGCACTGCTATCAGGGCTGCTCTTTGGGCTTGGGCTTATCATTTCGGGCATGGTCAATCCTGGCAAGGTAATCGGCTTTTTAGATCTCGCAGGTGACTGGGATCCTAGTCTACTCTTCGTCATGGGCGGGGGTGTTGCTGTCACTACGGCGACTTTTTGGCTGGTCTTGCGCCGTGAGCGGCCGCTCTTCGAGACGAAATTCTTCTTGCCTACCAAAGCTGACTTAGATGGCCGCTTGCTGACGGGTGCAGCGCTATTCGGCATCGGCTGGGGAGTTGGGGGCCTCTGTCCCGGCCCCGCGATCACTGCGCTGGCGACGCTTGATCCGTCGGTAGTGCTTTTCGTAGGCGCGATGCTTTTAGGGATGGTGTTGCAAAATCTAGTTGCTGAGTGACACTCTGTTTAAGACCGACTGAGTCGGTCTTTACTCGACTGTAAACTGACCCATCATGCCTCGAGTGGCAAACTGCGAGCCTGCGGGTAGAGAAAGGCTTATCAGCGTGCAAGGCTCTGAGGCGTTGAATTCGACAACTATTCCGTTTCGTTATCTATTTTTATCATTTGAGACCCGCAGCAGATTTCGCTATGGGCCATCGCGTCTCCGCAAGGGCAGGGCTTCTCGTAGACGAGTTCGGCGCCGCAGGATTCGCAGCGGTATCGATCTTGCGCTTCTCTAGACATGATTCTCACTCCCAAAATGACTTAAATTAAGTGTGCAAGAAAAGTATAGGAGAAGGCTCAGCGAGGAATGCTGATTTCGATCAATTGTCAATGATTGCGTACTGATTTTAGCCGTCTTCTGTGCGCGCTCTCTGATTAGAGAGGCGCACAGAACAGAGGAATGGGGGGCGTTTTGTCGTGAACTTGAGGTTACTGTCCGTTAGACATAGTCATCGCGTGTTGCATGTTCATTGCCTCACGTGAACGATTGCGCTCAGACTGGGAAAGCTCGCCAACGGCAGGACCGCCTTGATTGTAAATGCCTCCACGCAGTGCGAATAACAGGTATTCCTCGGGCAAAACATTGTCCGCTTCGTTATCGGTGAATCGGGCAACGGCTGCGTCGATTAACTCCGCACGATTATCGAGATTGGGGTAAGACATGATGTCGGCGACAAGCGTTTCTAACACATTGAGGTTGTCCAGTATGATCGTTGCCTCGGGCGACTGACTGTAGAGGTCTGGTGCAATAGCAGCAGCCATCGGAAGCTCTGTCGGTGCGGGGTACATACTCATACCACCAGCTGACCCGATCTTATTCTCGAAGCGCTCCATCGCGACATCCATACCACCGCTAAACTGGTCGTCGACATTGTCGCGGATAATCGCTTCGAGTGAGGCAAGTTGCAGCCATTGCTGGGTCCAAAGGAATCCGCTTAGACGGGGATATGCTGTTTTGAATGCATTTGCCTGCGGGTGCGTCACAAGCAATGTGGTGTCTTTGGGAGTAACTGCAACCGAATGACGCGTATCAGACTTATAATCGCTGATTGCGTCTTCGACAGCAGCGCGTTTATCGGTAATAGAGTCATCAGCATAAATATTGAAAAGGCTATTCTCAAACGAACGTCCATGCTTAAACACGTGCGAGGTGTGACGATTCAGCGCGCCGCTGTCATCAAATGCGGCGGCAGCTTGTTCGTCTGAATATTTCTCACGCATTAGATTGCGAAGATTAATGCGAGCCTCGACCTCCAGGTCTCCATAGGGGCTATCCATGCTCATACCCATATGCATATTGTCACCATGACCCATGCCTTGGGCCATCATCTCTTTCATGGTCATGTTGGCCATCATGGTGAGATGCTCTTCGAGCATGTCGCGGGCTTCTTTGGCGTAGGCGTTTTCATTGATTTTATTAATTTCGGCGAAGGTCTGTGCATGAGTCACGTCGAATGCGTTGAAAAGGTCAGCTAGCGCAGGGTAAGCATCACGTGTGGCAGCGCCGGGCTGCGCGCTGGCTGCGCTCGCGGCCACCGCAAACGCAAGTGCGCTGATGTGCTTTAGTGCTAAATGGCTGAAGGTGAATGTTGTCTTTGTCATGAGCCGCGTCTCCGCTGGTCTGAAGTTCGAATAATCAATTATGAAATCCTGCCAAAAAGGCGTCTTTGCCTAGCCGGCACGCTTCGCGTACAAGGCCCACAGTATAGACCTATCGCGCTTTCTCGCCAATGTAGGCTGCTGCGGCACAGTGCCGCAGGTCGAGTAAGCGTGTGATAAATTGTTACTTGCGAAGCGTAGCCATCGAGCCGGTAGTGCAGGTCGCTACTCGATGGCTTGCTGTTTTAACGCTGGAATAGGTAGCTGAATTTAACGAAGAACTGCTCGCCGTCTTTGCGAAGATCATTCGCTATAACCAGTTCACGTTCACCTTCCATATCAACAATGTCGAAATTGCTCTGATTGGTGTTGTAACCGATGAAAAGCGCCGACCAAGGATTGATTACATAGCGTAATAATAGGTCGAAGTTTAGGTTCTCATCGTCGACTAAGCGGGTCGCAGGCCCCGCGTCCGTCTCGTCATATTGTGCGATGAATCGGAGCGACCACTCTTTCGTGAACTGATAATTCCAATTACTGCGTGCGATGCGGTTAGTGAAAACTTTGGCGCCGCCTTTAGTCTCAAGCTCAGTGTTGAGATAGGTGTTGAGGACTCGCAAACGATTGATAGGGCGCCACAGCGCATCGATACTTACTCGAGAGCTATTAACGACGCTAGGCAGTGTGCCTCGTGCAGGAACTACGTTGAGGCTCGTACCCGATCGATAGCTGGCTTCAAACTCCAGACTGTTTAACGTATTGTTCTCTATGCTCACGGTCCAGTCTTCGTAGTTGTAGTCACGATTGCTTGCAAGGCCGGGAAAATCTTGTGGCCGCAACACTTCGTCATATTCTGTGTATCCGGCACTAAAACTTGTCGTATCGTAATTAAATCCGATGCTTGGTCCGAGCTGAGAGAACAGTTTCGTACCCTCGATGTCTTCGAGATAAACGCCGAAAACAGTCGTATTCCAAGAATTGAGCGACGTGCCCTCCGGGAAGAAGTTGAGTGCGACACGCTGGTGAATGCCGTCGGTGTCCGCCTTGAAGAAGCGGTTCTGAAAACCAAGCTCTGTGCGGAAATCTTTTGAGGTCGCAATATAGTGTGTGTGGTTTTGCACAGTGCGACCAACGCGATTCACTTGAATGTTGCGCTGGTATCCGCTGGTTGTTTCACCGCCGTTTACCGGCTCGCTTTCGGTCGCGACGACTTGCATCTGCGTAAGCCAGTTGTTGTTGATGCGGAAACGTCCGTCTACGCTCGCCACACGATTGTAACCGTCGCCTAGCTCACGATCAGTGACCAGAAAACCCACTCGGTCTTGCGTCGAAATATCTTTGAATCCACGTAGTATTGCGATCGTCGCTTTTTCGCCATTGAGAGGATCGTTCTCGCTACGGTTTAGACCCGGTGCTATATCGTTGATTAGAATGGTGCCAAAACCGTAATCGCCTGACTTGCCTGTAAAACGCACGCCGCCATCGGGGTCGACTATGCGACGGGTGAAGACAAGGTTCGAGTCGGTTGCAAAGAAATCGGCGTTCTCAACGAAAAAGGGCCGGCGCTCGGGGAATTGAACCTCGAAGCGTTCGTTGACGGTGACCTGTGGCTGGTCCGATTCGACCTGACTGAAATCTGGATTTAGCGTGATGTCCAAAACCATCGAATCGTTGAAGATAAACTTGGCATCGAGACCAACATCTTGCTCCGAAGCGCGTTTGAACGCAGGGCCTCCGGCGGCGTTAGGCTTAAGTGAATCGACTTCGCGTGCGAACAAAAAAGGCACGATCTGCGAATTATTGCCCGGTGAAACATTGCGGATACCAGTGAGTGGTGCAGTCTGGTTAAGGCGGCCTTCGATGTCGATGAGATAGGGTGGCCAGTAAGATTCTTCACTTAGTCGAGGAATAATGCGGCCAAACTGAATGCGCCACAGCTGTTCGGGACGATCAAGAAAGCGCAGGCTGCGCAGCGGAATAGCCATTTTCACCATATAGCCTTGATCGGTAACCTGACCATCGCTCTCCCACACGGTTTCGAGCGTCGTGTCGAATCCTGCACGCATTGAAGAGCCTTCTGTCCAGCGCGCATCCCATTGCATGCCAAGGGGAGTTGAGCGGAAAGCGAACGCGGCGCGCTGATCGTTGAACGTATCGATTACCATCTCGACGATATCGTCACCATCGATGTTTTCGCGTGAGGATAGGTTCGCGCGAATCTGGCTTGGGTTGTCGTCGAAGGCAAGGAATATGACGTGCAGCTGTTCTTGATCGTAGCCAATATAGACTTCGGTGCGCTGAGAGGCTGCATCGCCATCGTCTGGCAAGCGCTGGGTGAAGTCGTCAACCTTAGTCATCGAGCGCGCAAGTGCAGTGCTAGGTGACATTTCGGAGAAATCCTCGAACGAAGGCTCTGCGCTGATGCGTGAGACATCGATTCCAACTTGCGCAGTCGCGATTGCAGAGGATAGGCAATAGAAGGCTACTAAGGCGCGGAGGAAATTTGGAATAGACAATATTCGCGCAGCGAGCAGCGCTAGGGACTTAGGCATGGGTTCTCTCTCAGAGTTTAGATTTTATTTTATTCGGCTAGCTTTCGGCGGGCCGCAAGTTTACTGAGTTTGCGTATCCCTGTGAAGCGAGCGAGATCAATGTTTGATGCTTCTCGCGCACCCGGGCGTCAGTGTGATGCGCTCATATCAATGAATCCCCCTGCGTTGGGCATTTTGAGCGATAACAGGGTGTCCGCGTTGATTATTTTGTATTGGTCGATAAGGCCGTTCATAAACAGCACATAAGCCACAACCTGATACACTTCGGTGTCGCTCAACGATTTCGGTGCATTAGCTGGCATCGCTCGCCTTACATAGTCGAAAAGTGTCGAGGCGTGTGGCCAGTAGCTGCCAACGGTGCGCACCGGGTCCTCTGTTGACTTAATATTGCCGCCAACGAGCTTTTGATTCGCGGGTCCGCCCGAGCCATCTGACCCATGGCAAGATGCGCATTGAGCGGCATAGATTTCACGGCCTTGAAACGCAGTGCCGCTTCCGGCAGGGAGTGTGCTCTCGTTGGAGGCGATGAGATCGAGTTCGATCAGCTCAGATGGTGTGATTTTTCTTCCTAGCTGCGGCGATTCTAGCGTCTCTTGGCTCATTGCAAGCGGTGACGCAAGCGCTAATCCGAGAGCGAGCAGCGGCGCGCTAACGCAGGTGGTTTTAAACATAGGCATTTTTGACCTCGCCCGCGCTGGTTACGGCCCAGCACTGCTGCGCATTGAAATGATAGAAAGCCAACGCCCCTTTCTCTGCGAGAAGTTGACTGCGCGTTGGCTGTAGATTCCCTGCGCTATCGGTTGCCCTACTGATTAGCTGTGCAGGGTTTGCGTTCCAGTGCCACGGCAACCTAAAACGGGCTAATGATTTGTCGCCAGCTTGCGTGTCAAGTGCGGCCTGCGCCCAAGTCACGCCGCCATCAGCGCTAATCTCGACCTTCGCGATTGATCCTGCGCCAGACCAAGCAAGGCCCTCGATCTGATAGAGTCCCGGATTGTTAAGCTGCATCTTGCCTGAGGGAGAGGTGATGATTGATTTCACGCCCATTGGAAAAGTGAACTGTAAGCTGCGCCGGTCGCTTAGAGTGTCGGTATATTTGCTCGTTTCATCGCGAAATTGACTTGGCTCTTTGCTTAATTTTATTTGGGTGAGCCATTTTACGCTGACATTGCCTTCCCAGCCTGGAACAAAAAGCCTCATTGGATAACCCTGCTCGGGCCGCAATGGTTCGCCATTCTGGAATAAGGCGACCAAAACGTCGTCGACTGCTTTATCCAAAGGTATAGAGCTGTCTCTTATACACATCTCCGAGCCCACGAGACTCCTGAGCATCTCG
>OLHJ01000349.1_pt1 | contig 15337 bp, 8 predicted proteins | sample 1609491 | NCBI WGS metagenome assembly OLHJ01 (sample SAMN05416861, study PRJEB24817) | seawater metagenome | isolation source: Sea water | place: Canada:Atlantic | collected 2013-11
TACTTCAGATTTGGAAGTATTTGTTGCAGATACAACAGCAAAACCTAAAGGGCGTATTAAGCCTCTACCAGAGTTTCAGCCATACTCATCCTTTGTGTATGGTGCATCAGGTCTAAGGTCGCCTTTTGAGTCTCCTGCCGCTTATTCGGAAATGGCTACCAACGTGGCATCTATGGTCAGTGCCCCCGATGCTGCAAGACGTAAAGATGTATTAGAAAGGTATCCTCTGGGGGAGTTGAGCTTAGTGGGTACTCTGTCTAAAGGTGAAAATACATATCTTTCTGCTTTAGTTAAAACTGTTTCCGGTAGCGTGCATGTTGTTAAGGCTGGCCAGTATATGGGTAAAAATAATGGGCGTATTTTGAATATTTCAGAATCGCAATTAGATTTGATAGAAGTTGTACCAAATGGCAGCGGTGGCTGGATCTCTCGTCCTCATAGCATGGGTTTAAATGAATCCGCTGGAGAAGGTAAATAATGAAAAAATTAATAGCAATGCGTCTACTGCTTTTGTCGGTAATAAGCGCTTCTTTTGGTGCAAATGCGGTAATACTGGAGGATGTGGGCTTTGCATCTTTGTCAGGCGACAAAATTGAGATGGAGCTTAGTTTTGATGGTGAGCCACCAGAGGTATCTGGCTACACTATCGAGCAGCCAGCGCGAATAGCTTTAGATCTTGAAGGGGCTAGTAGTGCCCTAAAGAGTAAGTACCATAAGATTGGAATGGGGAATGCAAGAACTGCCATTGTGGTAGGTGCGAAGGATAAAACTCGTGTAATTATTAATTTAACTGAGTTAACTGGGTATAGCACTAGAGTGGAAGGCAATAGCCTGTTTGTTCTAATTGGCCAGCAGGAGCTAGCGAGCACTACGGCGCAGACGGACTCCATTCTTAATGAAGATGAGTCAGCATATATTCAGAAAAACTCATCGGAAGCGGGCAGCAGAATTGTAGATGTAGATTTTCGCCGAGGTGATTCTGGTGAAGGTCAACTGTTAATTCGTTTAACAAATCCCAATGTGCCTGTGGATATCTCTCAGCAATCGGGCCGCATACGGGTGGAGTTTTCTAACGTTGAGCTGGCGGAAGATATGAGAAGGCGCCTAGATGTTCGTGATTTTGCCACTCCAATTCGTTTTGTGGATGCAGTTATTGAAGATGGAAAACCTGTGTTTTTCATTGAGCCGAGTAATGACTTATATGAGTACCTCGCTTACCAAGCCAATAATTTACTTACCATAAGTGTTAAGCCATTAACTAAAGGTGAGCAAGATAGACTAAAAGAAGAGCGTTTTCCTTATTCAGGCGAAAAGCTGTCATTAAACTTCCAAGATATCGAAGTTCGTACTGTGCTGCAGATTATTGCTGACTTTACAGGGTTTAATCTTGTGGCAAGTGACACTGTGGATGGCAATATAACTCTAAGATTGAAGAATGTTCCTTGGGATCAAGCTTTAGATATAGTGCTTAAATCACAGGGGTTAGCCAAACAACAGATTGGTAATGTGCTAATGGTGGGGCCGGCCGATCAGATAGCCAATAGACAAAAAATCGAGCTTGAAGCAAATAAACAAGTCGAAGACTTTGCGCCGTTAAGGACTGAATTCCTACAAGTTCGCTATGCAAAAGCCACTGATATATTAGCTTTATTATCTTCTGAAAACAGTATGTTAACGGATAGAGGAACGGCAAGTGTTGATGTTAGAACCAATACCATAATTCTGCATGATACAGTGACATCTATAGAAACGGTAAGGCACGCAATTAAAGTATTGGATATTCCTATTAAGCAGGTATTAATAGAGGCTCGTATAGTAGTGGCCTCTACCAATGTCGGTGAAGCGTTGGGTATACGTTGGGGTGGTGGTTATGGTGTCTTGCAAAATAACAACATTATCACTGCTGGTGGTAATTCGACAACGACTAGTGCATTCAACAATAATATAGTTTCGTCTATAGCTGGAGAGGATACCGAGCAGATTGATTTGGCTGAGGCCAGTGTTGTCAATCTTGGTGCTACAGCAGCCACTAGTAGTTTCGCTTTAGGCTTGAACACGGGTGACTACATGCTGGACTTAGAGCTTTCAGCGATGGAGTCAGATGGTAGAGCTGAGATCATTTCTCAACCTAGAATTATTACCGCTGATGGCCAAACCGCTAAAATCCAAGCGGGTTCTGAAATTCCATACGAGCAGGCCACCTCTAGTGGTGCCACTTCAATTACATTTAAAGAGGCTGTGTTGAAGCTGGAAGTAACTCCGCAAATCACACCTGACGATCGTATCTTAATGGATTTAGTGATCAATAAAGATGCTATTGGCGAGATAATTAATAACATACCGACGATTGATACCAATGAATTAGAAACGCAGGTATTGGTTAATAATGGTGAAACTATAGTGTTGGGTGGAATATTTCAGTCAGAGGATGTGACGACTGTAGATAAAACCCCGTTCTTTGGTGATCTGCCTGTAATCGGCCGTCTATTTAGGCGAACTACTCACACTGAAGATAAGAGCGAGTTACTTATTTTTATCACGCCAAGGCTAGTAAAAGATGTCCTAAGCTCTAATTAACAGGTATCTTTCAAATATATGAACCTAGGTTGATGGGGCTGAAAAAGCCCCTTTATAGATTTGAACATGCTAAAACACAATGTATATCTTGTAGGGCCTATGGGGGCAGGAAAAAGCACCATAGGTCGCTTACTTTGTAACGAGCTAAAGCTCGATTTTAAAGACAGTGATAAAGAGATCGAAGATAACTGTGGTTGTAATATACCTTGGATTTTCGATGTGGAAGGTGAGGCGGGGTTTCGAGATAGAGAAGCCGCCGCTATTGAAGAAATAACCTCTGAACCAGGAATCTTAATGGCCACTGGTGGCGGGGCTGTTTTACGTCCCGAGAATAGGCAGTTCCTTTCTAGCCGTGGCACTGTGGTCTACCTTAAAACTTCAGTAGAGCAACAGTTACAGCGCACTACAAAAGATAAAAATCGCCCTCTTTTACAGATAGATAACCCCAAAGAAGTCCTCACTAAGCTAATGAATGAGCGCCACCCTTTGTATGAAGAGGTCGCGGATATCACAATTTATACCGATGATCGAAACCCTCGTTTTGTGGTGCAGGAAATTCTTGAGCGTTTAAAAGACTTAAGCATTATTGATTGAATTATGAAAACATTAAACGTAGATCTACCGAATAACTCTTACCCAATTTTCATCGGTCAAGATATATTGAATGACTCCTCCATCGTGGCGCCCTTTGTTAAGGGTCGTCAGGTTATGATTGTCACCAATGAAACAGTCGCGCCTCTATACCTTGATCAAGCCAAGGCGCTTTTTAAGGATTTTAGCGTCGATGTTGTCATCTTGCCCGATGGTGAAGAGTATAAAAATTTAGAGCACTTGAATTTAATTTATGATGGGCTGCTAAGTAATCAACATAATAGAACCACTACCTTGGTTGCCTTAGGTGGCGGTGTTGTAGGAGACATGACAGGGTTTGCAGCAGCCAGTTACCAGCGTGGAGTGGATTTTATTCAAATGCCAACCACTCTTCTATCCCAAGTAGACTCTTCTGTGGGTGGAAAGACTGGCGTTAATCATAAATTAGGCAAAAATATGATTGGTGCATTTCATCAGCCCAATTGTGTATTAATAGATATAGACACTTTAAGTACTTTGCCAGATAACGAACTTTCCTCTGGGTTATCCGAGGTGATTAAGTATGGGCTTATTTGTGATTTACCATTCTTTGAATGGTTAGAAGTAAATATGTCAGATTTAATGTCGAGAAAGAGTGAAGCTTTAATAAAAGCGATTGAGACTTCCTGTAGCAATAAAGCAAGAGTTGTTGCACAAGATGAGAAAGAAGGCGGTATTAGAGCCATCTTGAATTTGGGTCATACATTTGGTCACGCCATTGAGACAGAGCAAGGCTACGGAGTTTGGCTTCACGGTGAGGCCGTGGCTGCAGGTACTGTTATGGCGGCAGACCTGTCTAAAAAATTGGGTTGGATCACTGAAAGTGATATGCAGCGCATAGTTTCAATTTTGTTGAGCGCTAAACTACCGATCGAAAGCCCAAGCAATATGACGCCAGCTAGATATAAAGAATTAATGGCTGTAGACAAAAAAGTGTTGGATGGTAAGCTGAGATTAGTTTTACTTAAGTCGGTGGGACAAGCCGTCACAACATCTGACTTCGAAATAGACCAATTAGACTCAACGCTGGCTGAACTAACCCGCTAATAATAAAAAGGAGGGGCAGCATGGAAAGCATTCAAACTGTCGCCTCTTCTTTTATCAATATAGGGGAGCGCTCACAGCAATTGGACATGGTTCAGCATGTTCAAGAATTCAGCTCTATGGTGGTTCTAGTCATCGGTGCTGCTGGTATCGGAAAAACTGCTTTTATTCACGAAGCAGTATCTCATTTATCTGTACATCACCAAGTTTTGTCTCTCAATGCTTTAAACGCTCTTACTGAAATTAATTTATTAGGTCAGGTTGCGCAGCATTTAGGGTGTGGCGCTACCTTAGCTGAAATTGATGCGTCTTTGGTTTCTATGGGTGAGCAAAATGAAAGCTTGCACTTGGTGATCGATGACGCGCACTTATTAGACGACTTTGCTCTTAATCTATTGGTTAGTAAATCTCAGCAGGATAAAGGCTGGCACTTAGTTCTGTGTGGTGACGATGGATTACAAGGGCGTCTTAACAGCCTTCAAATACAGCTTCAACAAGATAATATATATCATCTTATAGAGCTGAACCCTCTAAATGAAGCTGAGGCTGGCTTATTTGTAGATGAGCTAATTCAAATGTCTGCTCAGGGTGCAAGTTTGTTACCAGACAAAAAAAAGCATCAGTTATGGTTATTAAGTAAGGGCTCGCCAGGCAAGCTAATAGAATTGGTAGATGTTGAGAAAGAATCTACACAGCGTTTATCATCAAAATTTCCAATTGGGCATGTGGCCGCCATTTTTCTAATTGGTGTGGCTTTAGTTTTCTCTTATGCCTATCAAGATCCTGTTGCGGCAGTCGCTGAAGAGGATGTAATCGCAGAGCTATTGGCTCAGAAAAGCCCAGATGACAAAATTACTAAACCAGTAGAAAGTGATGAATTTGATGTTGCTCAATTAGTGAGTGATAGTAATGAAATATCAAATGTAGGCATTAAGTCTGAAGAGGACTCTGAACAGGAGCCTATCAAATCTTTGCTTGTGGAGAACAAAGAGGTTCGTACTAAGGCAGTTCCTGCAGAAGTGTCCTCTGTGAAAACTCATAGTTCAAACCCTAAAAAATTAGATAAAGTCGCCTCTTTGAAAGCTAGTCCTAAAATGCACCCGCTATTAAAAGCACAGCCACAGGAGTATGCGCTTCAATTATTGGGAGTTCGTAGCAAAAAGAATGCGCAAGATTTTATCCAGCGTTTTTCACGCCAATTAAATAGTGAAAAACTTAATGTTTATGAAACAACTTTTAAAGGTCAGCCATGGTTTGTGGTGGTGTACGGCCCTTATCAGAATAAGGCAAATGCGAGTGACGAGGCTACTAGCCTTAGTCGCTCATTGAAGAGTCAGCCATGGGTGCGTCCCATTAGTAAAATTCAAGAGGATATCCGAAAAGTCAGTCCGTAATTACTATCAAGAACCCCCTCCCAAAACCGCACGTTAATGGTGCAAATTCCTAGGTTAGCTAATTAATTTGAGCCAAAGCCCACTCGCGTGTAGAATAAGCGTCCTTTTGTATGTTCAAAACCACTGAATCGGCATAAAAATGCCCTCTAAGGTATTGATTTTAAAAGAATTTTTTACTGAGAGAGTCTATGAGAACAGGTCTGTACACACCAGGTGATTTTAAAGATAACTGTGGCTTTGGCTTGATTGCCCATATGGAAGGCAATGCCAGTCACGACCTTTTGCGTACGGCTATTGAATCGTTAACCTGTATGACTCACCGTGGCGGTATTGCTGCTGATGGTAAAACAGGTGATGGTTGTGGCCTATTAATTCAAAAGCCTGACAGTTTTTTGCGTCAGGTTGCCAAAGCAGACTCAGGTATAGATTTACCTGAGCAATATGCTGTGGGCATGGTATTCCTAGATTTGGACATGGCCATTGCTGACACCCAACGCGAGGCAATGAATAAAGCTTTTACTGATCAAGGTTTGACCGTAGAAGGATGGCGTGTAGTTCCTACTAATAATGATTGCCTAGGACCCATGGCAATTGATTGCCTGCCTCGCTTTGAGCAGGTGTTTGTATCTTCAGCCTCAACGCTAACAGAGCAACAATTTGCAGTAAAACTGTATTACGCCCGCCGTAAAGCAGAAATCGCGTTAGACACTCATCAAGATTTTTATATCTGCTCTTTATCAGAAAAAACCTTATCTTATAAAGGTTTGATGATGCCGGTAGATCTACCGGCTTTTTATACCGACCTAGGTGACGAGCGTTTAGAAACGGCTATTTGTGTGTTCCATCAGCGTTTCTCAACTAATACTGCACCACGCTGGCCTTTAGCTCAGCCATTCCGCATGTTGGCTCACAATGGTGAAATAAACACCATTCAAGGTAACCGTAATTGGGCTGCTGCCCGTAGTGGTAAATTCGAATCACCATTATTAGAAAACCTAGAATCGGTTCAGCCATTGGTGAATAGCAAGGGTTCTGACTCATCTTCAATGGATAACATGCTTGAGCTACTTCATACCGGGGGCATGGATATGTTCCGCGCCATTCGTATGATGATTCCGCCAGCTTGGCAAAATGTTGAAACCATGGATGCCGAATTGCGTGCATTTTATGAATACAACTCTATGCATATGGAGCCATGGGATGGTCCAGCGGGCTTAGTAATTACCGATGGCCGTTATGCTGTATGTGGCCTTGACCGAAACGGTTTACGTCCATCCCGTTGGGTTAAAACTACAAACGGTTTTATTACGGTGGCATCTGAAATCGGCACATTCGGCTACAAGCCTGAAGACGTAATTGATAAAGGTCGCGTTGGTCCTGGTGAAATTCTTGCCATTGATACCAAAGACGGCACTATCTTAGAAGCCAGTGACATAGATGGTCGTCTTAAGACTTCTCAGCCTTATGGTAAATGGCTAAAAGAGAAAGCGCTGCGTATTGAATCTAAGCTTGAACTTCAACGTTTAAATGATGACGTTTTAAGCAGTGAAGAAATTAAAATTCAGCAAAAGTTACACCTAATTAGCAATGAAGAGCGCCAGCAAGTATTAAGCGCATTAGCTGAGCAAGGCGTAGAAGGCACGGGCTCCATGGGCGATGACGTGCCTATGGCGGTTCTTTCTGAGAAGTCGCGTAATACCGCCGATTATTTTCGTCAGATGTTTGCTCAGGTGACCAACCCACCTATCGATCCATTACGTGAAGCCATTGTTATGTCCTTAGAGACTTGCATTGGCAAAGAGCAGAACGTTTTTGTTGAAAATGCCAATCACGCAACACGTATTATTTTAACTAGTCCAGTGCTATCGCCATTAAAATTCAATGGCCTTAAAAACACAGGTAGTGATGACTTTAAATTCACGACCTTATCTTTAGCATTTGCTCAAGAATCAGATCTTAAAAGTGCCATTGAAAACTTAATCGTTCAAGCTCAAGCAGCGGTTCGCGAAGGTTCAAGCATTATTATCTTGTCTGACCGTGAAGTGAAAGAAGGTCAGTTGATTATTCCAGCTGTGATGGCAACTGGCGCCGTTCACCATGCGTTGATTAAGAGCTCATTACGTTGTGATGCGAATATCATAGTGGAAACAGGTGACGCTCGTGACGCCCACCATTTTGCAGTATTGCTAGGCTTTGGTGCCACTGCGGTTTACCCGTGGCTAACCTTTGAAGTGCTAAATGACATGCACCGCAGTGGCGAATTGTTAGGTGATCCACTGGTTAGCAATCAAAACTACCGCAAGGGTATCCGCAAAGGCTTGATGAAAATCTTGTCTAAAATGGGTATTTCAACCATAGCGTCTTATCGTGGTTCACAATTATTTGAAGGCATTGGTTTGGCCGATGAAGTGGTTAACCTTTGCTTCAGTGGTTTAACCAGTCGAATTCAAGGCGCCGATTTTAGTGATTTCCAAGTGGACCTTGAGCGTAATGCCAAGAATGCTTGGAAAGCTCGTAAGTCTTTAGACCAAGGCGGCTTGCTTAAATATGTTCACGGTGGGGAATATCATGCATTTAACCCTGATGTAGTTTCTACCATTCAGGATGCGGTGCAAACTGGCTCGCAAAAATCGTATGACAAATACGCGCAACTTGTTAATGAGCGTCCAGTTGCCACTATTCGTGATTTGTTTAAGTTAAATACTAAAAACAGCATTAATATTGATGAAGTAGAATCGGTTGATAAAATCTTTCCAAGATTCGACTCCGCCGCTATGTCTTTAGGCGCGCTTTCACCTGAAGCCCACGAAGCATTGGCGCAAGCCATGAATGAATTGGGGGGCAACTCTAACTCAGGTGAGGGCGGCGAAGATCCTAAGCGCTATGGCACTCTAAGAAACTCTAAGATTAAGCAAATTGCGTCGGGTCGTTTTGGGGTAACACCTCATTACCTATCCAATGCAGAAGTTTTACAAATTAAAGTAGCCCAAGGGGCTAAGCCAGGCGAAGGCGGTCAATTACCAGGTGGTAAGGTAAATAATCTTATTGCCACTTTGCGTTATTCAGTTCCGGGTGTGACGCTTATTTCACCTCCGCCCCATCACGATATTTACTCTATCGAAGATTTGGCACAGCTTATTTATGATCTTAAGCAAGTGAATCCACGTGCTAAAGTGTCGGTTAAATTAGTATCTGAGCCAGGCGTAGGGACCATTGCTGCAGGCGTGGCAAAAGCCTATGCCGACTACATTACTATTTCTGGTTATGACGGCGGTACTGCGGCATCACCATTAACGTCTATTAAGTATGCGGGTTCGCCGTTCGAGCTAGGTTTGGCTGAGGCGCATCAGGCGCTTCGTGCAAATGATTTGCGTGGCAATGTTCGCTTACAAACAGATGGCGGGTTAAAAACCGGTTTGGATATTGTTAAAGCGGCAATTCTAGGTGCTGAAAGCTTTGGCTTTGGTACGACTCCTATGATTGCCATGGGTTGTAAGTTCTTACGAATTTGCCACTTAAACAACTGTGCAACAGGTGTAGCCACTCAGCGCGAAGACCTTCGTGATGAGCATTTCATTGGCACTGTACAAATGGTGAAAAACTTCTTTACTTTTGTAGCTGAAGAAACCCGTCAGTGGATGGCCGCGGTAGGTGTACGTAGTCTTGATGAATTAGTAGGTCGTACTGATTTACTTGAAATGATTGAAGGCGCGACCAGTAAGCAGAAGAAATTAAACTTAACACCGCTTATTGCTAACGACCACATTCCAACTGACAAGCCTCAAACAGTACAGATTGAGCGAAATAACCCGTTCGATAAAGGTACGCTAGCAGAGCGCATGGTTGCTGATACTTTGTCTGCCATTGAAAATAAATCAGGTGGCGAGTTTAGCTATAATATTGGCAACTGTGACCGTTCAATTGGTGCACGTTTATCCGGTGAAATTGCTTTGCGTCATGGTAATAAAGGCATGGCCAGTAATCCAATTCAGTTGAACCTTAAAGGTACTGCTGGTCAATCATTTGGTGTTTGGAACGCCGGTGGTTTGAACATGTATCTTGAAGGCGATGCTAACGATTATGTGGGCAAGGGCATGACGGACGGTAAGCTAGTAATACGCTCACCTAAAGGCTCTGTTTATAAATCACAAAATGCTTCTATTGTTGGTAATACCTGTCTATACGGCGCCACAGGTGGGCAGTTGTTAGCAGCAGGTCGTGCCGGTGAGCGTTTTGCGGTTCGTAACTCTGGTGCTAAAGCCGTTATAGAAGGTGCCGGTGATCACTGTTGTGAATACATGACCGGGGGTCAAGTTACCGTATTGGGCAGTACCGGTTATAACTTTGGTGCAGGTATGACAGGCGGTTTTGCTTACGTACTAGACATGGATAAAACCTTTGTAGATCAGTACAACCATGAGTTAGTGGATATTCATCGTATCTCTAACGAAGAAACTGAAGCTCATCGCAATCACTTGCGTGGCATCATTACAAACTATGTTGAAGAAACAAGCAGTGCTTGGGGCCAAGAAATTTTGGCTAACTTCGATAACTTTATTGGCAAGTTCTGGTTGGTTAAGCCTAAGGCTGCAACGTTAGAGCAATTGCTAGAAAACACCCGGACTCGCTCAGAGTAAGCGCTTGTGTCCAGGATGAACCACGTCGCTAGCCTAAATGGCTAAAAGCGGCGTAGTTCAGAATGAACGTTTTATCGCATCCACAGAAGGTGTGAACAACTAGATATAAGCCCGGCGAGTGAGTCAGATTATAGGTGCGGCAAATGGCTAAACGATTAAATAACGATTTTCAATTTTTAGATGTGTCCCGTCAGGACCCAACTAAAAAAAATACAAAAACTCGTAAACAAAACTTTGTTGAAATTTACGAGCCATTCAAGCAAGAGCAGGTGAACGATCAAGCTCACCGCTGCTTGGAGTGTGGTAATCCATACTGTGAGTGGAAATGCCCTGTGCATAACTTCATCCCTAACTGGTTGAAGCTAGCCTCTGAAGGCAACATTACTGAAGCGGTAGAATTGTGCCACGAGACCAATACGCTTCCTGAAGTGTGTGGCCGTGTATGCCCACAAGATCGTTTATGTGAAGGTGCTTGTACCCTAAACGATGGTTTTGGTGCGGTGACCATAGGTAATGTTGAAAAATACATTACCGATACGGCATTTGCCATGGGCTGGCGCCCTGATGTCTCTAGCGCTAAAGAAACAGGTAAACGTGTTGCCATTATTGGTGCAGGTCCTGCCGGTTTAGGTTGCGCTGATGTACTGGTACGTAACGGCGTTAAGCCCGTGGTATTTGATAAATACCCAGAGATTGGTGGTTTGTTAACTTTTGGTATTCCAGAATTTAAATTAGAAAAATCTGTATTGGCGCTTCGCCGTGAAGTATTTGAAGGCATGGGCATTGAATTTCGCCTAAATACAGAAGTGGGCAAAGACATTCAATTTAAAGACATTCTTGAAGAATTTGATGCAGTATTCCTAGGTATGGGTACTTACAACTACATGAAAGGTGGCTTCCCAGGTGAAGACTTACCTGGCGTTGTAGATGCTTTGGATTTCCTAATTGCCAACGTGAATCATAACCAAGGCTGGGAAAAAGACGCGTCTGAGTTCATCGACATGAAAGGCAAAAAGGTGGTGGTGCTAGGTGGTGGTGACACTGCCATGGACTGTAACCGCACCTCTATTCGCCAAGCGGCTAAATCTGTTTCTTGTGCTTACCGTCGTGATGAAGAAAACATGCCGGGCTCTAAGCGCGAAGTAGTGAACGCTAAAGAAGAAGGCGTTGAATTCCTATTTAACCGTCAACCTGTTGCCATAGTGGGTGAAGACAAGGTTGAAGGGGTTAAGGTAGTGACCACTAAGATGGGTGAGCCAGATGAAAATGGCCGTCGTCGTCCAGAAGTGGTGGAAGGTTCTGAAGAAGTGCTGCCAGCCGATGCGGTGCTAGTTGCCTTTGGGTTCCAGCCTAGCCCAGCTCCATGGTTTAGCGACTTTGGTATTGAACTAAATAGCTGGAAAGGTGTGGTTGCACCTGAAGAGCAAGAGTTTAAATTCCAAACCAGCAATGAAAAAGTGTTTGCCGGTGGCGACATGGTACGAGGATCTGACCTAGTGGTAACCGCCATATGGGAAGGCCGCCAAGCCGCAGAAGGCATTTTAGATTACATGGATGTGTAAAAACTCCAGCCTAATGATAAGTGTGAATTTTTACCAAAAATAGAAATCCACCGTTTATCAACAAAAAAGCACGGTTTAGCCGTGCTTTTTTGTTTCTGTCATAAATGTGGGGTCTAGTAGATAGTTTACGACTTTCAATGGATGGATAATTATGTCCAACTACGTACAATAGCTTCAACGTGAAGCGCTAGCCGTAACAGGAGTGTTAAGTGAATAAAAAAATAAAAAGTTGGGCATTAGTTGGCCTGATGGCAACACTAGGTGCTTGTGGTGGCTCAGACACAACAACCACTACAACCGCTGCAGCTGACACGCCAGATGCCACTACTCCGGATACTGTAGATACGGTAACAGATGTTGATAATAGTAATTTAGGGTTGGCCAATGATGTAGGCAGTGCAGCTACTGTCGGTGTTGCTCTTACAGGACTAGTAGGTAACGAAACATTATCCGCCAGTGGTTCTACCACTGTGACTGTGTATATCGTTAATACGGCTAGTGATAATGAAAAGTTCTTAGGTTCTCGAGATGTTTTCTTTACTTCTACTTGTGCACAAATAGGTTTGGCTTCATTTAGCCCAGAAAAACTGAAGGCATCGGGAGTCGCTACGGCTACTTATCAAGACAAAGGTTGCGGCAGGCTAACAGGGGAAACGGATGCTGTTGTGGTAACCCTAGGAACAGAAGATACTGAGGGAAATATTATTGAAGAATTTGCAACTGCCACAGCAAACATACAGGTAGAAGCAGCCATAGTAGGCGCCATTCAATTTGCATCGGCAGATTTTTCTTTAATTGCCCTCAATGGTTTTGGTACTACAGCCACCCCTTCTTTAAGTCAATTAGAATATCAAGTATTGGATGCATCGGGTAACCCTATGCCAGATCGTACGGTAAACTTCTCTCTAGACCATGAATTTGGCAGTGCGTCATTGTCCCTTGAAAAAGCGATCACCAATCAAGAAGGTAAGGTGTTAGTGATTCTAAAGGCAGGAAATGTAAGCGGTGTTGTTCGTGTAAAAGCAAGCTTAGATGTGCTTGATGATGCTGGTAACGTAGATCACGTTGAAGTCACCTATTCTGATGCCATTGTCATGGCCACAAGCCTCGGCGATCAGAACAGCTTTAGTTTAGCGGCCGATAAATTTAATCCGCATGCGTGGGATTTTGATAAGAATGAAGTCACCATTACCGCGAGTTTAGGTGACCATAGGCAAAACCCTGTTTTAGATGGTACTCGAATTTATTTTACCGCCACCGGTGGCATTATGGTCTCAAGTTGTGAGACAGAAAATGGTTTTTGCGACGCTAAGTGGAACAGTGGTAACCCGAGACCTATTGATGGCTACGTTACCATCACGGCGTACACCCGTGGCCAAGGTAATTACCAAGACAAAAACTCTAATGGCTTATTTGATATCGGTGAGAGTTTCGAAGCTTTTGGCGAAGCCTATATTGATGCCAATGGTAATGGTACTTTTGAAACAGAAGGGGCTTACCAACCCATACTAGATATTGATGGTGACGGTAATAATGAATTTCATTGGGATTCTTCAGGTTATTTGGTGAATGTGGATGGCAGCTCTGATAGTAGTGGCGTATATGCCGTTAACAATTCTAACTTTTTTGAAGAGTTTATTGATTCCGATAATAGTGAAACGTTTGATGGGACACCTGCCTTAAAATACCAAGGGGTAAACTGCTCTGCGTTAGCTGAAGCTGATGGTCATTGTGCCGAATTAATCGATGTTACAAGCTCCCTTAGACTGCAAATGTCTGCAGGTGATGATGTTTTCATTGAAGGGCCTTTCAAGTTAAGTGCTGATGGACGGTATGATGAAACTGTAACTTGTGTAGACGGCCTCTCTGGAGTTAGCACTGTAGCTTGGCGTGTAGCGGACTCGGCACAAAGGCGCAATACTGTACCTATAGGGACAAAAATTACTGCAGTGGGTGACGACGTAGATGTTAAAGGTGAGAGCGGTACCGGCACAATGGGCAGTAAATCCCCTGTTGATGTGTTGCCAGTCTGGTTGCTTCAGTCGGATAATGTTGGCTTAACAGATGCTAATAAAAAATATAATTACCTGAATGAAAGAGGTACTGAGGTGATTGTTGGAGTGACCCGTCCAGAGACTATTCCTGCCAACAATCCAGGTTATGGCTCTTTAGCAATTGAGGTAGAACTTTTGAGTGGCTTAAAAGTATCAAGTAACTCAGTGTTAGTTGACCTTGATGACAGTGACGGAGTTTTTTGCCCCTAGGTTATTTGCCTTAATTATGGAGTGCGCCTTATGGCGCATTTTTCTATTTTTTAACCCTTATTAAAAAACTTATGACTGAATTAAAAAACGATCGCTTTCTTAAAGCTCTTTTGCGTGAACCTGTAGACCGTACGCCAATCTGGATGATGCGCCAAGCTGGTCGTTATCTTCCTGAGTATCGTGCTAGTCGTGCCACGGCTGGCTCGTTCATGGACTTGTGCATGAACGCCGACTTTGCCTGTGAAGTCACGATGCAGCCTTTAGAGCGCTATCCTTTGGATGCGGCGATTTTATTCAGTGATATTTTAACCATTCCAGATGCCATGGATTTAGGTTTGTATTTTGAAACCGGTGAAGGGCCTAAGTTTAAAAAAGTGGTACGCACAGAAGCCGATGTAGATGCATTGCCAATTGTGAATACCGCATCTGATTTAAGTTATGTAACCAAAGCGGTAAGCACCATTCGCCACGAGTTAAATGGTCGCGTGCCGTTAATTGGTTTCTCGGGTTCCCCTTGGACTTTGGCCACCTATATGGTGGAAGGCGGTAGCAGTAAAGATTTCCGCCATGTTAAAGCCATGATGTATAACCAGCCTGAAGTGATGCATAGAATGCTCGATAAACTGGCTTTGTCAGTGATCGATTATTTAAATGCACAAATCATGGCGGGTGCCCAAGCGGTACAAATTTTTGATACTTGGGGTGGTGTGTTAAGTCATGCCGCTTATCAAGAGTTTTCATTACAATACATGCAGCAAATTGTGGATGGGCTTATTCGCGAACATGAAGGTCGCCGTGTACCGGTTATTCTATTCACTAAGGGTGCAGGTCAATGGTTAGAATCTATGGCTAACACAGGTTGTGATGCATTAGGAATTGATTGGACGACGGATCTTGGTAATGCACGTGCTCGAGTGGGCTCTAAAGTGGCCTTACAGGGCAATATGGACCCTTCAGTACTGTATGCCTCGCCTAAGCGTATTCGTGAAGAAGTGGCCAGCATTTTGGCAAGCTACGGTCATGGAACAGGGCAAGTATTTAATCTGGGTCATGGTATACATCAGTTTGTGGATCCTGAGCACGCCAAAGCGTTTATTGAAGCAGTGGTTGAACTAAGCCCTCAATACCACAAATAACAATCGCTTAAATGTAGTTCCCAAAGCCCCTTTCCTGGGGCTTAATTAGATGGTCCGCCTCATCCTATAGCCGCTAGGCTTATAGGGTCAGGT
>OLHJ01000351.1_pt1 | contig 15196 bp, 33 predicted proteins | sample 1609491 | NCBI WGS metagenome assembly OLHJ01 (sample SAMN05416861, study PRJEB24817) | seawater metagenome | isolation source: Sea water | place: Canada:Atlantic | collected 2013-11
GAGATGCTCAGGAGTCTCGTGGGCTCGGAGATGTGTATAAGAGACAGTTCTTGGCTAACAGATCGCATTGAACACGGATAAGTTTTTGGTGAACCCCTAACTTTGTCTCTGGCTCAACCACTTCCGGCACTACTTCAACCACTTCGGCTTCAATAACTTCCGGCTCTGGTTTCTTTTCTACTTTCTTTTTTGCGGCACTCATAGTATAAATTCCCCTTTCTGTTTGGCTAAATCCATTTGTCGGGCTATTGCTTCCTGTTCGTTCATTTCCTGTATTTTCTCCCTTACTTGATTATTTACAGATATTTCAGCGCGTATCCGTTTCGCGGTTTGTTCGTTTAATTCTGTAGCAAATTGAAATACATGATCTTCGATGCTCATTTTAAACCCTTTCTTTGTTGAATGTATAGTATCACACTAATGCGATAATGTAAACAACTAATTTTGCTTACTATTGATAAACTCTATCATTTGTGGTATCGTTTCTCTATGGCTAAAAAACATAACCTTATTACATATCACACTGACAAGAGTACGCAAGAGGTTGAAGCCGGTAATCGGTTTACTAATGCGTCCGCGCGTGATATCCTACTGCACTCTGATTTGCTCAATCAGGTTTTAACTATGGCATTGACCGGGGTAAACTGTTATATCCGGGACGATAAGATGGTTATAGATGAAGCTGACCCTTTACCCCATGATATACGCCAAAAATACGCGCTTAAACTGGTTGATAAGGCCGTGAATACTCCGAAGGACGATCAGAAAGACGTGAAAAAAGAAACTAACTGGCTTGATGATTTGGAGTTGATAGCCGCCGAAGAAGAAACAGAAAAGAAAAAAGAAAAGTTTATCAGTGAGCAGGAAGTTATACCGCCCACTGATAAACCTTTAGAAGATGATAATGTCACTGATTGGAATTAGCGCGATCACTTTCGCACTGATAGCATAAGCCGCTTTCTTCGTGTGTGCAACAATTACATGTACGGCTTCCACACATACGACACTGTAGTATTTTGCACGTTTTCGGGTTGCATTCGCATAAGTAGCACTTAACCTTAACCGGCTTTTTTATTCTTGGCATTGGTTCCTTTCATCATCCGCTAATTCGTTCATTAATTCGTAGCACTCACGCGCCGCGCCTTCTTCGCTTTCTATTGTAGTCATTCCGGGGCTGTATATACTACCCAACGCGCACAGGGCCGCATAGGTTTCGCTTGATTGTCCCCCGTGCCATTCGGTGTAATGCCAATACGCGCCTACGATAAAATCAAAAAGGCTACAGGCTTCAAACTCGCCTATACACCATAGTGTCTCCGTAGAATCATCATAAACATCATTGATTAAATCAAGAAGTCCAATAATTTCTTGATGCAATTCGCTATAGTCCAGCGGCGCGTCCGTGTTAAAAATACTATCCGATATCACTTTGTATTTTTCTTCTAAGTTTTTCATTACATAACCCTTTCATTGTGGCATTGTTCACAATATTCATCTTGATGCTCGTCCATTACTGCACAATTTTCGCATAGTAGAACATCACAATCACTACAGCGGTTCAGTTCTTTGTCCGAATCGTGACACCCGGAACATATAAATTTGTCAGTCATAGCTAGCCCTTTCTTTTTGAAACGTTAACCCCAAACAAATCTAAATCAATGTTTATTGATATATTTGCTTCCTTGTAGAATACCAACTTTCCATTATTTCCAGAATGATAGCTATATGGATCGGTACTTGTAAACCCATTCATCTTAACAATAAAAATGCTTTTATCATCTAGGAATTCAGATAAATAAGCAAGGCATACTTCATACTCAGACTCACATTCATCCCAAACACCAACAAACCACCAACCATTTGCTTCACCTCTTTTACCACAATCCAAATAAGTGTTATATAAGGTATTTTCTAAATTACTCAATAGCAATTCTTGGTTGTCTTTTGGGGTTTGGGTACATGCTATTATAGTTGTGTATAGTTTACACTCTTCATTTTTCATAACTATCCCTTTCCATTTGCTTTAATTATGCCAATAGTTACGCCGATATCAAAAGCGCGCAGGAATACCGGTAAGTCTTTATAATAGGGTTCGCCTACCATAACCCCGTTATGATGCACAATAACGTTATATTGACCCATTGGCGCTAGTTCTACGCCTATAGCGTCCGCAATGGCTTTCTGTTCTTGTATTACTTGATAAGATTCATTCATTTTATACCCTTTCGTTTTGTTTTTTATATTCACGGTAATGCTTCAAGCAATACCCGTCTTTTTTTCCTTCGTGCTTGCATCGCTTCACGATATTAATTTTGAATCCTGTTACAAATTTGCATTTTCGTTTTCTCATGCTAACCCTTTCTATTTTGTGTAACGGTAATATTTCAATTCGCCGCACTTTGTAACCTGTAGCAAGTCTTTATTTTTAAGGCCGCCGCGCTGGATGAATTCATCCTTGCCTATCTCTACGGGTTTCTGACTGATGCGGCTTGTTAAGTATTTTGGATCTAAATTACTGCTCATTATGTACCCTTTCTGGTTGTTTTCGGGCTAACCCCGGACAGCGCTTAGGATGTGAACCCTAAACACCGTCCCGGCTCAATCCTTAATATACAAGTCCGAGGGCTTCAACGTCCGTTTTAAAGTCCTGCATAAGTTGGGGAAGTCTGGCCTGTAGGGCTTCCTTGTCGCATAATTGCTCAAGTGTTGCATCAGGCCAAACAGCCGCGCTTCTTGCCGCTTCAAGATTTGGTTCGCTTCCTTCGCTGTATCCGTCTATTTCATTAACTACTTTATGATTGTACTTTTTGAAACACTCGATCCACTGTTCAAGTTTTCGCTTGTTTCCGTGGCTACATTTATACCAATCTTCCGAAGTACTATTGCAAAATTCACCATAACCGGTAGGGCGATAATTTGCGCTGTATTGGTATCCTGTTCCGCCGTTTTGGGGGTGTTCGTGTTGTTCAATCTCTACGCTATTCCAGTCCGGCCCTGATTCAATATAGTGTAACATAGGCTTATCAACTGTAAACAACATGGGGAAGCGTCCAAACTTAACAAACTTTTTCCATTTACACGGTTCCCCTTTGCGGTATCCGTTATAGTCTGTGTCCCTAGCATGATATAAAGTATTAGAAACATAGTGTATAGGCTCGTCTGTACTTGATAAATGCCACTTTATGAAAGGGGCAAGTTCTGGGAAGTGTTTTTTTATTTCATCGTGGATACATCCCCCGGATAGGTAAGCCATATCACCACGTTTCCCGGCTTCGTATATTGTCCCGGTAATAGAAAAACTATTATGTCCGTTTCCGCAGGAATCATCATGCCGGACTTTTGCCACTATGTCCACTTTTTCGCCAAATTCAGCAACGCCTAGCTTTGTATATATCTTTTTTTGATGCTTTACTATCACGCTTTCAGGTAGTTCTAGTGTCGTTTTCATTGTATAACCCTTTCGTTTGTATTACTCTTATCGGGGCAACCCCGGACAAGGGCTAAAGCCTAAACTTTAGCCAGTGTCCCGGATAACTCTATTTTTTTGCCGTTTTTTCTGTCTGGCTGAGGTGAAACAGTGAACATCCGCGAGGGGCTTTACCGCTTTTCGTTTCCATTTCGCCGGCTTTGTTTTTCTTAGTACTTGAAAACGCCTTAAATACTGTCACTTTTGCACAGGCTTTTTGGCCTTTCATTACATTGCGGCCAAGAGCCGCCCATGCCCCATAGGGTAAAAGATTAACCCGTGGCGTGATATTGCCTTCCGGAATCCCCAAGTTTTCCATTGTTTGCAGGATTGCACTTACTTCATTAGCCGGGGAACTTCCAGCCTGTATTCCGTTGAGCATTGTTTGCGATTTAGTCATTTTTAAACCCTTTCATTTAATTGTGTTTTATTACTTTGTTTAATTGTCTGTATTTAAAATAGCACACTTCTCTATTAATTGCAAGCGTTTTTATAAACTTTCCATATACGCTATGGCGAAATGGTAAAAGAGTATATTGCAAGCCGCCAGCACTGAGCAGATTATAAGAAAATCCGCTATTTTTTCGCCTGTAGTTCTATCGCTTTCTATTTTTTTGCATTGCCTACACATTTTTAACCCCTTTCTTTTTTGCCGTATATATAACGGATTTTTTTTCTTTTTCTGTAAGCATTGATTTTTTCCATACATAATGCCTTTCTGTTTTTTCGCTTTTCAATACACAATAGGAATTATTAGCATAGTCCCGGTTGCGCCTTGCTAGCTTTTTAGCTTGATTGATATTCATTTTTAAACCCTTTCTTTTTCAATAAAATCTATAGGGTTAGAATAATCCCCGGATAAATAATCATAACTGTAATAAGTAGCTATTGTATTGTATCCGCCCCAATTCCCGGCTTTAGTGTATCGCGCTATAAACCGTCTACATTCTTGGCTTGAGCTATCCTGAAACAATATAACTTCATTATCCCCGGATACAATATAATATTCTTTTTCTGTATTCATTTTAAAACCCTTTCAATTATCTTACTCGTTTACCGGTAAAAGTTTACCGGGTAAATACAGGAAGTTTAGGCCCTGTATCTACCCTGTATGCCTTTAGTTTAATAACCCGGCTTCAATATCGCCAATAGCGGCCCTGAGATTCCCCTTGTATGTATTGATTAGTTTTAAACACGCCGCCGCCGTTACTTCTTTGCCGCTGTATTCGCTTGCTATTCTCTGTAGATGAACTGAAAAAGGTTTAGCTATACCCTGATATGCCATTGGCACAAGTTTACACCTAGAAAGCAATGGAGATGCATCATAATGCTCTTCAAATAAATCTGTTTGGCCTTCTATCGTAGTCGTAAAAATAACCGTAGTGTATTCCCTTAAATCTTCAATGAATCCCAACAGCTTTCGCATTGTATCCTTCCTTAATCCGTGTGCTTCATTTATAATGTAACAGCGACCCATTCCGTCCATTGGCATATAATACTGATCGTCAACCCATTGACGTATCATATCTTTAGTTAAATCGTCCGCCAATAATTCTGTACAATAGAATTTACTTGCAACCTTGTTGCCAATAATCCGGGCAAGTGTAGTTTTTCCCGTTCCAGACTTCCCGGCTATCCAGTATGCCCGGCCTGATAAACCCGGTAGGCTTTCGAGCATGGTAACAGCTTTACTTTGCCCAACTACTTCGCTAAATTGTTTGGGCCTGTATTTTTCGTTTAATTGCATGTTATAACCCTTTCGTTGATTATAGTAATATTCCATTATTAGTTAATACTTGAGTAGAACCATCAGAAAACTCTATAACACTACAATTTATAGGTTCACTAAAGTGTGTTATGCCAAAACTAAAGCATATTTTCCAATTAGAGCCATCGTTAGAATTTCCATCGGTTCCGGTATAGCTATTTTTACTTACAGCCATAAATTTAAAATCAGCCTTTTTCTCGCTATTATAGTGAATATGCATTTTATAACCCTTTCGTTTTGTTTCGTTTCAGTTAAGGTACTAATGCCGGGTATACACTAGAAAGCATATACCCGGATAAAGTATCTTAGTTATATACTCTAATTAATTCAGATAATACTTTGCCGCCGGATTTAGTGCCAGTTAGATAATCTAAATCTAAACCCCGATCAAAACAGTAATAATCTAAACCCTTAAATACAATATGCAGTTTAGATATACGGCCGCCGTTTATTCCTAACTTGCTAGGTGTGTCGTATATTTTCGCTTGAGCTTTAAACTCCAAGCCACCTACATTTAATACTAAATCAACCCACATAATTAAACCCTTTCGTTTAATGTATCGCATACAGTTATAAAAAAGGCATGCCTAGCGTCTAGGTACGCTTCCCGTTCTTGTTTCAATAGGGACCCAAATTTTACAATTCTATCCGCTGATTTATTGATTAATACCGTATAATCATTGTATTGATTAATACTGATTGAACCCCATTCATTCCCGTTCATATCAGTGAAGCCGGCATTTAGTAGCGGCTGAATTCCATACATCTCTGAATTATTCATTTTTTACCCTTTCGTTTCGTTTCGTTTCGTTTAATTAAGGTACTAATTCCGGGCACACCTTAGAAGCGTATGCCCGGTCAAGTAGCTTAATTACTTGCCGCACAGTGTACAAGGTTTAATACCTGTACAGTCCCTACGCTTCAATTCTGCGCTACAATAGCTTATTTCATCTGAGTAGTACCCGGCTTTATTTCCATTAGGTAGAGCTTCCAGTGCCGCATTACAATCTTGTATTATGTAAAGAAGTGTATTCCGGCTGAGTAGCTTTACTTTCTTTTGATATTCTGCGTGGTTTATATTGTTTTCTAAAATCATTTTATTACCCTTTCGATTGTCTTATTAGTCAATTATAGTGATGTTACAAGGTGCATCATAGGTCCCAATTCGCTTATTTCCTATGAACTGCTCAACCACCTTACTATTTTTACGTCCATTAGTGGACCGGTAAAATTTAAAGGTACATCCATTAACATACTTAGTATTGAAGGATGTATTTTTATCAGCTTCACAAAATTCGGCCAATACCGCTATACTATAGTCGCGTTCAATCATTTTATACCCTTTCGTTTAGTCTAGTATTATTTTATAGTCAAAGTGTAAATTGTCTCCAAAATCAAACATGAGCCGCCGGATTGCATTTTGTGGACTGTCGCCATAAGCGCCAAAAGTACCATTGGAAGCGAAAAATTCGCCTTTATCGCTTGCCGGATTGATTTTGTATAGTATTTCAATATTCATTTTAAAACCCTTTCGTTTATCTTACTCGGTTACTTACTACAATAGAAATTTAGCACACTAATGGAACAAAAGTATAGTATTTTTCTATACTTTGCGAAATAAAGTGTATATTCCCTATGGATAAAGGCCGGAATGAATCAATAAATATTGATAAACTACCGGAAAACTACCGGAAAACAATAAATATATATTCAAGCCGCGCAACTTATGGAAAAACAGGCAAGCCAAAAACGGATAAAATACAGCCTAGAAACTACCATTATTTAGAATTATGAAATGCTACAGCCGCCGGAATTCGATACAAGGTAAAGACAATGTATAAAGAAAGTGTACGAAGTATTAGAACTAAGCACAGCGAATAGGATTAGAACAAGCAACCCGGAATACAATCAAGGGGAGTTGATACCGCCAGTTTCCCCCTCGTTTCCCCCTCGTTTATTCCTGTACAGGTCCAACCCGGCACGGTATAAGGAAGGAAGGCCGCAAGGAAGCGAAGTATATACCCCGTTTCCATGCTGTTTCTACCTAGTTTATGGGATACAATGTAGAATATATGTAAAGGTATGCAGGCCAAAGACTTATGAACTATTGATAATGATATATCAGTATCGTTAAGGAAGGTGATGGAATGAGGAATGTGAATAGACCAACGAACGAAGGGGGGCATGGGGGCATGGGGGGAACGCGCACACACACACAGCCCCAATAGTTGCGAGGTTCAAATCCTTAAAAGTCGCTTCCCTGCAAATATCGGATATATGTTACTCGTTTAAAGCAAGGGGTTACTCTTGTAAAGCGGAAGTTCTGTTTTTGATGAATGTCTATATATGTATCTATTGTTGGTCGAAGCGATACTGTACTTGAGTTAGTCGAGATAACCTTGACTTCAAAACATCGAATCTCTATAATGCACTTATAGCAAGAGCGTTGCATACGAAGCCCATGTCTGCAACTGATGTTCATTGATTACATGGAGCGAGGATGTGGGTTAATTGAAACGCTTAACTGCCTTTAGAACAAAGGGATGGTGTGTTTGTAATTAAATGAGTAGTATCGGAACCTTGGAGGGTTTAGTAATGGATGAAATACAAAGACAGTCGATAATGGATGAATTGAAAGAGGTTGTTAAAAGGGATGCTACATCGCTTAATACTATTCTTTATGGCATGACTTCGGCTATTCTTATTATTGCTGTTCAATCAACACGTATCGCTGATAGTCTAGTGTCAATTAACAGAAAGGGTTTAAAATGAATATAGTCGAATTGATAGGGTTAGAGTTACAGCGTAATATGACTAGGGATGAGCCGGTTAATCTTAGTATCGAGGTTAGCCCAAAAACGTATAATGATATACATAGGATTATAGGGTCTGCCCCTGATATTAACCATAATTTCATTCAGTCGTTTAGTAAGGGTTCGGCGGGTAAACTATTTAATGCTGACTTGATTGTAACGGATAGGATTAATGATGGAAGTTATAAGGTAAACGGATTAGTTACTAGAAAGGGTTTAAAATGAATGAGGACGTTTTTACTATTGGTGTCAAGTGTAGTGTTTGTAGTGTTGGGTATTCCATCAATTCTTCGGGTGTCCATAAAGGTGTTGATAAGTTTAAGGAAATGGGGTGGAGTTTAAGACCTATGCTATGCCCATCGTGTGTTAAGTCAATAAAGGAAAGGGTTTAAAATGAGTATTGATATTAAGCTAGAGTGTCGGTGTGGCGGATCTATACAGATTACCGGACTTACTTGTCCTATGGTTACCCGAAAGTTTACCAGTTCTTTCAATGAAGAACACAAGGATTGTCTTGAGAAGAAGCCATTGGTCATTAAGGATAGCTACTATAAGCCTGATCGTTGGTTGTACGATGATCCTCGATTCGGTAAATGGGTTCCTAAAGAGCAGGTTGATAAGGATAAAGAAAATGAATAACCGTATCAGTAGCGAGATTCTAGGACACTTCATCAAGAAGCTGTACATGATGGGACTAAGCAATAAAACCCTGATTACAGGGGTAGAGTTGTCTAAGTACACCAAAGGGGCTAACTGGCTCTATTTGTTCTCTATTGAATTTGAGGCCAATGGGGAGTACTATGACACTCAGTTCGACACTATCATGCCTGAGAATATAATGACTGCGATGTTTGACCAAGCGTTTGCTAACAAGATACACGCGAATATAAAGGAAGTTGAGACAGGCGGCACTATCATTACTACACGTAAGATATCTACACAGGTGGATGTTAAGCGCAGGAAGTATACTAAGTCCGATTTCCCTAAACAGGATACCGGGGTTAAGATGATGAATAGGATGTTGAAACAAGCACGAACATAGTTTTTTGGCGGCTTTGCGTAACGGTGAGCGCACACTCCCTATAGATGGGTTTGTCCCCGAAAGGGGAATGAGGGTCCGAATCCCTCCCGCTATCCATTTTAAGTATCCTTGACAAATAATCAATAAATCTATATTATCCACACGAAGGAGGGCTAAACAATGGCTTTAGACGTTGAACAAGAACTAATCAGTTTACAGGATCAGATAGATGTATTGAGCGATACATGCGCTACGTGTTGCTTGGAAGCAGGGGGTATGGGCGATATAGCTAATGCTATAACAAGCCTAGCTGTTGCTTTAGGTATTGGATTGATTCTCAACGCATTGCTTAGACCTAAATAGTTTACATACAGACAACGGGTTCCCGATGCTCCCGTTGCTCTCATCCAGCCCCGCACCTTTATCTAACCCTTTCGGGTGCGGGGCTACCTTTTTATAGGACAACCAATGCTTGCATACATAGACGATAATATCGTTAAGTTTACCCCTGTTAAGAGTTCATTGACAGAGGGTGAGTTATTCAAAGTGTACTTAGAAGAAATAGCCAGTACAGGTAATAGAGGCGTAACGCCATGCCCTAGTAATGTGTGGCGCGTATCATATACAGACACAGCGGTAAGCCCAATAGCCCATGCAAGGCACTATCCAAATAAGGAAAGGGCTACAGTAGGGTTCCAAGAGGCGGTTATGTTCAATGGGTTCTTAGGGTTAGATAAGGAATAGCATCATGGAATGTCCACAATGTAAAGTCGAAATGACTAAAGCGTTTATTGAAACTAAAACTAAGTATGGATGGAAAGGGGCGTGGCTATGCGGATGTAAGAAAGAGGACTACGAACGCGGTATTGAAACAGAAGAAGATATAATCTTTATTACTGCCTACTCTAAGGTAGGTGAAGCGGTAAACAACATACTGATGGGAAATTAAAATGACTAAGATGGAAATTATTGTACGTATGGTTGCTGGCGATCAGCTTGCCTTCCGTTCGTTAAAAGAGAAGTACAAGGGCTACGAAGGTGCTATTGCAGAACATTATGGTCCTATTGCAGACGCTATTATCAAGTGTTGCAAAGAAGCGGTAGAGAACTACCCGGAGGACGAATAGATGCCCCCTTCAAAGAAACCAGAAGATATCATACGCCGCGCATTGGATAAAGCAGGGTTAGTGCATGATTATGCGTTAAACTCTGTAATCCCCCACCGCCCTATTGAGGAATGTCGTAGAATCCTAAAGGGCGATCAGGAATTGACGCGCAAGGATATTAACTATCTTGAACAGAATTTAGGGCTTACCCGCGAAGACTTGGATATCCCTGACGCATTACTTGGGGATAGAAACCAATAGCCTCTATATCAGTAAAGAAGCGGTTAGTTACAGACTTTCCGTTCTATGCTAAAAATGCCCTAAAGATAAAGACTAAATCTAAGGGCTTATTACCCTTTGTTCTTAACAAGCCTCAGAATTACTTTCATGGTATCCTAGAGAGGCAATTAAAAGAACGTGGGTATGTCCGCGCTATGGCTTTAAAGGGTAGGCAAGAGGGCATATCCACATACTCCGAGGGTCGATTCTATTGGAAAGTTACCAAGACAAGTGGTAAAAACGCCTTAGTTGTTGCTCACGATAGCAATACAACTGAATTATTATTCTCAATGACGCAAGTGTATCACGATGAACTACCTAAAGAGATACGGCAACCTACACGCAAGGCTTCTGCTAAAGAGTTTGACTTCTCTGATATCAAGTCTAACTTCCGTATTCAGACTGCTGGTTCTAAACAAGGGGGTCGAGGGGGTACGATTCAGTATCTTCACTGTTCAGAGGTAGCGTTTTGGGGAGATGCAGAAGAACTATTCGCCGGACTCATGCAGTCTATCCCGTCAGGTACAGATATTGATGGATCCGAAATCATCATGGAATCTACCGCTAACGGGGAAACAGGTCGTTTCTATGAAATGTGGAAATCATCGGAAGAAATTATCCGTAATGGTAAAACCCCCATGTATCTACCTATATTCATTCCTTGGTATTGGATGGATAGCTACAGGCTTCCCGCTTTTGAAGAATACGAATTAAGCGAGGAAGAAAAGGAATACCAACGTTTATATGAGCTGGATGATGCTCAGATGCTATGGCGTAGGGATAAGATGGAAACAGACTTCATCCTTAAACCAGAGAAGTTCAAGCAGGAATACCCAGCCACACCACAAGAAGCGTTTGAATCTTCACAGGATGATGCCTTCTTTAGCCGTGATTTTGTTCAACGAGCAAGGTACGATAAAGACTTTAAGGTAAGTTCAGGGGCTAGGGTAGGCGCAGTTGACCCCGGCGGTAAAGGGGAAAGTTCAGACAGTACCGCTATTGGTCATGGCGATAATCTTGCCATTGATAATCTTGAGTACTTGGAACGCTTGGATATATCCCAAATCGCCCAAAAGAGCATTGAGTATATTAACCGTTGGGATTTAGCTGTATTCTGGATTGATGTTATCGGAATAGGCGCAGGGGTAGAATCTATTATGCGTGAGCGCGGGTATGGTCATATCATACGCCCGTTCATTGGTAGCGCATCAGCTACAGAATCATACACCGATCCCGCTACCGGTAACGTAACGATGGTTTACGAAAACAAAAGAGCAGAGGCACACGGAAATCTACGTAAATGGTTAGGTACTGGCGAGACTGTGCAGATACCAGACGATCAGAGATTGTATGAAGATATCCTAAAGCCAAGAGAACAAAGACACCCTAAAAAGAATACTATTGTGGTAGAATCTAAGCCTGATATGCGAAAGCGTGGGGTTAAATCTCCAAACGGCTTGGATGTTCTAATGATGATAAAAAGCGAATATGTACCAGAACGCTTGAACAATCGTGCCAAATCTGGTGTAATAGACCTTGACGAGAACTATGACCCACTTAATCACGATCTATATTACTAGGATATAGATTCACTTGAAGGAATATTGATATGTCATTCGGAGCAGATGAACCAGAAGAAGATACAACCGCAGAAGATGAAAAAAACGATCTTGAAAAAAAGAAGTTGGAACGATTAAAAAACTCACAGTTCCTAAAAAATACTACGGTAAGCACTCAGCAGTCACGACAGGCACAAGGGGCTACAGCACCCAAGCCTACATTAAGCGGTCGCTAATATGATGAACGTAAACACCGCAGATAAAATGTATCAATCCGCAGTTGGCTCTAGGGGTAACTATAACCAACAGTGTACAGAAGCGGCTGAAATTGCATCCCCGCGAGATCGCTTATTCCAAGAGTCTCAGACCGAAGGGACTAAGCTACGTATCAGGCAGTTCGATACATTAACCGAACATATCCACGACAGGGCTACGAACAAGTTTGTCCAAATGACAAGCCCTAAACATAAGCGATATTCAGGCTTTGCCTCTACCAAGCTATCCTCTGATGAAAATAAAGTTGAGGATCAGCGAGCATTGGATGATATTGAGGAAACTATCTTCGATGCCCGGTATAGACCAAAGGGCGGATTCTCTGATGCGCGAAATAACTCCGTCCGTTCCTTCTTAGGATATGGTAACGGGGTAATGTTTATTGATAAAGGGCCAGATAGAGAAACGCCTATCACTTACAGATATTGTCACTTAGCCAATACGCACTTTATTGTTGACGGGCTAGATAATATCATTGGGGTATTCTTTTCACGCAAGATGGGTTCACACCAAATCGTTAAAGAGTTTGGTGAAGATAAGGTTCCGTTAAAGATTCTTGAACTATCCAAAAGAGAAACGATTACTTCGCAAGTTGAAAGCCGTGAGAAATCCGTTGTAGTGCATATGGTATTGGAGAATGAAGATTACAATCCAGCCAAAAAAGGCATTAAGCACATGAAGTATATCTCACGGCACTTCGTATGTGGTGCGCGTGGGGAGAAGAACAACTACCTTAGAGAAGGTGGATACCGTGTTATGCCTTACGCTATTTCGCGTGATGCACACATGCCCCATGAAACCTATGGACGCGGCACACTATTAAAGATTCTTCCAGAAATTAAGATGCGTAACGGACTACGCAAGATTTATATTGAAGCAGGACACAAGGCAGGACGCTCAACACTATTGTTTAAGGACGATAGTTCTATCAATATGAAGCAGGTACGCCCCGGTAAAGGTATTGTCGGTGGACTTGATGCCAACGGGCAACCTAACGTTGTTCCGCTGAATCAGGGCATTAACATGCCTATACTTGGCGAAATGATGGAAGAACTAAAGCAGATTGTCAAGCAAGCGTTTAATGCTGATACGTCAATCTCTAATATGAACGAAGAACGTGAACGAATCACAGCTACGGAGATTTTAACGCGATCACAAGAAGAAGCAACATCGTTAAGTTATCACGCCGCGATTGACGAAGACCAGATGCAATCCTCTATTGTTGAGCGCGAGATTGATATACTTGATAATGATTGGGGTATGTTACCACGAATCCTTGATGAAGTTGAAGAAGGCGCAGAGCAAACCACTTCATCTATGAAATACAAAGTGTATTTTAAATCTAACATGACATTTGCTCAAAAGTCTGATGATGTATTGGCGGCTAACCGGTTACTCGAAGCGGCTCAAGCGGTAGCACCATTTGATCCAACGGTTGTTCATACATTCAAGACAGTAGAGTATATGAAGATTGTACAAGAAGGAAATGGTGTGCCAGCGGCTATGATGGCTACATTGAAGGAATACGAAGCCGCTGTTAAGAAAGACCAAGAACGAGAAATGCAATCTCAGTTAATGCAAAATGCTGGTGGATTGGCTAGTGGAGCGCAAACAATATTGGAGGGATCGCCGGATGCCGGAGCAATTTAAAGACTCAGCACCGTGGAGGTGGCTGGAAAGAAAAGGATTAGTAAAAGAATCAACGATGATTCGTGCCTACAAGGATGTGTTTGGAGTAGAGGGTAATCAGACTCGAAACCAAAAGCGCGTACTTGCGGACCTAATGGTTTTTTGTGGATCGTTTGTTATTGATCATGGTGGCGATCAGGCCGCTATTATCAAGACAGCGGGACGCAGGGAAGTGTTAAATCTTATACAGGGCAAGGCTCGGTATATGAACTTGAATAAACTGGAAAATGACATTATTAAATTAGCGGAGGATGAAGACGATGAATACTGAAACAAGCATTATGGATACAGGGACACCCGTAGCACAAGAAAACACACCCGTAGAAGGTGGCAATCCACCCATCGAAGGTAGTAATCCACCTGTAGAAGGTAGTAATCCACCCGTAGAAGCAACGCCGTGGACGGACGGGTTCTCAGATGATGATTTAGGATTCGTGCAAAACAAAGGGTATGAATCCCCCGAAGCACTATTGAAGGCATACCGTAACCTTAATAAGCACATGGGCGCGTCAGAGAAAAATCTCTTACGTATGCCTGATCCCGGTGAGCCGATGGACGAAATATTTGCTCGTCTTGGTAGACCAGAAGCCGCTAAAGACTATACCTTTACTCAGGTTGAAGGCTTTGAAGGCGGGGAACGACTTGACCGTATGCGCGAAACGGCTTTCTCTAAAGGGGTTAGCCAAGAGGGTTTTCAGTCAATCATTGATGAATTTGTTTCTGGCGAGATTGAGCAAAAGCAAGCCGAAGCCGATATTAAACTAAGTACATTTAATGCCGAAAACGAATCCATGAAACTTGAATGGGGAAAAGACTACCAGAAAAAAGTAGATATTGCTGATTCAACCGCTAGAGCCATGAACCTTTCTGATGAATTTAGAAATAGTATTCGTGATGCTGTAGGCCCTAAAGCCGCTATTGAGTTCTTGAACGAAGTAGGTAAACTAACTGGTGAAGATAATATTAACAGTATTAACGGCGAAGCCAGTCACGAAAGCACTACAGAGCAGATGAATCAGGAAATTGAAAGCATCAAGGAAGATGTTAAGAACAATCCTGCCAAGAAAAAGGAATATTTTGCTAAAGGCGAGAACTACAAGCGACACCAAGCCTTACAGAAAACCTTAAATTTAATGGCATCGGAAGATTAAGGGTTGACAAACACAATCCATATCCTGTCTCTTATACACATCTCCGAGCCCACGAGACTCCTGAGCATCTC
>OLHJ01000357.1_pt1 | contig 15116 bp, 13 predicted proteins | sample 1609491 | NCBI WGS metagenome assembly OLHJ01 (sample SAMN05416861, study PRJEB24817) | seawater metagenome | isolation source: Sea water | place: Canada:Atlantic | collected 2013-11
GATGCTCAGGAGTCTCGTGGGCTCGGAGATGTGTATAAGAGACAGGGTCAATTGGGCGGCCATTCCTTCGCCAAGCTACAATCAAGTTCAGGGCTTTGGTATTACAGTGGTAGGTGGTGTATTCTACCAGCTTTCAAAAAAAGATACTCTTTCTAACCCTTCATCTACCTTTCTGTATGGAACCTACATGGAAAATAAAACCTGGATTGGTGCTATTTTGCAAGAAGGATACTTTGGTGAGAATAAATGGTGGTATGATATTTTAGCGGTTAAGGGGGATTTCCGATTTCGGTATTATCGTAAGGTTTTAAATAGAGAGTTGCAATTGAGTTATGCTACAGATATTACCATTATTAAGGGAAATTTTTTGCGCGAAATAAAGAATGGTATTTACGGGGGGCTTCATTATAAATTCTCGCATTTCCAAACACAGTTTAATTTAGATAATCTACCCGGAAATATTGAGCTGCCTACCTATTCCACTGATGCGCAATTTGCGGGATTAGGGGTTAAAATTGCATTTGACAATAGAGACTATAGTTTAAATCCTTCTACTGGAATTTTTACAGATATTACAACTACACATTTTAGAGAGTCTTTAGGTGGCGATGGAAATTTTGACTTGGTGGAGTTGAATTTTAACCAATACTTTACATGGACACCCAAACAGGTTTTAGCCATTCGGTTTTATGGTTTTTTCGGTATTGGGGATGTACCCTTTGAAGAGCAAGCCATTTTAGGATTTGCTGGTCCTAGAGGAAACGATGTACGTGGATATTCATCGGGTAGGTATAGAGGACAACAATTAGCTGATGTGCAGGCCGAATGGCGTTGGAATTTTTATAAGCGCTTTGGAATGGTAGCTTTTGGTTCGCTAAGTATGATTGGGAATGACGATGTGGAAATATCAAATAACGGATTCTTACCCGCCATAGGTGCCGGACTCCGATTTATGGCTGCTCCAGACAAGAAAGTGAATGTAGGTTTGGATTTAGCTGCGGGTAAAGAAGACTACGGAATCTACTTTGTTCTATCTGAGGCGTTCTAAGATAAAACACAATAAAAGATAAAAACATCTTTTATTAAATATTTATTATATCTTTGCGTTCAAATAAGAACGTTATGCAAGATTTACAAGAACAAACCGTAGCCCAGATAGTAACTCAAAACATTAAAAGTGCCGATGTATTTAAAAAGCATGGAATTGATTTCTGTTGCGGTGGAAATGTCAGCGTAGCTAAGGCGTGTGAGCGAAAAGGTGTGGATTTACGAGCGATAGGAAGTGAGTTAGATCAGGCTCTTACAAACACTACGGCTACGCATAATTACGATTCTTGGGAACTGGGGTTCCTAATTGATTTTATTGAAAACTCGCATCACACCTATGTGCGTAATAACGTTGAGTTGTTACTTCAATATACCAATCGAGTAGCTGAAGTACATGGAGATACACATCCGGAAGTTGTTCGGATTAATCAATTATCAACCGATTTAGTCGCAGAGCTATTGCCTCATTTACAAAAGGAAGAACAAATTTTATTTCCTTTTGTAAAGAACCTACTTCAAGTAAAAAAAGAAGGGAAAACGGTTGATCAAAAGTTTGTAGCGAGTCCAATTAATGTTATGCATTTAGAACATGATCATGCGGGAGATATCATTAAAGAAATTGCACAATTAAGTAATAATTTCACGCCACCCGAAGGGGCTTGCAATACTTACAGAGCCATGTATGCAAAGTTAGAAGAATTCCAAAATGATTTATTTCAACATATCCATTTAGAGAACAATATTTTATTTCCGAAAGCTATTCTTTTAGAAGAAGAGGTATCTTTGTAAGATGTTATCAAAATCCTGTGAATATGCCATGCGGTCCATTGTTTTTGTGGCCAAAAACGCAACTATTGACCAAAAAATGGGCATCAAAGCTATTGCCGAAGAATTAGATTTACCCACACCCTATTTGGGTAAAATTTTGCAAAAGCTAACTGGGGGTAAAATACTGGAAGGGGTGAAAGGCCCAAGAGGTGGATTTTACTTAAAAGATGAATCTAAAGACATTAAATTGATTCGAATTATTGAAGAAATTGATGGCTTAGAATTCTTTTCCAAATGTGGTATGGGAATGCATGAATGTTCAGAGACACGTCCTTGTCCGTTACACAATGATTTGAAAGTTTTTAGAGACGGACTTTGGAAGTTATATAACGCTAGGTCCATTAGAGATTTGGTGGATTCTATTGAAAGTGGAACATCGTTTATTAAGAACGCTTAAAAAACTTTTCTTAACCCATGTAACTTTTTCTATTTTCGTTACACTAACCTTATACGAATACCCAAGGTAACGAATGACAAGTAAGGATAAACAAAAATATTTCTTGAAGCTATACGAGCCAGTTCATGACAGGTTTGAGCGTTTCTGCAGAGCGCGGGTGTATGGAGATATGGAACCTAAAGATTTAATGAACGAATCTTTATTGGTGGCCTTTCAAAAAATAGATTCCTTACAAAAGGAAGAACAGTTTTTGTCATTTTTAATTGGAATAAGTGTTCGTTTATTAGCTAATAATCATAAAAAAAAGAAAGAAGATGTATTACCTGCCAATGCGCATTTGGAGGTAATAGATTTAAACGCACAAACCGACTCGCGATCGGACGTGTACTTTCTTTACCAAGCGTTGGCTTTGTTGCCAGCAGAACAAAAAGAGTGCATTATTCTTTTTGAAATCTCCGGATTTTCAATCAAAGAAATTATGCAAATTCAAGACGTTTCCGTATCGGCTGTAAAGCAACGATTGCGAAGAGGTAGAATGCGATTAAAAGAAATACTAACGTTCGAATCAGAACACAAAACAAAGGAGGTGAAATATGGAAATGGATAAAGATCAAAAACTAAACGATTTATTTAGCCAAGCCCAAAACGATACTCCTCAGGTGAGTTTTGACGAAATGCAAGAATCCTTTTTATCGCATGTAGAAAATCCAACTGTTATGGATTCAGCTACCGAAACGTCCAATTTATTTACCATAAAAACTTGGACTATTATGATAACTTCAGCTTTATCTACGGGCATTATTTTTGCCTTTTTACACGGCTTTTTCAATGAATCTACTTTTCCTGAAAAACCAATTACTCGCGAGCAACAACCCACTCTCATTGAATTAACTAGTCATGATTTAACCTTACTGGAATTAGAAGAGTCGGATTGGATTTATGAACTAGAAAATCCTTCTATTTATCAGCCTGAATTTACCCAGGAAGAATGGGTGGAACAGGTTAAGGAGCCTGAAATAATAAACCCCAAAGAATTAACACATGCTCCTTTGGTTTTTCAAGAGAAAAAGGAAAAAGTTGAAGACTACCGTTTCCCTATGCTTACCAAGGAAGAAAAGAAAATGTATGCAAAAAAAAAGGCGGGAATGATTAAATCTTGGGTGAAACGAGATAAGGTTCAGAAATTTATTCCATTGGGCAAACTGGAATATAAAGGTGACTCCATTACCATTAACCCCTTTTACATGTCAGCAGCGGAGGTTACAAATTTTGAGTACAGAACCTTTCTCTTTGATTTATTAGAACAAGGACGAAAGGAAGATTTTCTTATAGCTAAACCCGATCAGAGTTTATGGGCGAAAGATTATCCGGAATATAATCAGCCTTTGGTAGAATTATATTTTTCTCATCCGGCTTATAATGAATACCCTGTAAACAATATTAGTAGAGCGGGTGCAGAGATGTATTGTGAGTGGTTAACCAAAGCAACAAATGGAGTGCTAAACTCTAAAAATAAACCAAGAATGATGAATATTCGCCTACCTTCTAATGTAGAATGGGATTATGCGGCTTTAGGAGGGAATAATACCAACGTTTATCCATGGGGTGGACCATATGTAAGAAACTCTACTGGCTGTTATTTGGCCAATTTTAATCCGGAAGGGGAAAACCCAAATGATGATGGAGCCATGCATACGGCAGCTGTTTATTCGTATAGTCCAAATGGGTATGGTTTATATTGTATGAGTGGAAATATTGCGGAAATGGTATGGGATTATAAAGACAAGTCCATTATTGGCACTAAAGGAGGGAGTTTTTTAAGTCCCTTGGATTCCATACAAATTAATGCACCTATGCAACATGTAGGTATTGCTGAGCCAAATGTGAATATTGGCTTTAGGGTGGTGAGTTCTTATTTTAATAATAGCCCTAGAGATCATGCTAACTTAAATCAAAGAGAGAAGATGGGTTACTACGACAAGTATGGAGAGTTTCATTATCCCTATTTGTTTGACACTGAGAAAAAGAATTACGCAAAATCAAAAAAGCAAATATTATATAAAGCGAGTAATTATTGTGATGCTAATTTTGGTTGTATTCAAAGGGATACCTTGTTGTTTACTCAAGACTCAGTCCATTTTAGGGATATTTCGATTCAAACCACGGAAGTGACTAATTTAGAATACAGAACCTTTTTAGTTGGTTTATTAGAACAAGGGCGAAAAAAGGATTACGTAGAAGCCCTTCCAAATCAAGATGTTTGGAAGGTAGACTCCAACAATATTATGAGTAGGTTGTATTTTTCTTATGCGGGTTATAATGATTATCCAGTAGTTGGGGTTACACAAAAGGGTATTGAATTGTATTGCGAATGGTATAGTGGGGAGCTTAAAAAAGAATACAATTCCACTCCTAAACAAATACAATCCATGCTTGTACGCATCCCCAGTACTGAAGAGTGGGAATTAGCAGCCTCAGATAAGGGGAAATATAAAATCTATCCTTGGAAAGGAGAGACTCTTACCGATGTAGATGGGAACTATTTAGTAAACTGTTATCCCATTGAAGGGAATTACTCTGTAGATGGAGCGCTATTAACCAATAGCATAAAGTCATACCCTGCCTCGCCCAATAACTTATATGATATGAGTGGAAATGTTGCTGAGGTTACTTTAAATGAAAAGGGTGTGGTTGTGGTGAAAGGAGGTAGTTGGAGAAGTAGCCCGAGTCAAATTCAATTACAAGCTTCTCAAAGTTTGCTAGAATATCCTTTGCCAAATTCTAGTACAGGCTTTCGTCCGGTTCTTGTTTATGAATACCATTATGCCCGTGAAAAGTATGATAAGGACTATCCCCCTAAATAAGTGCTGACCTCTTTTTATTCAGAGTAAAAAAGAGTGTACTTAAACTAAGTACACTCTTTTACTTTAGATGGTTTTTCATATAAGCTTCTACGGCCTTTTTAGTGGTAACCCAATTTCTGCCTTCTTTATGTGCATCAATTTTACCTTGTCTGGCTAAAAGACTTACATATTCTTGACCGTATGGAATACTTGGATCAGATACAATATTGGTAATAGGCTGGTAATCTTCATCCGTATCGGGTAAAGCGCTCAAATAAATGTTTAAAGTCCGTTCGGAAGCCTGACACATAAGCAACATCAATTTTTGATAGTTGCCTTTATTGGCTTGGTTGAGTGCTTCGTAGTATTTTTTTCTATCATTTTTTAAAATGATAGCAGGAGGATACCCTTCACTCATGAACATCAAGTTCATGGCTAAACGAACGGTTCGACCATTACCATCAAAAAACGGGTGAATCCAGACGAACTTATGATGAAACACCGTGGCCAATTCAATGTTGTTTAACCGCAATGGGTTGCTATTCACAAAAGCAATGAGTTCATCAAATAATTCGGAGGCTTTACGTGCATTGGGAGGTGTAAAATTGGCCCCCGAAATACGTACTCCTGCATTTCGTATTCTACCCGCATGTTCGTCTTCAATGGATCTTAGAACAAAACCGTGCAACGCTAATACATCATGGCTGGTTAGTTTGTAACCATCCTTAACTAAGGTGTATAAATGATGAATAGCTGTTTCGTGGTTTTTAGCTTCAAAATGTTCTCTTAGTGACTTTCCTTTAATGGTTACCCCTTCTTGTAAAACCATTTGAGTTTCACGTAAACTAAGGGTATTGCCTTCAATACTGTTCGAATTGTAAGTCCACTCTATTTGAAGTGCTTCTTTAATTTTTGAAATAGCCGCGCTAGGCAAAGGTCTCGCACTTCGCAAAACATCCACTTTTTCTTCTAATCTACTAAAAGTGGAGGCTAAATCTTTTCTATAGCTTAAATCAATAGACCACATTCCACAAATATAAACATCGGATAGGTATATTTAAACTATTAACCGATTTTTATTGTCCAGTAATCAAGTACTAAAATCTAGTAAAGTGATGGGGAATTTTAGCTATGAAAAAAAAACACTGTAATTCCCGAATTGTGCATCGCTTTCAATAATTTCGCTAGCGTTAAATTACAATCATTATGGATACATCAAAAAGCAAGTTTGCAACCAAAGCTATTCACGGAGGACTAGAGCCAGATCCAGCTACTGGAGCAATTATGACCCCTATATATCAAACATCTACCTATATTCAAGATGGAGTGGGAAATCATAAAGGGTACGAATATTCTAGAACTTTAAATCCAACGCGTGATGCTTTAGAAAAAAACTTAGCGGCCATTGAAAATGGGAACTATGGGGCTTGTTTTGGTAGTGGTTTAGCGGCTATTGATGCCGTGATCAAAATGCTTAATCCAGGTGATGAGGTAATTTCAACCAATGATTTATATGGTGGGTCTTACCGTATTTTCAAAACCATTTTTGAAAAGTATGGAATCGTATTTCATTTTACCCCAATGGCTAATCCTGCAGATGTAGAGGCTTTGGTAAATGATAACACCAAATTGATTTGGGCAGAAACGCCAACCAATCCAATGATGAACATTATTGATATTGAAGCATTAGCGGCAATAGCAAAAAAGAACAATATTTTATTAGCGGTTGATAACACATTCGCTACTCCATATTTGCAGCGACCAATTGATTTGGGAGCTGATATTGTGATGCATTCGGCTACCAAATATTTAGGTGGACACTCGGATGTTGTAATGGGAGCGTTGATCATGAAAGATGAAGAAGTAGCTAACGAAATTTACCGTATTCAAAATAGTAGCGGAGGAGTTACGGGACCAATGGATTCTTTCTTGGTGTTAAGAGGAATTAAAACACTTCATTTACGTGTACAACGTCATTGTGAAAACGGAGCTAAAATTGCCCATTGGTTAAAAGAGCAACCATCGGTGGATAAAGTTTTCTGGCCAGGTTTTGAGGATCACCCCAATCACGATGTGGCAAAGCGCCAAATGGATGACTTTGGAGGAATGATTTCTTTCTCTATGAAAGGAAATAAAATGGAAGATGCTCACCGCGTGGTAGCGAATGTGAAGTTGTTTTCGTTAGCGGAGTCTTTAGGTGGTGTAGAGTCGTTAATTGGACATCCAGCTACTATGACGCACGCATCTATACCTAAAGAAGAAAGAGAAAAATCGGGTGTTTCTGATTCATTAATCCGATTAAGTGTTGGGGTAGAAGATGCCGATGATTTAATTGCAGATTTAGCACAAGCACTAGCCTAGTTTATGCCAGGTTCTAAAATAGGATTGAAAGAAACCATTTCGCTGGGTATTGGCGGAATGGTGGGCGGTGGAATTTTTGCCGTTCTCGGATTGGCTGTTTCTCTGGCAAAAGGAGGAACACCTCTTTCATTTCTATTTGCAGGACTAATTGCTTTAATCACATCGTACAGTTACGTAAAGCTTTCGGTAAAATTCCCAGATCGTGGGGGTACCGTAAAGTTTATTAATTCGGGTTTTGGTACTGGAATTTTTAGTGGTGGAGTCAATAATTTATTGTGGATTAGCTACATCATTATGTTGTCGCTGTATGCTTCAGCATTTGGTTCGTACGCGCCAAATATTTACCAGGCTACAAGCGATCTTGAATTTGATACCCATTTGTACGCTACGGTAATAGTGGTGTTTGCTACTTTGGTGAATTACTATAGCCTAGAAATAGTGGGGCGTATTGAAAAATGGGCGGTAATAATCAAGCTGCTTATTTTGATTGCATTTGTGCTTATTGGCGCTTACGGATTAATTGGAAACCCTAATTTACATCAATTAAGTATTGAAAATTGGGAAGCACCTATTCAGCTTTTAGCGGGGGGTATGGTCATTTTTGTAGCCTATGAAGGTTTTGAATTAATAGCTAATGCCACTCCAGATATTGAAAACCCGAAGATAAATATTCCGAAAGCGTATTATTACTCCGTTGGGTTTGTCATCATCTTGTACATTGTAATTGCGTTAATTACCGTAGGTTCCTTGCCTTTTGGTGATATTGCCGATGCGCAAGACTACGTTTTGGCCGAAGCGGCTAAACCCATGTTAGGCGATGTAGGTTTTACCATTATCACAATTGCTGCATTGATTTCTACGTTCTCGGCTATTAACGCCTCTTTGTATGGAGGTTCGCAAGTAAGTTATGAAATTGCCGAAGATGGCGAGTTACCCCATCAATTAACAGGGAGTTTATGGGGCCAACCTGAAGGACTTTTTATTACGGCCATTCTTACTTTGGTAGTGGCAAATACGTTGAATTTAGAAAGTATATCAACCGCAGGAAGTATAGGTTTCCTATTCATTTTTGCTATGGTGAATTTTGTTGGTTTCAAATTGAGTGATGTCATAGAAGGCAACAAAGTCATTCCCTTTTTAGGATTCATTCTATGTATGATTGCACTAGTAGTGTTAGTTGTACAGCAGTTTGGTTCAAATCCTGAGAGCATTTACATTGCTTTGGGCATAATTGTGACTTGTTTCTTAATGGAATTTATCTACAAAAAGATGCGTCCAGTGAAAAAGTAAAAAGCTACCCCCAACCGTCAATCGCAAAGCATCATTAGATTTGTAAGCATGTCTAGTCCCACGGATATATCGCAAAAAGAGTCATCTCATTGGAGTAATTGGTTTACTCGAATAGAATTTTGGATCGTGTTCTTTTTTGGTATGCGATTGGTGGGTATTACCAATGCCCCGCTGGAAACAGGGCATAATTGGCGTCAGAGTTTAACCAACATGATTGCCCGTAACTTTTATGAGTTAGAAGCCAATTTGTTGTATCCAAGAGTAGATATGGGAGGTGACTTAACGGGGATTATGGGTTCGGAATTCCCACTTTTTAACTACTTGATTTATCTAGTTGCAGAGGTCTTTGGTTACGATCATTGGTATGGTAGATTAATCAACTTAATCGTTTCCAGTATAGGGGTTTGGTACTTTTATAAGGCAGTAAAGTTGCTGACCAATAAACAAGTCGCTTTTAATTCAACTCTCATTTTTTTGACTTCCGTATGGTTTGCGTTTTCGCGCAAAATTATGCCTGATACCTTTAGCATTGCATTAATGTTAATAGGCTTGTATTATGCCTTGTTGTATTTAAGAAATGGAGGAGGGAAAAATCTAGCCTTATTTTTTATTATGGCCACTTTAGGGATGTTGTGTAAAATTCCGGCTCTCAGTTTAATGGCCGTTTTGGGTGTTATTTTCATTATAAAAGAAATTCCAGTAGTACGAAAAAGAAACATCCTTATTGCGGGTACAATTGGAGTCGCCATCACTTCAGTTTGGTATTTCTATTGGGTGCCTTATTTACTGGAAACGTATAAATACCAACTCTTTTTTCCGCATGGCATATGGGAAGGCATTTTAGCCATAATTCCAGTATGGGACCAGTTCCTGCAAAAGTTCTATTTCAGTGGCCTGCATTCATTTGTAGCTTTCGGATTTGTGGTGTGGGGAGTTTATTGGTTGGTGAAGAAAAATCCGCCCGTTTTTAAATGGGGTGTGTTACTAGTGACACTTGTTTTCTTAGCTTTTATTGTAAAAACCGGACGCGTTTTTTCTACCCATAACTATTACATAATTCCGTTTGTTCCGGTATTAGCTTTTTTAGCAGGAGGCGCATTGACTCAAATGAAATTGAAGATGCAATACTTCCTTTTGTTAGTGATTGGAGTGGAGGGAATAGCTAATCAAAACCACGATTTTTTTGTCAGAGATGACCAGTTGTACAAGTTAGAATTGGAAGCTATTACACAAGAGCTTATTCCAGAAAGTTCACTAGTGGTTATTAATGGTTCACCTTCTCCGCAATTAATGTATTTCGCGCATTGTAAAGGTTGGAATGCCTATAATGAGGAGATAAATAATTGGGCGGTTCTTGATTCCATTTACCAAGATGGAGCATCGTACGTGATTGTAGATTTGCATAGTTATTCAAACTATGCGCCTAAGAGTAATCCCATATTTCAAAATGAAGATTTTGTGATTGAAGATTTAGAGAAGGTATTTCAGAAATAAATATTTGAATCTGTCCATTTTAAACCTACATTTGAGTCAATAGAAAATTAATATCCTATACTTATGCGCATCATATTTTCCTTATTAATTGTTGGTCTTTCTTTTAGCAGTTTTGCTCAAAGCACTTACTGGATTGGAGTAAACGGAACGGCTCAATTTAACCAATTCGAGTACATTAAAGGAACCTTGGTTCAAGGACCGGTAGAAGGTGCCCCTAAGGCCAACTGGACGGCATTTGGGTTAAGCGTACGTAGACAAACCGAAGGAAAATGGAGTTATTTATTGGGCGTTAATTACGCCTCAGAATTGTTTCGGGTTTCTTATGTTTTTAACCCTCCTATTACTGGAAACGATCCATTTGTACCTTCAGGAACGGATGTCACCTATTCATATATTGACATTCCGTTAGAGGTGAGTTACCAGTTTACCAAAGCGGCTAGTTTTGAAGTTTTGGGTTTTGGAGGATTAAATTATTCTGCCCTAGTTAATACTAAAGAGGAAACCAAAATGTTAAATGATTCGCAGGTGGAGTCAGAGTATTTTTCGGAGTATAAACCGGCTAATTTGTTACAAGTAAAATTGGGAGTGCAAGCTCGTTACAACTTTTCAGAAAACATTCGAATTTCATTAAATCCGTATGCGGGTTTTGGCTTAATTCAAAATACTGAAGAATATGGCAAGAAACAGCCATTTTCATATGGAGCTACTTTGCTGCTAGAGTATGGGGTGAATAAAAAAAGCGAATAAAAATTTAAGCTTTCTCCTTTCTGTAAATAAACCTAGTTATGAAGATCATAAAAACACTAATTACATTTACTTTTTTGGGGATGTTTTTTGCCCACGGTTTACATGCGCAAAAAGGTTCTCTAAATATAGGAGCCAGTTTTTTGTGGAACAAAGCCAGGATTGCGGATCCTATTTTGTATGAAGATAATAACCCCCTTTTTGGTTTCTCAACAATGGTAAAGTTAGAGTTTGAGCCATTAAAAAACCTAAGAGTTTCATATGGAATTGGAAACATTGTGAAAGGATATACCAGTTCAGTAACTTTTAGAGGATCTGATGGGGTATATGAAAGTGTGAAGGTAGAGAATAAACTTACCTATTTAACTAATCAGTTGGCAGTGGGATGGACGATCGGAAGTAAATTTAGGATTATTCCCGAAATTGGTTTTTCATTCGATGTTCTGATTAATCAAGAAAAGACTATTGGAGCCTTTGAGAACTTGGAGGAGCAAAAAATAAATACTCCAGAATACTTTGCAGATTTGAGTGCTTGCGTTTTTGGAGGGGTAAGTTTTAGATATCCGTTGTTCAATAGAATGGATTTGGGAGTCCTTGCAAAATATAGTCAAGGGTTGAATGAGATTACACCAAAAGGAAGCTTAGTTCCTGAAGGTAAACCGTCAAATTTCCTTGTTGGTGCTGAAATTGTTTGGCACTTAAAGAAGGATAAAGAATAAATTATTAACCCAATTTACTTTTCAAATGATCAGCTACTCTAAAGGAGTTGGCATAAATGGTAAATGTATAAGGAACACTACCTCCAGTAGGCATAAAACTACCGTCAGTGATATATAAATTATCACAATCGTGCACTTTACAGTTTTTATCTAAAACAGAGGTGTTTGGGTCATTTCCAAAACGACAACCTCCTGCTTGCAAATTTGCCGGTGCTGATCCACTCACACTTGAACGAATTCTAGCAGCTCCCATTTCTTTAAGAACCGTTTCCGTTTTCTCAGAAATATAGTTGCCCACTTTTAAATCGTGCGCATGATAGCCCAAACGTACCTTAGCCACTGGGTCTCCCCATTTGTCGGTCACTTTATCATCCAGGGTAACAAAACAATCATCAGTAGGTAACCAATCATTAAAAATCTCAAAGGTCAAATGGCGTTCTTGCGTGAAGTAATGATGCATTTTCTTTTTGAGTTTATCTCCCCAAACTAGGCCTTCACTACCCCATTTTAGTCGGATAGAGCGTGCAATGGGATTGGCATGTTTCCATAAAAAATCAACCGTTCCACCTTTAGCCTTTTCTCCAAATTCAGGATCGTCAATTTCATACCACTCCTGTAAAGAACGGTTCACAAAAGTACCCCTTGATTTGAGTTGCGTAATTTCTTCTTCATTAAAGTTTTTGTACGCGAATTCTCCGTGTCCCACTCCACCTGCTGAAAAAATGATGTTCTTCCCTAATTGATTGGTATTGTTTCCAATTCCGTTTGGATGTTTTTCTCCAGTAGAATCCAGTAAAAGACGAGAAGTCTCCACGGCTTGACATGCAACCACAAAGGTTTCAGCCTTTACAATTACCTCCTGGTTCCGTTCATTGTAATAATGCGCACTGGTAACTTTTCCAGTACCATCCGTACTTAATTTAAATACCTTGGCATGCGGGGTAATAGTCAAATTACCCGATTCTAAAGCGGGATCTAGTAGAGCCGCCCTTGCGCTTCCCTTGGCTCCAGAACTGCAGGCATAGCTACCACAATAATTGCTCAAATAACACGCATTTCGTTTATCCTTTGGCTTTGAAATAATAGCTCTTGCGGTGGGTAAAGATGTGTACCCTAGTTTGTCGCAAGCACTATCAATAAGCGAGCTGATATAGTTTTCAGCCAAAGGCGCATATGGATAATCGGGAGTAGAACGTGGCTCAAGTTGTGAATGCGGAACCACCTTTCCAGATACACCAACCAATTGTTCCGTTAAGGCATAATATGGTTCTAGTTCTTCGTAAGAAATGGGCCAATCGGCAACGTTTGCCCCTTCAATGGGGCCATAGGTGCTTAATAATTTAAAATCGTTGGGTTTCAGTCGGTGAAAGTAGCCGCTCATTAAATTACTGGAACCACCTACCAAGCTTCCATTCCAAAAATCACGACCGGAATCAAAGGTAGATTTGGCATCAAAATGATCTTTATGCGGAGTTTCTAGTACATGTTGTTCATCGCGTAAATTGGGAGTGTAGCCAGTACGTCTACAAACAGATATTTCGTCTTTACTAAAGTCTTCTTCTTTTAACCAGGGCCCTTTTTCCAGTACCAGCACTTTTTTACCAGCCTTTGATAAAGTATAGGCCACAGGCGCTGCTCCCGCACCACTTCCTACAATGCAAACTTCGGTTTCTATTACCATGCTATTTTGTTTTTGTAGGTGTTCTCTACGGTTGGTCTTGGTAGGCCTGGTGTATGGTCTAGCCATTTCCAACCCGTTTGATTGGTATTGGCGCCATAAATAGGGTCACTAAGCAAGGCCTCAAATAGGTTGGTTAGCGTTAAACTAATCCAACTTTCACCATAACCTTCTTTTTCTAAAGATCTAAGTGCTTCTTCTTTTTGGGTAGGGGATAACTTGACAAATGATTTTTGAAAAAGCTTTTGAGCCTCTTCTTCTATCCATTTTAATCCATCACGCATTTTTTGAACTACTTCGGGGTCTTTTTCCGTATCCATTAAAGTCCACGAATAATACGTAGCTGCATTTAATTCTTTGGCTCCCGGGGCATCTTTGGTAGTAGGAAACAAATGATTTTGTACTGCCATTAAAGTAGCAAAATCATAATCAGTAAGCTGATTATGCACATCGTGAATGGGACTAGCAGAACACGAGATGGCAGCAGGAATAATTGCGGTAGCAGAAATGGCCACCATTCCCAATAAAAAATGCCTTCGGTTTAAATTAGCCCGATGAGGTTTGGTGATTCTAGCACCTCTTTCTTCTGTAAATTGCTTGCTTGACATGAATTTGATTGATCTGGATAGGTTTCAAAAATATTGGAATTACTGAAACCGCAGGATTTTAATAGAAATAAAAAAGCCCAGATAAAATACCTAGGCTCAATTATCACACAAATGTAGGAGGTGTAAACTATTGTCCACCGCATTTCCCTTCACCACATTTATGCTCCTCCTTCTTTTCTTCTTTTTTCTCAGATTTTTCAGCGGATTTTTCTTCCGATTTTCCTTCTCCGCATTTGCCTTCACCACACTTGTGCTCCTCTTTTCCTTCTGGTTTTTTAGATTCCTCTTTTTTCTCAGCCTTTTCGCTTTCTCCACATTTGCGATCAAATTCAGCATCATTCATGGTAAAGAGCTCTGATGTTTCTTGATTGTTAGTGGCTAATTCATCCGTTGAAAAATTAGTGTTTGATTCAAACGCAAAAGCGCTTAGTAGTAATGCTCCAACTACAAGAGCTCCGAATTTAAAAATGTTTTTCATAGTGTTTTTATTTAATGGGAGTGATTATTAATTCCTCCCAAACTTAGGATTAACTAGTGTTAATAAATGTCAGTGCCTTTACAATTTCAATTCTATTACCGTAAATAGAAGGAATTCTATGTGTAAATTTGAAACATCATAAAAAATCAAAGGATGAAAAAAGTATTGAGTTTATTAGCCTTAATGGTAATGTCAACGGTAATGTTTGCGCAAAAAGCGGAGGATATTATAGGAACCTGGTATACCGAAGGAGGAAAGTCGAAAGTTGAAATTTCAAAAAAGGACGGAAAGTATTCCGGTAAGATTATTTGGTTAAAAGAGCCAAACCGTGAAGATGGCACCGCTAAACTTGACCGTAACAATGAAGATGAATCATTAAGGTCACGTGGAATTTTGGGATTGCCGGTAATTCAAAATTTTGAATGGGATGATGATGAGTACGAAGATGGGACTATTTACGACCCTGAAAACGGAAAGACCTATAGCTGTGTTATTACATGGAAAGATATGGATACATTAAATGTTAGAGGTTATATTGGCTTTAGTCTGTTAGGTAGAGATACCGTTTGGACCAGAGTAAAATCTGTCTCTTATACACATCTGACGCTGCCGACGATCTACTCTGTGTA
>OLHJ01000361.1_pt1 | contig 15024 bp, 15 predicted proteins | sample 1609491 | NCBI WGS metagenome assembly OLHJ01 (sample SAMN05416861, study PRJEB24817) | seawater metagenome | isolation source: Sea water | place: Canada:Atlantic | collected 2013-11
CACAGAGTAGATCGTCGGCAGCGTCAGATGTGTATAAGAGACAGGCGTAAATACCTAATTATTGAAAAAACGAAATTGGTAGAAAGCCAGAAAAAGGCAAAGTTGAAACAGGAAATAAAGAATACACCTAAACCAAAAATTAAATTAAAGTTCAAAAAGAAAGAAGCTCCCAAAGTGATTAAACCCATTGTTCTGGGGGGTAAAGTGAAACTAATTACCGGTACAGAAGTGGGCGATGTTATTGATATTTCTGGTAAGAATGTAACTGTTCTATTTGGGAACTTTCAAACCAAAACCAAGATTGATAAACTGGAAGGCGTTTAAATTATCGGTCGTTAATTTTTGACCAATTCTGCGTGTTTGAAGGGTAAAGTTTATCCAAAAGTTTGATTATTCTTTTCTTTTCATCTTCTGGCGACTCTTTGAAAATACCCACAATTTCACTTGATTTTGCATTGAAAAATATTTGAATGTTCACTAAATCAGGAACGTCTTCATATACTTTTTCCAGTAGCTCTAATGATTCGATAATTTTCGTTCTTCCCTTTTTGGGGTCTTCATACATTTTATCCAAACCTTCTCTGTGGTATTGATACAGACACTTATTCATGTTTTCATACCTAGGTTGTATTAAGTTATTTACAATCCAGTACCTGTTCTTATCACTGTCTAAGGGTTTCCACCCCGCGTATACGGTGTTTTGGTTTTGATTAGCAATGCTCATGGCAATGTCTAAATATTTCTTACCTCCAAACGGACTAAATGTTTCATAGTCGTAACCAATAACCAAGTATACGTAATAGGATAGTAATGCCGTTAAACTATTCTCAGAAGCATTCTGTTCATTAAAGTTGAGTACATCTCCTTGGGCAAAGCTAAACTCGAATTGATCATCTTTGTGGCTAATCACCGCAGCATTGTAACCTGAATGGAACACCGGTCTTACTGACTGAATACTGGCACTGGCTTTATACACTCCAGTACCATTTGCTTCGGTAAAGTTAATCAACATTGAAAATTCAATTTTCTCCGTTTCCTTGATGACATCATTGGTCCATTTAGTTTGATTAATGAATTCTCTTACCTGCGTTTCAAAATCTTCTAGGACCCCAAGTTGAAGAGATCCACCCGCAACCTGTTCTGTATTAACCGTCAAATTACATAGCACCTCCTGGGCAGAAAGTGGTAAAGTGAAAAATGAAAATAGAATGATTAGGTATTTATTCATTATAATTTTTGAATCGAATTAATAATATCTGCCGCCACTTCCGCTTTCGTCTTTAACTCAAATTTCGTCAATTTATTTTGAGCGTCAATCAAAGTAATTTTATTGGTGTCATGACCAAACCCAGCACCTTTATCTTGAAGAGAGTTTAGTACGACTAAATCTAAATTTTTACTCTTAATTTTCTTCTTAGCATTTTCAATCTCGTTGTTTGTTTCTAAAGCAAAACCTACTAGTTTCTGGGCGGATTTGAGCGTGCCCAAATACTTTAAAATATCTTGAGTAGGCTCTAGTTCTATTTGAAAGTCGCCCGCTTTTTTCTTTATCTTTTTGTGAGCTACTTTAGCTGGAGTGTAATCAGCCACAGCTGCTGCTAAAATGGCCACATGGCTATCTGAAAATAAAGGAACAGTGGCCTCAAACATATTTTGGGCACTTTGTACATAAACCTGATGTATGTTTTTATGGTTAACTGTTGGCGTACCCGGACCCGAAATTAACTCCACTTTAGCTCCTTGATTAGCCGCTTCAAGAGCTAATGCTACTCCCATTTTACCTGAAGAATGATTTCCTATAAACCGAACAGGGTCAATGGGTTCATGTGTTGGTCCTGCAGTAATTAGCCATTTTTGGTTGATTAATGGCAACTCACTATTCCAGTACTCTTCAAAGAATTGATGAATATGCTCAGGTTCGGCCATTCGTCCTTTTCCTTCTAAGCCACTGGCTAATTCACCATATTCTGAATCGATAAAAAGGTGTCCTCTCTTTTTTAGGTCAGACATATTTTTTTGAGTAGACTCATGTTGGTACATGTCCAAATCCATAGCGGGGCAAATGACTACCGGACATCTGGCAGAAAGGTAAACCGCCTGTAAGAAATTATCGGTTATGCCCGTATTCATTTTAGCCAAAGTATTGGCCGTAGCCGGAGCAATGAGCATCACATCTGCCCAAATTCCTAAGTCTACATGATTGTTCCATGTGCCTTCATCGGCATGACCGATATAGGTACTATAAACTTTTTTTTTGGAAAGGGTAGCTAATGTTAATGGACTAATAAACTCTGTAGCCGAAGGAGTCATAATAACTCTAACTTCAGCTCCAGCTTTTACAAAGTTTCGTATAACAAAAGCGGCCTTATAGGCCGCTATGCTCCCGGATACACCGAGTAGTATTTTTTTGCCTTCCATAAAGGCGTAAATTTAGTTAATTATTCAGAAGCGTCTTCCTCGTTTGAAGGATTACGGTAGTAAATCTGATCGTTTTCATACTCTACCATTGCTAAAGCTAATGGTTTAGGTAATTTTTCGTAATACTTAGAAATTTCAATTTGCTCTCTGTTTTCAAAGATTTCTTCTAAATTATCTGAACTAGAAGCAAATTCGCTCAATTTAGCATTCAGTTCCTCTTTGATATCTCTACCAATTTGGTCAGCACGCTTAGAAATAATTGCAAGACTCTCGTATAAGTTTCCTACTTTATCTCCTAAATCACTAGCATTACGTGTGATTGTAGAATCTGGAGCATCTGATTTTTTATATGTCATTTCTATTTGTTTTCAAATTTTACTTTAAGCTTTTCTAGCTTAGCATACATTTCTTGTGCAGAATCCATGTAATCGCTACTAGGAAAACGATCTGCAAAATTAACATAAGCTTTGAAAGCTTGGTCAATTCTTTCCACCTTTTTTTGTGGTATACTTTTGAGAGCTAACAAATAATAGGCATCGTATATGTTATAAAAGATGTCTTCACGGTATTGGGTGTCAGGAAAGTCTTTTAATATATTCTCATAAGTAATAACCGCACTGGTAAAGTCTTCCATCATTTTATACTGATTTGCACCCGCATAAATTTTATCTTCAATTTTATTTTCTAAACCTATAATCAGCTTATTACACGTGTCTACTCGTTCACTTCTGGGGTATCTGTCAACAAATAATTGTAAAGAAGAGATGGCATCGTAGGTATTTGATTGATCTAATTTTGGCGCGGGCGAAAGCATGTAATACGAGTAGGCACTCATAAAAGCACATTCTTCTGTATATTTACTGGTAGGGAACGTTTTTGTAAACTCATTAAACCTGTGGGATGCCAACAAATAATCCGTTTGGTAAAAATCACAATAAGCCAACATGTAAAATAGCTTTTCCGACCTTCCTTGACCTCTATAAATGGCCGTTAAATCTTCAATTAACGGATATGCTTTGTAATAGTCTTTGGCTTCGTAATACTCATTTGCTTTTGCAAATTTATATTCCAAATCAGATGACTTCAATACCTTATTATACTCTGAACAAGAGCTAATATACAAGGCTGTAAAAGCAAAAAAGAATATGGGGACCCACTTTTTAAACATGCTGCAAATGTAATTTTTTTAGTCATTAATATGTAATAAAATTAGCCGTAGGTGTAAAGCTATTTTACAAGTTTGTTTAGTATTTAATAGGCTTCTAATCAGCTGGTTTGTAGGTGTGTGAATGTTGTGGGTTGGCCATTTTCATGGGTTTTGGTTAAGAATGTTTAACGATTTTTAGGTAAAATCTTTCTCAAACTGTTTATAAACTGCTGATTTTACTAACATTTATCATGCATTAAAGGGGTTGGTAGTTAACCAATATATTATAGTTTTGCCGAGGTTATTTAAATAACCAAAATATTGAAAAATTAAGTTTGAATATGGTTGATATATTTGATAAAGTAAGGGGAAACAACGGACCATTGGGTCAGTACTCTAAATTTGGTCATGGGTATTTCTTCTTTCCAAAATTGGAAGGGGAGATTTCTAATAAAATGACGTTTAGAGGTAAAGAGGTGTTAGTGTGGAGTTTAAATAACTACTTAGGACTAGCAAACCACCCTGAAATTAGAAAAGTGGATGCAGAAGCTGGGCAAAAATATGGTCTAGGTAACCCAATGGGATCTAGAATGATGTCTGGTAACACCGCTTTACATGAAGAATTAGAAGATTCATTAGCTGATTACGTAGGTAAGGAAGCAGGAATCTTATTGAACTTTGGTTACCAAGGTATGGCTTCGGCTATTGATGCGTTAGTTGATCGTAACGATGTAATTGTATATGATTCTGAATCACATGCATGTATCATGGACGGTATGCGTATGCACATGGGTAAAAGATTTGTTTTTGCGCATAACAACGTAGAGCAATTAGATACCATGTTAACGCGTGCAGCTAAAATTACTGCTAAAACTGGTGGAGGTATTATGGTACTTACTGAAGGTGTTTTCGGTATGGCTGGAGATCAAGGTAAATTGAAAGAGATTGTTGCTCTTAAAGAGAAGCATAACTTCCGTTTATTTGTAGATGATGCACACGGTATCGGTACAATGGGCCCAGAAGGTCGTGGTACTGGATTTGAGCAAGGTGTTCAAGATGGGATTGATATCTACTTTGGTACTTTCGCTAAATCATTTGCTTTAATTGGTGGTTTTATTGCTGCCGATGAAGATGTAGTTCGTTTCTTGAATTACACCATGCGTTCTCAAATTTATGCTAAATCATTACCTTACCCAATCGTGGTAGGAGCAATGAAGCGTTTAGAAATGATGAAAACGCAACCAGAGCATAAAGCTAAACTTTGGGAAATTGCTACCGCATTACAAGATGGATTAAGAGCCGAAGGTTTTGATCTAGGTGTAACTGATTCAGCCGTAACTCCTGTTTATATGGATGGTGGTGTGCCAATGGCAACTAAATTGGTAGTTGATTTACGTGAAAATTACGGAATCTTCTGTTCAATTGTAGTTTACCCAGTGGTACCAAAAGGTACATTGATGTTGCGTTTAATTCCAACAGCAATGCACACCTTAGAAGATGTTAAATATACCATTGACACTTTTAAAGTAATTAAGAAAAAATTAGCTGAAGGCGTGTACGCTGGAGACGATTTTGTAGCGCAATAAGCGTTTACTCTAATAAAGTTAAAAAAGCCGTTTTAGAAATGAAACGGCTTTTTTTGTTGGGCCGAGGCACGAATCGGCCGTTAGTTTTTATGAATAAGTAAAGATTGTATTCGCTTTTTCGCGTTAGGGGTAGCAGTGATACCCCACAGCGAAGCGAGGAGTAAAACGAATGACCCGACCTGACGGACGATAGGAGGGAAGGGAACGCACTAAACAACAAACTACTTAAAATGGAAAAGGAGCCACACTTTTTCTGTGCAACTCCTTTATGTAGCAAATCTATAAGCCGGATTCTGTAATAGCTTATCATTTATCTAGCCCCGCAATCACTCACGGGGTCAAGCAATCTACCCTCTCCGATTGGGCGGGTCGCCCTCAAACCGAAGTTTATTTGATCTTTCATCGCCTGAGGTTTACCTAGCCAAAATTGTTGCCAATCTTGCTGGTGAGCTCTTACCTCACCGTTTCACCTTTACCCACCGAAATGGGAAATATACTCTCTGCTGCACTTGCTGTCACTAATAAATTAGCGCCTTCCCGTTAGGAAGCAGGCTACCCTATGATGTCCGGACTTTCCTCATGCCTTTTACAAGACCCGCGATAAGCCGATTTGCCCTGCAAAAGTAAAACTCCTTTTCGGTTTCATTAACATTGAGTAGCGGATAGTTATTTCTAATTGTGTTTCTAGGGCTTCTATTAACTTATATACTTGCATAAAATCGCAATTCATGGAATTATCTCTATTAGACTGGTCAATAATTATTGGCTTTTTACTCCTTTCCTTAGCTATTGGTATTCGTTACAAAGGAAAAGCCGAAGGTGGCTTAACCAACTTCTTTTTGGGTGGACGTAATTTACCGTGGTACATTGCCGGTATTAGTATGGTGGCTACCACATTTGCGGCCGATACACCATTAGCGGTTTCGGAATTGGTAGCCTCAGGAGGGGTTTCTAAAAACTGGCTATGGTGGAGCTTCTTGGCGGGGGGAATGTTAACCACCTTCTTCTTTTCTAGGTACTGGAGACGTGCCAACATTGTTACGGAATTGGAATTGATTGATATCCGATACAGTGGAAAAGAAGCCAAAATGTTACGTGGATTTAAAGCGGTTTACTTAGGAATATTCATGAACTCTATGGTGATTGCGTGGGTAAATTTGGCCTTAAACACCCTATTGGTGACGTTCTTTGATATTCCCGAATCTCAAGTGTATTTGTATACTTTCTTAGCCATGGCCATTGCGGTTACATACGCATCTATGTCAGGTTTATTGGGAGTGGCCATTACAGATACGGTTCAGTTTTTTATTGCCATGGTGGGTACTATTATACTAGCTTATTTGGTACTGGATGCTCCTGAAGTTGGCGGAATGGAAACCATTACAGCTAGATTGCCGCAACATTATTTTGATTTTTTCCCTTCCTTAGATAATGAAGCGGCTTCTAACTTTCATGTATTTTCTGTGAGTATCGGGGCTTTCTTATCGTTTGTCGCGGTGCAATGGTGGGCTAGTTGGTATCCAGGGGCAGAACCTGGTGGTGGTGGTTACATTGCCCAGCGAATGATGTCAGTAAAGACTGAAAAAGACTCGTTGAAGGCGACTTTGTTTTTTCAAGTAGCGCATTATGTATTGCGTCCGTGGCCGTGGATTATTGTGGCTTTGGCAGCGATTACTTTGTATGCTCCGGAATATGCTATGCCGGATACAGCAACTGCTGATATGGTGTACGCAATGAAAGAACAGGGGACTAGTATGGAAGAAGTGATGGCTGCTATTCCAAATTCTGAAAATGGAGATATTCACCGTTCTATTGAGTATGCCTTTAATCAGCGATTAGGTTATGTATATGCCATGCAAGACTTCTTACCCAACGGATTAAAAGGGTTGCTTTTGGTGGCTTTCTTGGCGGCTTATTTAAGCACCATTTCAACTCAATTAAATATGGGCGCTAGTTTTATTGTAAACGATTTGTATGCTCCTTATCTTAAGAAGAAGAAAAAGGAGACCACCCCAAAAAACTTGGTGAATGTATCTAGATTGGCCACTGTAGTGCTAATGATTGTAGGGCTACTAGTCACCACTCAAATTAAAAGTATTTCTGGGGTTTGGGAGTTTATTATGGAAGCAGGTGCCGGATTGGGAGCGGTTTTGATTTTACGTTGGTATTGGTGGCGAATTAACGCGTGGAGTGAAATTGCAGGAATGATTGCGCCTTTTATGGCCTATGGTTTTGGGCATATGGTACTGGACCCCATGTTTGGAGAAGCATTTGTGACCAATAAGGGTACTTTCTATTTTACCGTAGTGTTTACCACCATTGTATGGATTTTGGTAACTAAGCTGACTGCTCCTGTAGAAGAAAGTAAACTTAAAAGTTTTGTAAAATTAATTGAGCCAGACGGCTGGTGGAAACCGGTATACGCAAAAATGGGAATTGCGGTACCTAAATCAAATATGCGTTTGTTATTTGGTTTATGGATTAGTGCATTGGTAATGACCTATAGTTTATTATTCGCTATGGGAAAATGGATTTTTGGAGAGAACCAATCGGCCTTAATTTGGGGAGGTATTGGATTCTTGGGAATGTTCATTTTATCTGCATTATTAAAGCGAATGAAGTGGTAGGATTCTTTGTGGAATCTTATGTATAGTTTTTCTTTGGCGTATGAAAAAGGTATCTTTCATAGGAGCAGGAAATGTGGCTACACATTTAGCCAAAGGTCTTTATGATGCGGGTATTGATATTTATCAAGTTTTCAGTAAAAACATTGAAAATGCCGATGAATTGGCCGAAAAAGTGGATGCCTTAGCTATTCAATCGTTAGCTTGTTTGAAGCTAAACCCAGTAGATGTATTAATCATTTCTGTAAAGGATGATGTGATTCCAGAGATTGCTAAATCAATTTCAACCTCAAAAACCATTGTGGTGCATACTTCGGGTACTCGAAGTATTGACATTTTAGGAGATCATCAGAAAAGAGGGGTGCTCTATCCGTTGCAAACTTTTTCAAAGCAAACGGAAATGTCGCTTAAAAATGTGCCATTTTGTATTGAAGCCAATTCTCATGAAACAGAGCAAGTGGTTCTTGATTTGGCGAGATTACTTTCAAATGACGTTCGACTAATTGATGAAACCACACGAAAGGAAATTCATGTGGCCGCGGTGGTGGCGTGTAATTTTTCAAATCACATGTTTGCTCTAGCAGATCAACTACTTCAAAACTCAGGAGCAGATGTATCGATTCTACAACCTTTAATACTGGAAACCGTAAATAAGGCTATGAATGCAAAGCATCCCAAGGATGTACAAACGGGGCCAGCTGCTCGAGAAGATTATGAAGTAATAAAGAAGCATTTGGAACGTTTGGAAGGTGATCCTGAGCTTCAAAAACTATATAAAGATATCAGTAATTCGATAATAAAATTAAAAAATGAGTGAGCATTATTTAAAGTTACTACCCAATATTAGTACGCTAATTTTTGATGTGGATGGCGTATTAACCAATGGTATGGTTACCATCATGCCCAATGGAGAGCAACTTCGTGCATTAAGTTCTAAAGATGGTTTTGCCATTCAATTAGCCATTCGTAAAGGTTTAAGAATATGCGTAATTACTGGAGGAAGTTCTGAAAGTGTAAAAGCGGCATTGCAGCGTTTGGGTATTGAAGATGTCTATCTTAAAGTGGCTAACAAAATTGATACCTATGACGATATCAAGATAATGTATGACTTGAAGGATGAAGAAATCATGTATATGGGCGATGATTTGCCAGATTATGAGGTAATGAAAACCGTAGGAATATCTGCTTGTCCAAGTAATGCCGCCCGTGAAATTTTGGATATTTCAAAATACATTTCCGATAAAAAAGGAGGGGAAGGATGTGCTCGCGATATTATTGAAAAAGTATTGAGGGCAAAAAAGATGTGGATGGAAAATCCAAACGATTTAACTTGGTAAAATGGCAGAGAAAGGAGCACGATTAACACATTTATTCCGACCGATCAATTTGATCATTATTGCTGGAACCATGTATTTGTTAAAATACGGGCTAATGCATCCTATGTTGCGCCTAATTAGTAAAAAGGTGGACTTGGAAATGGTTTCTCAAATTGAGCCATTTACGTTTGCTTTGCTTGTCTCTAGTGTAGTTTTTATTGCGGCTGGGGGCTATATATTAAATGATATTAAAGATATTACCGCGGATAAGGAAAATAAATCGGGGAATCCTGTAGGGGTTTTGATTTCTGAGGAAAAGGCTAATCTGGCATACCAGGTTACCACGGTATTAGGTTTAATTCTTTCCTTTTGGGTGGCCATTGAAATTGGAAATTATAATTATGCAATCATTCAATTAACGGCTGCTATTTCGCTATGGTTCTATTCGAATTATTTCAAAACGGCATTTTTATCTGGAAATCTAGTGGTGGCATTTGTAGTGTCACTAGTGCCATTAACCGTAGGGATTTATGAGGTTTCATTGGCTCAAATTGCCTATTTCAATAAAGTAACTCAATTTAAGGATTTCAACTTTAATTTTTTAGCCTATTGGTTCTTGGGGTATAGCGTTTTTGTATTTGCTTTAACCCTTATACGTGAAATAGAGAAAGATATGGAAGACGTGAAGGGAGATTTATTAATCCAAGGACAAACTCTTCCAATAGTACTAGGCAATGGGACAACAAAAGTAATAGTCACATTTTTGTACCTCTTAGTAATTGCGGGACTGTATATGGTGAGGATTAATTTTTTAACAGATGCTATTTCTGGAGTTTTTATTTTGCTGATCTTATTGGTTATTCTTTTAAACTTATTTCAACTGTGGTCAGGGAAGAAATTAGGTATGCGACTTAGTTCTTGGTCCAAGTTATTATCCCTAATAGGCGTTTTATTTCTATTCGCGTTAAAATATATTATTGATAACGAATTGTTCTTTTAGATGTATAGTCACTTAGAAAAATATAAAATTGTTCTCGCTTCAAATTCTCCAAGAAGACAACAACTGTTGCGAGACTTGGATATTTCTTTTACGGTTCAAAGTTCATTAGGAGAAGAAACCTTTCCGGTAGATCTTGATGTAGAAGAAGTGGCAGAATACTTAGCGGTTCAAAAAGCGGATTGGTTTGATGATTTTGATCAAAATGAATTATACATCACCAGCGACACTACCGTAGTTCTAGATGAAGAAGTTTTGGGTAAGCCTATAGATGCCGAGGAAGCTAAAAAAGTACTGGAAGCGTTATCAGATACCAAGCATAAGGTAATTACTGGATACTGTTTAAAATCAAAAGATCAACAAATTTCTGGAGCTGATGTTACCCAGGTAAAGTTTAAGAAGCTTACTGCTGAGGAAATTTCATACTACGTGGATAATTACAAACCTTTTGACAAGGCCGGATCTTATGGTATTCAAGAATGGATAGGGATGATTGGGATCAAAGAGATTAAGGGCTCTTATTTCACCGTCATGGGATTGCCTACTCACCAAATTTTTGAAAAATTAAAAGAATTTTAGTTGTTTTAGTATTAACAATCTCTTTATCAAGGGATAGTGTTGCGTAATAATGAAAAAAAAAACGTCTATAAAGGAATAAGACCCTGTCTCTCGACAAGGTCTTCTTCAACCATCTACTTAACCCTACTCTTAAATGTGTTCATCTACGGTAGTTGTAGAAATATTTTCTGGGCTTCTTAAGTATGGTACAAAGGTATATCCATTTTTAAGAAATCCAATAGTTTTCAAATTATTTTTTCTCTTTTTTTTCAGGTATTTGTCACAAAATTGACGTTTTCGTCCCTAATAGAGAAATAAGAAAAACTATGCAGTTACCTTAAGTAATTCTTTATTAATGATTTCGTCCAATGCTTCCTTAGGTAAAGCCCCTGCTTGCATCATAGGTTGAGCTCCTAAAGGAACGAATAACATGCTCGGAATAGAACGAATACCAAAAACAGAAGATAATTCTTGTTCTACTTCGGTATCACATTTATAAATATCTACTTTTCCGGCATACTCACCTGAAAGCTCTTCTAAAATCGGAGCTACCATTTTACAAGGTCCACACCAATCTGCATAGAAATCAATTATTGCTGGATTTTCTCCATTATATTCCCATTCTTGCGTTTTAGTGTAATCAAAGAACTTTTCTTTGAATCCTTCTGTTGTTAATTTTATTGTTGCCATAATCTTATAATCTAAATTTGCACTGCAAAGGTATGTCCCCTTTGCTTATTAGAATGTAACATTCATTACAATTACTTATGATTTGGTTTAAAGACTATTCCATTAAAGAATGGGAACAAAGCACAAAAGGTACCATTCATGATTCTCTTGGAATTGAGGTATCAAAATTAGGAAGTAATACTGTTTCGGGTAGAATGCCTATTGACGAAAGAACTTTTCAACCGATGCGTATTTTGCATGGTGGAGCTTCGGTTGTATTGGCTGAATCTTTGGGTAGTATTGGATCCTCGTTAATAGTAGATCCTGATAAGTACTATGCGGTTGGACAAACAATTACAGCCAGCCACGTTCGACCTGGGGTAAAAGGTTTTGCCAACGGAATTGCTAAACCTATTCATATTGGTTCACGATCTCATATTTGGGATATTGAAATTTTCAATGATGAGCAGAAATTAATGTGTACCTGTAGACTGACTATGGCTATTGTTGCCAAGCAATAAACTTCTAGTTTAAATAAGGGGCCCACCTGTCATTTGGTCGCGATTCTACTAATACCTCTTGATTAGTCTTTTGATCTTGGAATCTAAGTTTCCAAGCGTGAAGAAATAAAGAGTCTTCTGGATAGGTGAGAGGGTTGGATTTAAAGTATACTGGATCCTTATATCCAAGGTCTCCTTTTATAGGAAGACCTAGTCCAGCCAGATGTAATCTAATTTGATTGGTGTGTCCACTATGGGGAGTTACTTCTAATAGAGAATCGGCTTTAAAGGTTTTTAATAGCTGGAAGTCTGTTTTTGAAACTGACTCCTCTACCAATTGCCGGCCACCAGCAGGTGTTTTTTCTTTACTAATCCCTTTTTGGCTAGAAAAGGAAGTTTCAGATGGATGCCCTTCCACTACCGCTAAATATGTTTTTTCGACTTCCCGATTTTCGAATTGCTTACTCAGAAAGTTAGCTGTGGCTTTGTTTAGCGCTACGAGTACTATTCCCGTAGTATTTGCATCCAATCTATTAATAAGGTGAAAAGACTGCTCTGGGAAGGCTAATTTTAATCCTGCGGTTAAGGTGTTAAATAAATATCGACCTCCTGCGTGAACTGGTAATGGCGAAGGTTTGGAAATTACCCAATAGTTTTCGGTTGCTGCAATTAACTGAATATCCCAGTTTACCTTTGGTTCGGGTTTTGCGGCTACCGAATGTTGCGTAATTTGTCCAGCTCGCAGAATTTGCTGGGATGTTCCGACCTTTTGATCAACCAGTACATTTCCAGATTCTATTTTATTTAACCAAAATTCACGGTCTACATGTGGAAATGATTGGGCATACAATTCCAGTAAAGTAAAACCATCAAACCTTTTTTTTACAGATAGTTTAAAGACTCTGGGAGCTTGGTTCTTTTCAGAGACCAATTGGGGTAGGGAAGTAAGCGCATTCTTGAAATCTTCAGGGGCAATCATGTTACCTTTTAAAAACTTCTACATCCTTTTTCTTAACCACTAAGTCTGTAAACTTTCCTTTGAAGTTAGTGGCTTTTACCGATGCATTGTCTACCCAATGATAATTTCCGCCTCTGGGTTTTCCAAAGATGATGCCTTGGTATTTGAATCCGTTTTCATTTAGCCATTTTTCAGTGACTTCACGGTGTTCTTCTGTACGGGATGTAAAGAATGTAATGATATGACCTTCATCATACCAACTGTTTAAAGTTTCTAAGGCATCAGGAAAAGGAATACAAGTGGCCATACGTTCTGGCTCTTCGTTAGGGACATCCTCGGTAATGGTACCGTCAATGTCAATCAAATAGTTTTTTAACCCTTCAGGAAGAGTAGGAGAAAGGCTTTCGCCTTTCTCATTTTTTACCTCTTGTAAATTTTTCATTGATCTTAGTTCAATGGGAAATTAGTTTTAATAAAATCAGCTAATTCTTCACCAATTCTATCTTGAGCCTCAACAGTGGCAGCTCCGATATGCGGAGTTAAGCTAATTCTTTCGTGTGCTAATATAGCATCACTTGGAGTGGGCTCATTTTTGAATACATCAATACCAGCAGCTCTTACTTTTCCTGAGTTTAGCGCATTTAGTAATTCTGTTTCATCAATAATTCCACCACGAGCTAAATTGATAAGGATAACTCCTTCTTTCATTTTTTCTAACTCTGCTTTTCCAATTACGGGTTGACCATCTGCTTGAGCAGGAACGTGTAAACTAATAAAGTCGGCATTTGCAAAAACGCTTTCTCTATCTTCTGTTTCTAACTCAACGCTTACTGTTTGGTTTCCTACCTGAACATCAATAGTTACTTTATCCATAAATGGATCAGAACCAATAACGTTCATTCCTAAACCAAGAGCATATTTGGCAGTTTGCTGCCCAATACGCCCCATTCCAATAATACCAATGGTTTTACCTCTTAGCTCAATCCCCTTACCGTATTTTTTCTTCAATACTTTAAAGTCGGAAGCCCCTTTAGTTGGCATTTGGCGGTTAGAGTCAAATAGATCTCTAGCCATGCTCATCATGTGGGTAATTACCAATTCAGCTACCGCTTGAGATGAAGCTCCAGGAGTATTAAAAACTAAACGTCCAATACTACGAGCATAGTCTACATCAATGTTGTCCATACCAACACCACCACGTCCAATACCTTTTAGGCCTGGACAAGCATCAATCATGTCTTTTCTAACGGTAGTTGCACTTCTTACCAAAAGAACTTCTACGTTATTGTCGTTGATGTATTGCGTTAACTCCGCTTGAGGTACGTTAGTGGTTTCAATAGTGTAACCGGCATCTTTTAAAGCTTTTTCACCTAAGGGTGAAATTCCGTCATTTGCTAAAACTTTCATAGTTGTAAAGCGATTAAGAGTTTAACTTTTTCATTACGTTCACGAGAACTTCCACACTTTCAATGGGTAAAGCGTTGTACATGGAAGCTCTATATCCACCTACTGAACGGTGTCCTTTAATTCCAGAAATATTTGCTTCATTCCACATTTTATCGAAGGTCTCTTTCAATGACTCATCAGTAAGTGTAAAACAAGCATTCATATTTGAACGATCTTCTTTTGCTGCAGTACCTTCAAATAATGGATTGGAATCAATCTCACCATATAACAAATCAGCTCTTTGTTGGGCTAATTTCTCGTAAGTTGACAAACCACCATTTTTAAGCATGTGTTGTAAGTTCAACATCGCTACATAAATAGAATAAACAGGAGGTGTATTAAACATAGAGTCTTTTGAAGCATGTACTTTAAAGTCCATCATTGCTGGAATGTTTCTTCCTGAACGGCCGAATAATTCGTCCTTTACAATGTAAAGAGTGGCTCCTGCTGGACCTAAGTTCTTTTGAGCACCCGCATAAATCAAGTCAAAGTCGGCAACGTTAATTTGGCGACTAAAAACATCACTACTCATGTCACATACTTTGATTCCATCAAATTGAGGGAATTCTTTGTATTGTGTACCAAAAATGGTGTTGTTTGAGGTGAAGTGGTAATAATCAGCATCTGAAGGAATGTCAAATCCTTTAGGAATGTAATTGTAGTTTTTATCTTTTGAAGAAGAAACGATATCAATGTTTCCGAATCTTTGTGCTTCTTTGATGGCTTTTGAAGACCAAGTTCCCGTATCAGAATAAGCCTGTCTCTTATACACATCTCCGAGCCCACGAGACTCCTGAGCATCTCG
>OLHJ01000364.1_pt1 | contig 14933 bp, 2 predicted proteins | sample 1609491 | NCBI WGS metagenome assembly OLHJ01 (sample SAMN05416861, study PRJEB24817) | seawater metagenome | isolation source: Sea water | place: Canada:Atlantic | collected 2013-11
CCAGTTGGTCCTGTGATAGCTACTGCAGGAGTTGCTCCGTCTAATAATCCGTCTACAATACTTATCGTATTAATAGATACATTACTAGTATTGGTTAGCGTGAAGGTATAAGAGATAGTATCGTCTAAACTTCCACATGCATCGCCATTATCATTATATACTCCAGCTTTTACCACTGCAATACTTCCAGCATCAGAACAAATCGTTGTGATTGTTGGTAAATCATTATCGACAGCTGTTCCTGAGATATCACTTACAGGATCTCCACTAGTATCAATTCCTGAGAAAGTAGCAGTATTGCTTACCATTCCAGCATCAATATCAGCCTGTACAATAGGATAACTTGCTGTATAAACCCATGTTTCTGATGGATCTAATACAGAATCACCATTATCACCAGTTGGTCCTGTGATAGCTACTGCAGGAGTTGCTCCGTCTAATAATCCGTCTACAATACTTATCGTATTAATAGATACATTACTAGTATTGGTTAGCGTGAAGGTATAAGAGATAGTATCGTCTAAACTTCCACATGCATCGCCATTATCATTATATACTCCAGCTTTTACCACTGCAATACTTCCAGCATCAGAACAAATCGTTGTGATTGTTGGTAAATCATTATCGACAGCTGTTCCTGAGATATCACTTACAGCAGCATCCGTAAGTACATTCTCTCCAGTTACCGTCGCTTGATTAATCACCTCTCCCGCATCAATATCAGTCTGGGTAATAGCATAATCTGCACTATAAGTCCAAGTCTCGGTTGGATCTAATTCATTATCTAAATCGGTATCCCCACCTACAAAGGCGATCGCAACCACTGGGTTGGGAGCCTCTAAAAGTGGATCGGTAACAACAACCGTATCAATACTAACGTTTCCAGTATTGGTAAGAGTAAAGCTATAAGATATAGTATCATCTAAACTACCACAGCTATCGCCATTATCATTATATATTCCTGTTTTCACTACTGCAATACTTCCTGTATGACAAAGTGTTGTGGTTGTATCTCCATCTAAATTCACATCTGTAGGATGTGATAAATCTTGTACAGCTTGACCAAGAGGTCCTTCTGCGATAACTGTTGCTTGGTTAATTACTTCTCCAGCATCTATATCATCCTGACTAATTAAATAGGTAGCCTCATAGGTCCAAGTTTCACTAGGATCTAAAAGATTATTAGTATTATCATCTCCTAAGTTATAAACAATAGACGATATACCCTGTAAAGGATCTGCTATAAGTATATTAGATAAAGGTACGTTTCCTGGGTTGGAAACTGCAAATACATAAATAATTTGCTCTCCAACATCTGAACAATCATTTCCATCATCATAAAATGACCCTTTTATAATAGCTATACCTGGTTGGTTACAAGTTATAGTAACACTACCATCGTACTCACAATTATTCTCATCGGTTACTATATAGGTATGTATTCCTACTGGTAAATTCGTTGCAGTGGCTGTAATTTGACTTCCAGCACTTACACTCCATAAATAAGAATAATCACCTGTCCCACCAGAAGGCGTAACTGTTGCTTGACCATCTAAACAATTATTTATTGCAGTAGCTGCAATTAAAGTATGTGAAGCATCTAAAGCAAAGTCCGGCTCTAAAATAGTAATTAATAGTGATTCTTGATCACCAATTCCATCTGTTACGACTACTAAATAATCCCCTGCAGTTAAGCCTGTTTGGTCTTCATCTGTGATAACTAATCCTGATCCATTAATTGTTACCCAATCAAAAGAATAAGGCAATACGCCAGCTGAAGGACTTAAATCTATAGACCCTGTTGCTTCAGGTTTACATAACACATCGGTATGTGTCTCCGTTAAAGCTAATCTTGGTCCAGGATTACATAAAGGTGCAGCTGGAGGATAAATAACATTAACAGTAGTTGTTGGATTAATGGAGAAACGTACATCTGCATCTGGTATTACTTCTAAAAATCCATCGTCTCCTTGGATCCAAATTCCATTATCTAATATCCAACCTGGCCAGTCTGGGTTTGGATTAGCTGAAGCTCCTGCCCAAATTATTTGTCCAGAGATAGAAGCATTATCTCCTGCTAATATTCCCTGATCGGTTAAAGTTATTAATGTGTTATTTGAATTATCTAACCATTCTATTGTTAGTAATTCTGTAGAAGTAAAGTTATCAAAAGTAACTACATAGTCTAAATATGGTATATCATCAATACAAGTAGGAGTTGCAACAATAGTCATTTCTGGTACTTCAATGATAACGGTTACCACCGCTGTATCACAAATTGTTGGATATGCTGCTTGACAAATTTGATATGTTAATTCATAAGTACCTGGAGGAGTATTTGCAATAACATCTACACTCCCATCTGTATTTAATATTAAATACCCGTTTGGCTCTGGTACTGTTTCAGATAAATTTACATCTATTGGATTAAAAGGTGCACCATCTAAGGTATCATTATCAAATACATTAAGTACATCTAAAATTGGTACATTAACACCTGCCAATGGCCCTGCATAATCATTATTTGCGATAATCTCTAAACAGGTAGTAAAATTAATTACGGTTGTATCGTCTTCTAGTATACTATCATCATCAGATAAATCGGATACTATTGTTATAAGGTCTGGCGCTAATCCATTTGCCGTAGCTTGATTTGCTATTGTTTCGGCAACTAAATCTGTTTGTGACAACGCATAAGTTGCAGTATATTCCCAAGTTTCATTTATTTCTAATACTCCAACAATTCCAGCATCACCTGTTGGCCCAGAAATTGCAACTACAGGGTTTGGAGCTTCTAATAGTGGATCGGTTAATGTAATTGTATTAATACTCACATTACCTTCATTGGTAAGCGTAAATGTATAATCGATTGTCTCACTTAAATCTGAACAACCATTAGTATTATCATCATTTAGTATTCCTGTCTTAATTAATGCAATTGCAGGGTTTTGACAAATCTCAAGAACTACATTATTACTTGTAGCGTCAACTAAACCTAATGCAGAGTTACCATCTACTTCAGCAGTATTGGTAATTTGTCCGTTATCAATATCATCTTGAGTTACCAAATAGGAATCAACATACTCCCATATTTCACCTACATCTAAAATTCCAGGATTAATATCATCTCCACTTGCTGGTCCATTAACAGTTCCTCCCAGAAGAGCATCTGAAACTATAACATCTGTTATATCAACATCTCCCTCATTGGTAACTGTAAATGTATAATAGATCTTTTCATCAACTATATAATTATTACAAATATTAGTATCTCCATCACTAACTTTTGTAATTGATACTTCAGCGTTTTGACATAATTCTATTGTTTCAGAATCAGCATCATTAACATTAAATGATGATGATGAACCTGTAACACTACCATCTACATCTGCAGTATTATCAACTTGACCATTAACAATATCAGCCTGTAGAACAGTATAACTTGCATGGAATGTCCAAATTTCACCTACATCTAAAACTCCAGGATTAATATCATCTCCACTAGCTGGTCCTGAAATTGGGTTTATTGGATCTATTAAAGGGTCATTTACTTCAACATCAATAATAGCAACGTCACCTAAGTTGGTTACTATAAAAGTATAATCAATATCTTCACCTGGTGCTATTGGATTACAATTCTGAGTATCATTATTATCTGCTGTTTTAATTATAGATATTGAACAGTCATATATCGTTAATACCACCTCAGTTCGTGTAAGACTTACACAACAATTTGCTGTAACTTCTTCAGCCCAATAAGTTTCAGTACCTACTCCAGTTAAAAAAGGGTCTAAAACAACATTCCCACCTACAGCAGCATCATACCAAACCACTCCGGGTGTACAAGCTACAATACTTTGATTGTTTATAGCTACTAGACTAATATCTGAAGTATTTTCATTTATTTTTTCATTTGAAGAAGCTGAAATATTTTCGTCTTTTGTAGTAGATTTAAAATTTGTTGTTAGAGCATCATTTGCGTCGAGAGTTTGTCCACTATCACACTCCGATAAATCTCCATCAATTGCTGGAGCATCTGGCGCTTCTTCAATAGTTAAAACAACAGCTGTTCTAATTGAAATACATCCTGTGATGTCATCAACTGCTTCTGCCCAATATGTTACGGTACCTATTGCATCTAATATAGGACTAGGCACTATAATACCTCCAGTCTCTAATGTATACCATATAATACTTTGGCCTGTTACATCAGTAATGGCATCATTTGCGTCTAATTCTTGTAGAGGATCAGTTTCACAGGCAGTAATATTACCTGTATTAACTGGCGCAACTACTTGTTGCACCTCTACATCAAACGTACAAGTTTCAGATGGTAAAGGGTTACCATCTGTTAATGTTAATGTTGCGGTATAAGTAACTGTAGTAGTACCAATCGGGAATTCAAATCCCGGGTTATGTGATGACGTTGTAACAAAATTTAAGCCATCAGCACAGTCGCCTGTAAGAATAGCGTTCCATGAAATACGATCCACTTCAATATGGTCATTAGCTCCTAAATTGTCATTACCATCATCAAACAAAAATTTTAATCTATACTCTCCACTAGTCAATGTATCTGGAAGAGTCATAATATAATCGCCAGAACCAGTAATTGGAGGTAAATCACTAATGGTTGTAACCAGTGTAACTAAATCTCCTAGTGCATCAACTTCCCACAATTCTAAGGTCCAAATAAAATCATCACCATTCGTTAGCGGTGCTATTAATTCCATCGTTATTGGAACTGGGACATTAAAATTAAAGTATTGTTCTGGAGCAGTAAAGGAAACATCCGTATTCCCTCCAGATTGAAATAATCTTAAATTATTAGAACCTATCCTTTGTACTCTACTATAGTCCCAACAATTGTTTGCGCTTTCTGGTAAATCAAAAAGCACCACAAAAGAATCTCCAATTTCGTTATCTGCACAACATTGAAAATAAGATGTAGGTGGTTCCCAAAAGACAGGAGTTCCTCCATCGCCATCATAACAAACTGTTACATCACCTGGGCAATTATCTAAATGAACAATACACTCCGGAGGATCTACAGTTATCGTAGTAACATACTTGGCAGTAATAGGGTTATCACAACTTCCAGGGGGAGTTATAACAACAGTAAATGTTAAATTAAATATGGTCTGAACATCAACTACAGGAAAATTAATTTCAGTACTTATTGTAGTTGCAAGAGGTTCAAAAGTTATAGGAGTATTTGTTCCTGAAACAAACTCTGCTTCCCAAAGATAGGTTGCAGTCCCTACTGCAGGCATAGGATCGATCACTGCCGTGACAGGCAATTCTTGACCACTACAAACAACTATAGGCGGATTTGGAAGATTTGGAATCGTAATTTGCGGAGCCAATTCTAAAGCTGACTGTAATAAGAAGTTACCAAACATTCTAGCTTCACCAACCCATTCTGGGTTTCCTCCTTCATTTTCTGTACTAACATGGGAAGCATTATATAAAACGGTTCCAAAATCAGGTTCGCCATAGGCTTTACCATAAGCCATGATGGCTGCTTTTCCTGGCGAATTTCCAGGAATATCAACATGTGTAGGATCATAGAACCCTGTTGTTGTTGATCCTCTCCAAGCACCACCAGATAATGGAAGATATACATGCTCTGAATTACCATCTAAAGCGTCATGAATCTCTCCCATAAATTGCATGATCTCATCCGAAGCTGTTGTCCCAGCAAGTTCATAAAGGACCTCATTGCTATCAAAATTTTTATTATGTACCGGAGGTATTGCTGTATAAAATGGTGTAGGTCCGGTAATTTTATATGGCATTAAGCCAGTTGTTGACAAGAAATTTAATTTTGCCTGAGGGCGTCCTCCTGAAGTTCTTAGGCTTTCAGAAATACTCACATCATGACATCCCATCCAAACATTCCTTCCATCTGCCACAAAATCATACATGATATTTACATCATTTTGATCCCAATTTAATTCAGGATCAGTATGGTGTGATAACACATAAAATTGATCACAATCATTGATATCTGTTGGTAAGCCTTTTCTAAATATTCCAGAAGATTCAGGAATTCCAGCTCGATTATAAAACCCTAACTCAATATCAGTATCCGTATTTGAATTTACATTTCCACCCACTGGATAAATAACAGTATTTGGGAAGGTAGTTATGATACCTCTTACTGGAGCGTTTTGAATAGCCATTAAATTCCAATAAACCGTTAAGGGACCGTTGTTGTTATAGGTGCTAATCCAATCCTCAAGGATTACATAGGCATCGTCAATAAACTCAGCAGGAATTAGGAAAGGACCAGCTTTTAGCACTTTTGGTCCTGTCGGTGTATTTCCGAGACGTGTTGTGGTTCCAGATACGATAATATCTGTTTGATCCATTTTATTACTGGCATCTACGAACGACTTATTATCTTTAATAATCCAATATACAGGTACTCCGGCCTCCACCAATGTATATACTAAACCGTATGGCTTTAACGCATTGTTATCGGTTTGTGGGGTGATACCCATATCGATCACCGCGGCACCCGCATTAAAGTTGATTAGTTGACTAGCGCTAGAACTATTTTGAGAAGATCTTGTATTGTCATATTGAGAATATGAATATGAGCTAATAAAAAAGGCAATTAAAAAAAGAAATATTGCTTTTTTTAATTCTGAAGAAAAAGTAGTTTTAATCATGGCTTATTATTTTTTCAAAATACCAATACGAATTCACTTTTAATTAATAGTTAATAAAAAGTGAGCTCATCAGTAATTACAACAAAAATAATCCGTTATTAAAGAAAACTCCTACATCGTTACAACTATTAGCCAAACTGTTAAATATAATCGCTAAACTGCATAAAATAGACTTTAAATGAAAAAAAAAGCCGGAGATCCCCTCACAACATTACATTTAAGGATACTTAATCTATTTTACGTTAAAAATAAATTATAGTTTAAATGTTAATTTTCAATTTTAACCAACAAATTATAGACATTTTTCAGTATACTTCTAGACTGTTAATTTTGATTCTTATTATTGAATTATAGAAGATTCAACCACTCATATCATGTGATTTTTCAGTATTTATAACATCTAAATAATAGGTACAAAAAAAGCGTTTAATAAAAATATTAAACGCTTTTTTAATAATAAGAATTTATTTGTAATAGTTAATTTACTATTTTAAATATAGATCTTCTATTTAACTGATGCTCTTCTTCGGTACATTCTACATCATTAGCACATTGATTAATATGTTGCGTTTCTCCATATCCTTTTGCGCTTAACCTACCTCGGTCTATGCCTTTTTCAACTAACCAATTAAGTGTTGATTTCGCACGCTTATCGGACAATAATTCATTATAAGCATCATTTCCTCTAGAATCGGTATGAGATTCAATATGGATATTCCATTGTGGATATTGTTTTAAAGCTGCCAATATTTTTGCAAGCTCTATTTCTGCATCTGGACGAATGTTAAATCGATCAAAATCAAAATAAATTGGCTCTAAATCTAAAACACAATTTAAAACTAAATTATTCTCACAAGGAAGTTCAAGAACTAATGGCACTTCCATCGTTTCTGATTTTACTGGCGTTCTAATTAATTTTTCATCAGACTCATGATTTTCTTTTATACCTCGTATTATATATTTAGTATCACAATCTACTTTAAAACTATAACGAGCATCTGCTCCTACAACCATGGTATCTATTTGATTCATACTACTTTCTTCAATCAATAGCACCGTTGCTCCTGGTAATATCTCTACAGTTCCTAAATGATCCTGGACGGAAACTATACCAGTAAGGATAATTTCACATTCTTTTATTAGATAAATCTCATCATCAATACTTCCTGCATTTCCTTTTCTGTTAGAAGATATATAACCAATTTTAGTCTCTTCATTTATAATAAACCCAAAATCATCATTACTTGAATTAGCGGGTTCTCCTATGTTTGAAATATACTTTGTAATGGTACCGTCATCATTTGTAACATCCCCTGGTATAGTTCCATCCTTGTTTAATGAAACAACAAAAACATCTAAACCACCAAGTCCTGCACGACCATCTGTAGAAAAGTATAGTTTGTTAGCATTACTAATAAATGGAAAAGAATCTCTAGCATCTGTATTTATTTTGTCACCAAGATTAACTGGTTCTCCAAACGTATTATCACCCTTAATATCGACATAATAAAGATCTGACATACCTTGCGCTCCTTCTACCTCCATATCTGATGCAAAATATAATCTTTTTTCATCAAGACTTAATGCAGGATGCGCTGTAGAATATTTATCACTATTAAAGGATAATTCCTCAACATTAGTCCAAACTCCACCTTCTCCCAAAGTTGCTTTATAAAGTTTTAACTTAATAGTTTTATCTTTATCTCTACCCTTTTTTCCTTCTGTAAAATTATTTCTTGTAAAATATAAGGTTTTACCATCTTTTGTAGATGCTGTAGAAGACTCGTTAAATTTTGTATTTATATCTCCTTCTAATATACTGCGATTTGAAAGGTTTCCTTCTTCATCAACATCTGCCATATATAAATCTAAAAAAGGCAATCCATGCCAACCCAGAGTTTTATTTCCTTCAACTTCTTCTTCATTCATGGAAGCAAAAACAACCTTATTATCCATATAATAGGATGGTCCAAAATCTGAATACTCCGTATTAATTGTTGTCAGTTCAACATTAAAACTTCTTGCACCTTTACCAATAGTCTCTAAATAATTTCGATTTTCGGTGTAATTTTTAGCAACAAGACTAGAGCCAGCATAAGTAATATACTTTTCCATCATTTTATCTGACTCCTCAAACTCTTTTAAACTTTTTAAGGATTGTGCTGCTCTTAAATAATACTCTGCTTCCACCTCTTCTGGATATTCAGTTATTAGTTTAGAGTACCACTGTGAAGCACTTGTATATTCACTATTATAATAATAAGTATCCCCTAATTTTTTATATACCTGGGCTGATTGATAACCATCTTCAATTACCTTAAGGTAAATCTCTCGGGCATCTATATAAGAGTATAATTCAAAATCCTCATTCGCCTTTTTTATTTTATTTTTCTGAGATTGAGTAGGCTTTTCTGTATTCTTTTTCTCATCCTGAGAAAAAGAAATATTTGTTATTAGCAATACAATAAGTAAAAGGGCTGCTTTTTTATATAATAATTTCATAATTAATTGTTTTACTAAAAGAATCTAGGTGTTAATACTCTCTCTGGTTTATTAAATATATCAAAACGAACCATAAGCTCATAAGAACCATCATTGTACATACGAACATCTGTGGTTTCATGATCATAGCCAAATCCAATAAATATTTGATCTGTGGCCTGAAATCCTAACATAGCACTCCATGCTGCATCTAATCTATATGCTACTCCAGCAGTAAATCTTTCCATCAGTAAAAAATTAGCGGATAAATCTACTTGTAATGGAGAACCACTTACAGCCTTAATAAAGGTTGCTGGCTTGAACTTTAAATTTTCACTTAAATCAAACACATACCCTGCTATAAAAAAGTAGTGTATACGGTCTGCAGCAGATGTTGCCTCAGCTCCTGGACCGTTGGGATCCCCTTCTATATCCGACTCATCAAAATGTTTTGTCGTTAAAAAGTTAGGTACAGACAAACCGGCATAAAACCTATTGGTATTAAAATAAATACCTGCCCCTATCTGTGGCTCTACCTTATTATCGATATTGCTTTCAAAAATATCCCCTGGATCAGCAATATTTAATTTTGAAAAATCAACATCTAAAATTTCCATACCCGCTTTTAATCCAAAAGATAATTCAGATGCATCGGATAGATTTATGGTATAAGAATAATCCGCAGTGATATTTGTTTCTACCGATGGTCCTATTTCATCTCTTACCAAAGTCAAACCAAGTCCCATATTAGTGCCGATTGGCGAATCTGCAGTTAATGTTGCTGTTTTTGGTGCTCCATCTAATCCTACCCATTGGGTCCGATATAATAGTCCAAAACTTAATACATCCCTGTTTCCAGCATATGCTGGATTTACAACCTGTGTATTATACATATACTGGGTGTACTGTGGATCTTGTTGTGCCTTACCAGAAAAACATCCTAGTAAAATCAAAAGTGTGAGTAGTAAATAACTTTTTTTCATGTTATGTATTTTTAATTTCCGGGAGATTTAGCTCCCAGTTTTTTTTGATTTTCTATCTATTTAAATATAAGTATCCTGAAAAATTTCTCCTATCATCCGGAAAAGGTCCATCCCCAAAGATGGTGATAATGTAAAAGTATGTTCCTGTTGGTGCATCTTTATCGCCTTCTATCAACATCCTAGCATCGGCATCTCCTGTAAACACATTTGCTGGAGTGTTATTTTCACTATACTCGTATCCATTGGTTTCCCATATTAAAATACCCCAACGATTATAAATCTTAACATTATTATCTGGATAATCTTGAATCCCTTTAATTTTAAAGTAATCATTATAACTATCATCATTTGGGGTTACCCCATTAAATATTTCCCATTCTTTTGGATCAACAATTGGTAAGATAACCACTGTAGGGTCAAATTCTCCAATCAATTCAGGGTCATCTGAATCAGACAGTCTATCCCCTGATAAGGTTCCTTCTTCATTCCAAGCGGTTACTTTTGCTTGATTAACGACTTTAGCTAATTCACCAGCCTCAACATCAAGATCCTCCGCAGTTATAAAATAGTAGCCTCTAAAAGTTGTAGAATCTGTTTCATTTGGTTCTAAAGATTCAATAGAACCACCTTCTAAAATTAATCCAGGCAACATAATATCCTCAAGAGTTATATTATAAATAGTGTAAGGCTTTGGATTTGTTATAGTAAAAGTATATTCTATTAATTCTCCTACATCTGCAGCACCATTTACTTCTCCGGTATTTACTTCAATTTCATCTATCCATTTCCCACCTTTTACTAATACTGGTTGAAAACTTAAAGGATTTACACATAGAAATATTGTTGTAATATCGTCTTCAAGGTAACTATCATTATCCGAAAGATCTGAAACCACTTCCCCTTCTGTTGTGGTTCCCTCTGCTGTTGCTTGATTATCAATTTGCCCAAGAGTTTCTATATCAGGAATTGTAATTACATAGGTGGCTGTAAAAGTAGTAGTATCTTCCTCACCTGCTGCCAATGTTGCTATAGGCCCTCCTTCTAAAACTAAACCAGGTAGAAGATTATCGAATACCATAACATTGGTTAAGACTTGAGTTCCTGTATTTTTAACACTAAAGCTATAATTAAGAGTCTCTCCTACATCTGGACAACCATCCTCATTCTCGTCCTCTAACTCTACTGTTTTGATTATTCCAATGGAAGGACCGCAATCAAGTATAGTTATAGTTGGTCGGTCCAAATCTAAAGTATCAAAATCTGATAAGTCAAATACCGCTTGCCCATCTGGAGCTCCCTCAAAACCGTCTACTCTAGCTTGATTTTCAACCATTCCTGCATCAATATCATCCTGAGTAATGGTATACATTGCTGTAAAAGTAGTAGTATCTTCAAGTCCTATTGCTAAATCTATTGGGCCACCAGTTACGGTAACTAATGGATCGGTAACAGTAAGACCCCATAAGGATTGAAATCCAGTGTTTACTACTGTAAATGCATAACTAATGGTTTCTCCTACTTCGGCACCACATCCATCTCCGTCATCATCTATTAATGTTCCAACTTTTAGTAAAGCAATCCCATTTCTACATAAAATAAGTTCTGTTGGGTCGTCTTCTAAAGGGGAATCATCATCTGATAAATCTGAAATAGCATCATCATTACCATCACCATCCATATCAGGTCCTAATCCCGACCCAATGGATTGTGTTATTACAATTCCTGCTATTAAATCTTCTTCAGTAACTACATAAGAAGATGTATAAATCCAAATTTCACCTACATCCAAAATCCCAGGATTAATATCATCTCCAGAATCTGGTCCAACTAATACACCTCCAACATCAGGATGATCTAATACTATGTCGGTTATCGTAACATTTCCTTCATTAGAAACCCAATAAGTATAATCTAGAGCCACTGCACAATCTATTGGTACAAGTGGTTGACCGTATATAACTTGACCTTCCATTACAAGTCCCATTTTTAGAATTGAACATAATAGAGTTATTGTTGGATCGTCTTCAAAATAACTATCATCATCAGATAAATCGCTTACATTATCCCCTGCTGGATTAGTTCCTATTACTTCAGCTTGATTTTCAAACATAAGTGCATCAATATCTGCTTGAGTAATTGTATAAGTACCTGTAAAGGTTGTAATATCTTCCTCCCCTGGTAATAATGTAATTGGTTCTCCAATAACAGTTACCAATGGATTAAGATCAGTTACCATAACATTCGTTAATGTTTCATCTCCTGTATTCTTAACACTAAAGTTATAGGTTAAAACATCTCCTACTTCTGAATCGAAAATACAATCTCCATTTTCATCTGTGTTCTCATAAGTTCCTATTTTAATTAGAGAAATCTCACTGTATGGGTCGTCTTCAGGCTCACAAATTACAGTAATTGTTGGATCGTTTTCTGTATAATTATTATCATCAGATAAATCACTTACATCAGATCCCGTTGGCGGAGTTCCTGTTGCTTCTGCTTGATTAATAAATACACCTAAATCAATATCAACCTGAGTAATTAAATAGGTACCTGTAAAGGTCGTGGTATCTTCCTGACCCACTATTAAGTCTATTGGACCTCCAACGACAATTGTTAACAATGGATCAGTTACCATTACATTGGTCAAGTCTATATTTCCAGTATTTTTAACACTAAAAGTATATAAAATCTCATCGCCTACTGCAGCAATACAATTCCCTTGTTCATCTGTACCATCATAAAACCCTACTTTAATTAAGGCAATTTTAGCACAACTTATAGGTGTTACTGTTGGATCATCTTCTAAATAACTTGTATCATCAGATAAATCTGTTACATCAGATCCCGTTGGTGGAGTTCCTACAGCTTCTGCCTGATTAACAAACTCAGTAGCTACAATATCAGCATTCGTAATTGCATAGGTACCTGTAAAGGTTGTAGTATTTTCCTCACCTGGTGCCAATGTAATTGGCCCACCAATTACAGTTACCAATGGATTAAGATCGGTTACCATAACATTAGTTAAGAATACATTTCCTGTATTTTTAACACTAAAGGTATAGTTTATCAAATCGCCTACTTCAATATCACATTCTCCTTCTTCATTTGTGGCATCATAAAACCCTTCTTTAATTAAGGCAATTTTACCACAATTTGTAGGTAACATTGTTGAAACTGTGTTGGAATCATCTGTAACGATAACTCCGCCAGGATCGATACCTGTTACTGTAGCTATATTATCCACCATTCCAGCGGTAATATCAGCTAGTATAATCGTATATGTTGCTGTAAAAGTCGCTGTATCTACTTGTCCAGGAGTCAATACAATTGGACCTCCTAAAACAGTAACCAAAGGATCAGTTACTAAAACATCTGTTAACGTAACGTCACCTGTATTTGTAACAACAAAAGTATAGTCAATTGTATCACCTGGCACAGCACACTCTCCTCCATTATAAACACCAGTTTTCACTATTTCTATAGTACCTGGACATGCATTCAATTCAGTAGATACGGCATTTGAGGTGTCCATAACCGTTGTATCACAAACAGGTTCTTGACCTGAAGCCACAGCGGTATTGTTCACAACGCCTGCATTAATATCGATCTGCGTAATTGCATATTGCCCTGTATAAATCCAAGTTTCAGTTATGTCTAACTCAGTATTACCATTTGCGTCACCACTAACAGGGCCTACAACAGGACCTCCTAATAATGGGTCATCAACAATGACATTATACAAACTTACAATTCCTGTATTTGTAACTGTAAAAGTATAGTCAATCATATCTCCTACATCAGCACATTGATTCTGATTGCTATCGATCCAAACTCCAGTTTTTTCAATGTTAATACCCGCAATCGTTGAAGGATCTAAAATATAAAAATATACAGTAGCTCTATCTCGGTCACCTCCAGTGTCAACAATCTCATAGACAAAATAGTCTGCGCCAGAATATCCAGCATTCGGAATATAGGTAAAGTCACCATTGGTATTGATTATTAAAGAACCATTAAATGGTCCTGGCAACGCATTGGTCGCAGCAACATCCACAGAAATCGTTTCTGTTGGCACTTCATTATCTGTACTATCATTCAATAAGACATTTTCAGTAATATCTTCGTCTTGGCACCCAATATAGAAATCATCAACAGCATCAGGTGGTTCACATGTATTTTCAACTTCAATGGTTACCGGAGCTATACAAGTTAGTCCATCAATATTTTGCATGGTATAGGCAAAAGAATCCTCTCCTTCAAATCCTACAGCAGGGGTATAGGTAAAGAAACCATCCGCTTGCATCACTGCTAATCCTCCCATAGTTGTTACAATGTTCCCAGTAGTCACTACAAAATCTGGATCTATATCATTCGCTAAAACACTTCCTCTAACAACAGTTGTGTTTAAACAAGATTCGAACGGATCTGCCATAGCTATACATTCGTCTGGGCGTTTAACATTAATAAATACTGTAGCATTATCGATTGCAGGACAAGAAACGCGACTATCAAAAATACTATACTCAAAAGTATCCGTACCTACAAAACCTGTAGGGGGATCATAAGAATACTCTCCTGTATTAGCATCAATCGTAACAACTACTCCTTCTACAGATGTAACTGTCGTAGTTGTAACTACTTGTGTATCGCCTTCAATATCACTATCATTAGTCAATACATTTCCATCTATTGGAGTATCCACTAGTGTATAGTTGATATCATCAATCGCATAGGTTATATTATTGTATACATATAAGTATACGGTAGCTCTATCCCATATTGTTGGATCGCT
>OLHJ01000366.1_pt1 | contig 14883 bp, 5 predicted proteins | sample 1609491 | NCBI WGS metagenome assembly OLHJ01 (sample SAMN05416861, study PRJEB24817) | seawater metagenome | isolation source: Sea water | place: Canada:Atlantic | collected 2013-11
CTCAGGAGTCTCGTGGGCTCGGAGATGTGTATAAGAGACAGAACTAAGCTTCCGTTTTTAACGCTTGATTTTTCCAGCCCATAAAAGCGGAACCTAGCAATAATAGGATAATCAGCATCGATCCTATCATCGCAACATTCTCTCCCGTGTAATACGAACTTGGTGCAAACTCAAGTTTAATGGTATGTTCTCCCGCAGGAACATTAATGGTTCGTAAAAGATAATTAGCTCTACTAATCGGAACTTCTTGGTTATCTATTGTGGCAGTCCAACCTACTGGATACCATATCTCTGACAATACGGCTACTTGATCTGAGGTAGAGTTAGAACGGTATTCTAATTTATCCATATCATAAGATACCAGGTCAATGCTTCCAGTACCATTACCCGCTGAACTCACATTCTGCTTTTGATCATTTCTGATAACTGCCGTAGTCTTTAAATCAACTTGATTCAAGGCTAACATTTCTTCATCTGCAGTTTCAACCCACCTAATATTATTTACAAACCATGCACTTGTTTGCGCTTTAGAGTTGACAATTGGATTTGAACTCGGGTCATAAATTACATATTTAGTATTCAACATATTCAATACCGGAGTATTATTAAACACACCGTTTAAATCACTTTGAGTTTTTGCACCTCTTAATCCATTCATGAAGGTTTGAATTTCTTTACTTAAGTAAAATTCAACCACCTCTTGGTACTTTTTCAGTTTAGCTCCATTGTATCCACCTATGGAATGATGAAAATAAGAGGTGCCGGTTTCATTGAAAGTACTGGCCGCAATATTTAAAACTCTTGGCCCAGGTGTCTTATCGGCTAAAATAGCACTATTCGCAGGCGCCAATGGAAAGGGTTCCTTGACCTTTCTCTTGGCTTCAAAACCACTTTTCACATCCATGTAACGTGTATTTACACTCCACATATCAACCAAAACTAGACCTACTAAAGCATACATTACCGTAGTAGCCTGTAGTTTTCCCTTAGTATATGAAAACATAGCAACAGCCGCAACCAAAATAAACCCAAAAGAACGTAAAGCATCTGCCTTAAAAACGGCAATTCTTGCGGTTTCAATCGCATTTAATAAATCATCAATTTGACCTGCAGGCCAATTATTACTTTGAAGCGTATTTACATAGTTTTCATACTCACCTGCCTTAAAAAATTCAAAGAAAGTGGTAGGCGTCAACCAAAACAAAAAGGAAATACCCCCGGTTAAGACAAAGGCTAATATTAAAGCCTTATCATTGGTGTACTTCAATTTCTTACCAAAAACCTCCATAGGCTTTTGCAAGAAACCTTCCTCAGAAAAGAATTTTTTCATGGCTAAAGCGGCAATTACTGGAAATGCAAATAAAGCCACAATCTCAATAGAAACGACCGCTCTAAATTTGTTATACATTGGAAAGTAATCAATAAAGAAATTAGTTAGTCCTGGCAAGTTTTTCCCCCACGATAACATGGTGGTTATTACCGTAGCAAAAACCAATGCCCATTTCAACATCCCATCAACTAAAAACAGCCCTAAAACGAATAGGAAAATAATAATTGCTCCTGCATACATAGGACCACCCACAAAAGGTTGATCTCCCCAATAGGCATCCACTCCATCTAAAGTCTGTTTAAACTTTCTATCTACAGCCTTTACCGCTATTTCATTATCTGATAACTTACTTGAACCAGGTCCCTTGGCATGCGGAATTAATAAACTCCAAGTTTCACCAATACCACCACTCCAATTGGTAATGTATGATCTATCTAACCCGGAGGTTGCATCTGCCTTATCTGTTAAGGTTAACTCAGATTTACCCCGAGTACTGTAACTTGTATATTCCTGAGTAGTTAATAATTGCGATGCTGATGGCAAAATCCCCAGAATCACCGCTCCCGCAAATAAGGAAGCTGAAATCATGTATCCCTTGAAATCGTTCTTTTTTAAATCGGCAATAAACTCCAAAACGAAATAAGCCACCAAGAAGAATACAAAAAAGTAGTATGTCATTTGTGGATGGTTCGCAATCATTTCAAACGACATAAACAATGCAGAAACCGCAAAACCTAAAAGGTACTTTCTATGTCGTAACAAAATAACACCTGCTAAAATTCCAGGTAAGTAACCCAAAGCCACTACCTTGGCAAAGTGGCCGGCTGCCATAATCACAAAATTATACGAAGTAAACGCATAGCCCACAGATCCTAGGATCGCAATGGGTATTTTTACACGCATTACCATCATGAGCAAGAAAAAACTCATTAGACTCCAAATTATATAGACGGCCGGACGTTCAATTCCAAGGGTGGTTAATGGACGCACGTATTTCGCAATAATATTATTTGGAGATCTAAGAACTACAAAATAAGCGGGCATTCCTCCAAACATAGAATTACTCCATAAACCAACCTCATCCGACTCTTCGTATAAGTCATTTAATTCCTTGGCTCCACCCAACCATTGTTTGGAATCATGGGTGGCCAATTGTTTCCCTTGCATTTGTGGATAGAAATACCCTAAGCTAATTGCGATAAAGAACAGAAAAGCACCAAAATAAGGGATGGTCTTCTTTAAATTGAAGTTATTCATTTTTGAAAATTTTGTGAATTGCAAAATACAATTTAGTGGCAAACAGAAAATAAAATTCAAAACAAAAATGCCCTCCTGTTTTTTACAGTAGGGCATCAGGTTCTTTGCGTGTTTAAATATTATCTCACAATCACTTTTTCTACTATTTTAACCTCCTCAGATTGTACGTATACCAAGTATAAACCGGGAACAAAATCAGAACAATCTATTTCCAATTGTTCAGAATTAGTAGCCCCTTTATAAACCGTAATACCGGCTGCATCTGTAATAATAATTTCAGTTGATTTTAATCCAGTAAGAGAAATTATTAACTGGTCATATACGGGGTTTGGATACAACTGAATAGCCCCCATTTGATGCTTGTGCACCCCTACATTCAGCACTTCTGTACACGCTGAAGTTTCAAAACAAGTTGCATGCGTAATTTCTACTGCATATTTTCCATTAACAGTTGGAGAATACACAGAGTCCGTTTCTCCAGGAATTGGACTATTAGTAACGCAATCTATCCATTGGTATTGATAGTTGGGATCAGAATGCGCGAATAGATCCGCTCCAATTTGCGTTACATCAGTCTGCGTTTTGGTTACCTGTAGGTTAATGGTTAGCGTACTATCACATCCTGCAGCATTTGGAATAATTGCCGTATACACTCCCGTACTATCGTAAACCCTTCCATCTGGTGCGGTATACCAGCCACATGCTATTTCATTTAACATCTCTTGAGTGGGGACTAAAATTTCTAAGTCCAGATTAATAATAGAGTCACAACCCAAGGCACTTTGAAGGGTATCGGAATAAACTCCTGAGGTATTATAGGTCATTCCATTCTGACTCCAAGTAAAGGCACCGCAATTACTTAAGGAGATGGTGGTATCAGAAGCTGAATTAATGACCAAATCTAAAGTCACTACAGAATCACATCCGCTAATATTAATCAAAGTAATGGAATAAGATCCCGAAGAGCTATAAGTTAAACCTGTACCAGCCCAAATGTAAGACCCACACGTTTGAATTTGAACCACTGTTGAATCTGGCGTATTAATTGTTAAATCTAGTTTTTCTAAAGAATCACACCCATGTTGATTACTATATAACTGAGAATATTGCCCCGTTTGCGTGTAAGTTATACCAGTAGCCGACCAGAAATAAGAATCACAGCTGGTAGCTACTAGTGTATTGGTGTCACCTGTGTGAATGGTTAAGTTCAAGGTATTTACGGAGTCACAACCGGTTGAACTTATGAGGGTATCCATATACACACCACTATTCCAGTAAGTAAATCCATTAGATACCCAGAAGTAACTGCTACAGGAAGTTTCGGATATGCTCACATATTGGTCATGATTAATAGTTAAATTTACGGTAATCACACTATCGCACCCAGCACTTGTTAATAACGTATCTAAATAAATTCCTGTGGTATTCCAAGTATATGATCCACTTGGTGAAACATACTGATTGCATGCCGATAGAGTCAAATTAGAAGACACAGTAGTATTAATTGTTAAATCTAATTGCTCTAAGGAATCACACCCATATTGATTACTATATAACTGAGAATATTGTCCTGTTTGTGTGTAAGTTATTCCAGTAGCCGACCAGAAATAAGAATCACAGCTGTTAGCTACCAGCGTATTAGTATCGCCCTTGTGAATGGTTAAGTTCAAGGTATTTACGGAGTCACAACCGGTTGAACTTATAAGGGTATCCGTATACACGCCACTATTCCAGTAAGTAAATCCATTAGATACCCAGGAGTAGCTGTTGCACGAAGTTTGATTTAGTGAAGTACTTAAAGGCGGTAACACGGTTAAATCAATAGTTATGACGCTGTCACATCCAGAGGAATTTGAAATAGTATCTTGATACATTCCAGTGCTCGTCCATGTTTTTCCTGATGGGCTCATATAGTTGCCACAAACCACTTGCGTTAAACTAGAAGTAGAATTTTGCCCCATAGTCAGACTTATGTTATAAAGGGTATCACAGCTATTGGTATGGCTCACTAGATCTAAATACGTACCTGATGCCGTGTATGTCTGCGCTCCACTAGGCGAAACATAGCTCTGACAAGAATTTATGGAAAGATTTACAATTTCATAAGGTAAAATGGTCAAATTCACCATCAAAACACTATCACATCCTGTTACAGACGACAAGGTATCGTAATGGGTGCCCGATGTGTACCAAGTCTTAGTGCCCCCCATCGATGAATAACTATAACAACTACTTGCGTTAATAGTTGTAACGGGAATTGGTGTTACTGCTAAACTTACCTCAATCACACTATCGCAACCTAAAACATTCACTAAAGTATCGTGATAAACCCCTGTGGTATTCCACACAAAATTTCCGCTAGGCGAGATATATGAGCCACAACTTGAATCACTTAAATAGGTTATGGGTATAGATCCTGAAATGTGAATAGAATCAATAACCGTATGACACGAATCAGAAACGGTTACGCCATAGGTCCCCGCTTGATTAACCGTTAAAGTTTGTCCTGTAGAACCATCACTCCATAAATAAGTGGCTCCCGCATTTCCGGCATCCAGTACAAAGTTGGTTACATTACAAATAACGGTATCATTACCCAAATTAACCGCTAAGGATGGGGCTATGGATACGTTAATAGAATCTACCGTAGAAACACAAGTATTGGAATAACTGATATTCATATTACCACCGATAGTGGTGGTAAAAGTAGAGGAGGTACTTCCATCTTGCCAAGTATAGGTTCCGGAAGGAATTGTAGCGTCAAATACCATGGAGGAAGGAGTACATAAGGTGGTATCCTCTCCCAAAATAAAACTAGTTAAATCATTCAAATAAAATGGAGTAACGAAGCTCGCAGATCCTTTTGTCACCGCATCTCCAGTACTACCTAATGCCATGGCATTGTTAGGAACAACTTTATTAGGTCCAGTGGAATAATTATCTAAATTATAATAGCCTTGCAAGCCAGTTTCCGTTCCAATTAAAGGACTATTATATCTTTCTAAAATCAAAGAATCTGAAATGGATTGGTTCCATACCCGTAACTCATCCATTTGACCGGAAAAATATAAGGATTGAGTGCCACTAAGCACCTTATAACTACCCACTCTAATAGGCTCGGTACTGGATCTTAAATTTCCGTAGCTTCCCACTTCTAAAGTAGCGACAACCTCTTGTCCGTTTAAAAACATTTTGACACCAGTAGGTGAATGAACCACAGCCACATGTTGCCAAACATTGGTTTGAATAATTGCCGTAGTTGATTTGTATCTATTCGTTGCATTTGTAGCCCCACAGCCACCTGAATACCAAACCCATTTCAACTTACCATCTTGAACGGAGAAGAAGTATGAATTTTGATTACCGCTACACCAAATTTTAGAGTAAACAACGTTGGTTCCTGTTACAGTACAAGGTTTAATCCATGCTTCTAAGGTTAAATTAGTAGAAGAATGCAAATTCGCATGATTCGGAATTTCCAGATAATTATTTACCCCATCCATAAAAATAGCGTTAGTGTAGGGCAAGGAATTATTATCTATGTATACAGAGCAACATGTTGAAGTATCTACACATCCATTTGCCGTAATTTCTACCGAATAGCTGCCCGATTCTGTTGGTACAAAACTAGCCGACTGAGCTCCGGTAATTGGCAAATTACCACGGGTACAATCAATCCATTGGTAAGAATAGTTTGGATCAGATACCGCATACAAACTATCACCGATCTGACTAACGGATAAATTGGGCCCATTAAGATTTAAACTTACGGTATAAATGCTATCTCCTCCACAGGAGGTACTTACGGTATCCATATAGATTCCAGAGTTTCTCCAAATAGCGTTTCCGCTTGGTGAAGTATATTCATTACAAGCAACTACCGAAGAATTAACATGAGTATTTTTTGCATTAAACAAGGCTTGAATTTCATTACCCGTTAAATCACGGTTGTACAAACGCACCTCATCCATTGATCCTTCAAAATATCCAGGAGCGGAACTGCCTTGATTATAAAAACCAATATTCAAATTCTTTGAGGTCACCAGACTAGGATTACTGGAAGTTTGAGTAGCGGTAGCCTTTAACACCCCATCTACCCATAATTCTATATTATTTTGCGAAACTTTAGCAAACAAATGATGCCATTGCCCATCTGAAACTGTGAATGTTTGACTGGCGTTCCAGGTGTGAATTCCGCTATTAGAATTGTTCCTAGCAATAACATAGGGTACTCCAAACTTTATAGCCAAAGCGTATCCTTTGTCCGTAGGCCAATTGTACTTTTCTAAAACATGTTGATAACCTGTAGATTTAGTTGTTTTTACCCAAGCACTAATATTCACGGTGTGCGTAATGCCTCTATTTCCATTACCTGCGACCACTTTAGAAGAAGTTCCATTAAAATCATAAGCGGTATTTGGCGCACAACTTATTCCCAATGTGTTTGTTAAACTAGTAGGGGTACCGTGTCCAAGTTGCGTACTAGAATCAGCCGCATTTCCGTCAAACTTAAAATACCCTACCAAGCCAGTACTTAGATTTACCTGAGTCCTTGTTAAAATTTGACAGTTGGAAGTATCTACACAACCGGAATTTGAAATTACAACCGCATAGGTACCAGATTGTACAGGTGAATATTCTGAACTCTGGGCTCCAATAATGGGTAAGCCCGCTACACAATCAATCCATTGGTATTGATATGAAGAGTTAGATACTGCGAATAGGGTATCACCAGATTGGCTAATGCTAAGGTCAGGATTATTAATATTTAGATTAACCGTATAAATAGAGTCTGCAGCATTTGTACTTGTGATGGTATCTGTAAATTGACCACTTTGTACCCAAGTTACATTGCCACTTGGGGCGATCAAACTTTTGCATTCGGAATAATTAACGGTTTTATACCTGTACTTCTCTCTACTCAATGAATCTATTTCACCCGCTGTTAAAACCCTATTATAAATCCGGACTTGGTCCATGTCTCCCGTATAATAATTACCATTGGCGTGGCCATTATATCCTAATGCAAGGGCTGAATTTGTGGTTAAATTGGGGTTAACAGCACTTAGTGTACCCGTACTTTTTAATTCTCCATCTACCCAAATTTCAATTTGGTTTTGATTAACCACCCCTAGTAAATGGTGCCAAGTTCCATCTGAAACACTGAAAGTCTGCGAAGCGTTATAGGTATGAGCACCTGAGTTACTAGTATTTCTAGCGGTCATTGCCGGAATCCCGTTATTAATGGATAAAAAGAACCCCTTATCTTGATTCCATCTATATTTTTCAACTAAAAAAACATTTCCAGTAGTAACAGCAGTTTTAACCCATGTACTAACTGTTACTACATCGGTTATTGTTCTCCCATTAGTTAAGGCAGTAATTCTGGAATTAGAACCATTAAAACCCATTGCTGAATTAGAATACTTATGGATTCCAGTGGCATTGGTCAAATTGTATCCAGTTCCATGTAGGGTTAAATAACTAGAATCAGCATAATTTGAATCTAGCATAAAATAAGCCACCAATCCTGATGTTAGGTTTATACTAGATTTGGTAAAAGCAAAACAGGAAGACGTATCTGAACATGCTCCGTTGGAGACAATAACGGAATAACTTCCACTTTGGACTGGCACAAATACCGAATCCTGCGCTCCAATTATGGGCAAATTAACCGCACAATCCATCCATTGATAGGTATAGGTATTATTCGAAAAAGCAGATAATGTGTCCCCACTAAGGAAAACAGTAGAATTAAGAGTGTCAATAGTTAAATTCACAATTTCTACAGAATCTGCTAAATCTCCTCCATATTTTGTAAAACTATAAGTTCCTGAATTTGTCCAAAGGCTGCTACTCCAAGGAGAAGGATAAGCAGCGCAGCTAGTTACATTAGTAATTAAATCATTATTCTTTTGATTTGCTATATACGCAATCTCAATGCTTAATAATTCTCGGTCGTAAATTCTTACCTCGTCAATTTCACCATCAAAATAAAAGCTAAAAGATCCATCATACAAAACGCCTAGATGTGTAGGGTAATTATTATCAATTCTTGGGTTCGAAGCAATAGCAATCTCTGTATCTACCAATACTCCATCTACCCAAATTTCCCATGTGTTTCCCGCTACAACTCCCATTACATGATGCCAATTTCCGTCTGAAACGAAGGCTGTTGAATTGATGGTTGTTATATACGAGCCACTTGTATTTCTACCATGAATTGCTGGATAGCCGTTTTTAATTCGAATAAAATAACCTTTATCTAAAGTCCAATCGTACTTTGATGCAATGGTTTGAGAAACGGAACTTATATTAGTGGTTTTCACCCATGCACTTACCGTAATGGTATCTAGTACACCTCTATTGCTTGTCCCTGCATGTATTTTTGATGAGGTTCCGTTAAAAGAATAGCCTGTTTGGTTTAAAGGGTGAATACCTTGGATATCGGTTACACTTGTTGATACTCCGTGAATCAATTGAGTACTAGAATCAGAGGCATTTCCATCCATTTTGAAATAACCCACTAAACCAGAATCTAGGTTAATTTGTGACCTTACTTGTACAGCAGTAGAGATTATAACAAACAAAAAGAAAATTCTGCAGTAGGCAGAAAAATTGGGGCGCATTTTCTCAGGCATATACTATTAGAATTAATTTCGCCTCAAATATAATCATTTAACTCAAAACCAGATGCTATGATGATACTTACCTAACAAAATTTGCTTTCATTTTGACCACCCTCTCAGGCAATACTCACGACTATTTAGGTTAGTTTTACATTCTTAAACCAGAACCATTGTCCATGAGGATTATTATCTTTCCACTGCTCGTCCTTATTCTAATTCAATCATCGATTCAGGCGCAACCATTTGGCTCAGCCATCAGCCTAGATGGCAACTCTAATTATATTGAAACACCCTTTCACACCAATATTAATAATACTTCAAACATTACATTAGAAGCCTGGATAAAACCATGTGATGTTACGGGACATCAAGCCATCATGTCAAGAATATGGTGTAGCGGAAATCAAAACTCCTATTACTTTTCCTTAAAAGATGGATTTTTAAGATTCATTTGGTTTAGTGACGATTGCGGAGTTTCAGGAAGTATTAACAGATATGAAAGTAACTCCGCTATAATTCAGGCTAATACGTGGCAACATGTGGCCGTGGTACATACTAATAGTAGTGTTGTATTGTATCTAAATGGATCTCCAGTTTCTGCCACGCTCAATTTAGGTTCTCACGGTTCACTTAGAACAAACTCCCAGCCCATACGAATAGGAACCTATAAGGCACTGAATGGAACAAATGGCCTCTTCTTTCAAGGAGAAATGGATGAGGTTAGAATATGGAATACTGCTGAATCCTCGGCTAATATTTTAGCACGTTACAATGGTTCGCTTACTGGAAATGAACCTGGGCTTATGGCTTACTACCAAATGGATCCCACTGCGCCTGGAAATAATGGCTCTATGACCAATTCCAGTACTAACATGGGAACTACCTTAGATGGAACTATTTACAGTGGAAACCCCAATTTACCTTATTATGTTCACACAAATGGCCCAAATTTCTTAGGTCCGGATACGGTTATATGTAACATTACATCTTACCTCATTGGTTCTGACATTGGAGCTGCTTCTTATTTATGGAATGATGGCTCTATCACTCCAACCTTACTTGCTACGCAAACCGGGAAATATTGGGTGGAATGGACTACCTCTTGTGGGTCCTTTTCGGATTCTATTTACTTGACCTTTGATACCACTCTTTCTTTTTCATTAGGTAACGACACTACCATTTGTTCTTTAGATTCAGTGACCTTAAGGCCCAATACAAATTTGAGCAACTATTTATGGTCTGATGGCTCTACGCTAGATTCACTGCGCCTAGGGAGCTCAAACGTTTATTGGCTTTCATCCGCTAACCTTTGCGGTACTTTTACCGATTCCGTTGAAATTGCCTACACCAACCCTACTTCAGTTGATTTAGGTTCGGATACCACCATTTGCAAAGGTCATGCTATCATGTTTCAATTATACCCTTCCAATGGAAACTACCTATGGAGTAACGGCTCAAAATTATCTGTCCTAACGGTAAGTGATTCCGGTCAATATTGGGTAGAATCAACTACAATTTGCGGCACGTATTCCGATACAGTAAACGTATCCTTAGCTCCATTACCGCAACCTAATTTAGGTCCAGATACTACGTTCTCTAGTACTGGAATTCTTCTAAGTTCTAATGTTGATCCTTCAACTGTTACTTTCTTATGGAATACGGGAAGTACGGATAGCACCCTTTTTGTAACTGAAACTAATACCTATTGGGTAGAAGTTACGCTCAATCAATGCACCAATAGCGACACTATTGAAGTGACAAAAATTGAAGTTATAGAACCATTTTTTGCTGAATTCCCAAACATTTTCACCCCAAACGATGACGGAATAAATGATATCCTTACCCTTGAAAATTATAGGGGTATTGAACGTTTACACTTTGAGGTTTTCAACCGTTGGGGGCAAGCTGTATTCATATCTGATTATACGCAAATCCAGTGGGACGGGACTAACCCAACAGGTCAGAAACTACCCACCGGAACTTATTTCTTTATCGCCACTATAGAGGACATGGAAGGCCGATCTCATTTGGTAAAAGGTCCGTTACAATTACTACGATAACCTAAAAACTACAGCAAAAAAAAATGGGATCTTTTCAGATCCCATTTCAATTTTGTGAATTTTATTTATTCCACTTCTTCAAAGTCTACATAATCACCTACATCATCAAATGACTTGGTGGCCGACTTCTGTGTTTTTGTCTTTTTGATAGAAACCTTTCCGTCATCCGCCACTTTCTCTTCTTGAAAGTTTTGAAACCCAGAAGTATCAAATCCTTGGTTACGCATGTTTTGCTGCGCCTTCTTACCCAAATAACCTAAGAAATTCTTAAAAATCCATGGCATCACATACCTTCCAAACAACTTAAAGCCCCAATAAAGTGCAATAAGAATGAAAAGCGTTCGTGCTAGACTGGTTATTTCGGCAGTGTACTCCAAGTTGACTATCTACTTAAATACAAGTTTCTTTCAGAATATACTTTCTTAAAGAATGGATCTCTTAAATGCTTGATAAAACGAATAGCCTCACCCGTTGATTTCATTTCAGGACCTAATTCTTTATTTACATTCGGAAATTTATCGAAAGAGAATACTGGAATTTTGATCGCATATCCTTCTAGTTGAGGATTGTACTCCTTTTGTAATTCGCTCACTTTCTTTTCCCCTAACATTACTTTGGTTGCCCAGTTTACGTACGGTTGCTTGTATGCTTTTGCAATAAATGGAACCGTTCTAGATGCTCTTGGATTTGCTTCAATAACATAAACGGTGTTGTCTTTAATAGCAAACTGAATATTCAGTAATCCTTTTGTTTTTAGGGCCACACCAATTTTATGCGAGTAATCTTTAATGGTCTCAACCAATTCTTCACTTAAATCAAAGGCAGGTAATACCGCATATGAATCACCCGAGTGAATACCCGCTGGCTCAATGTGCTCCATTACTCCAATCACCAAGTTATCTTCTCCATCACAAATAGAATCAGATTCCGCCTCAATGGCATTTTCTAAGAAGTGATCCAGTAAGATACGGTTACCCGGTAAGTCTTTCAAGATATTAACTACATGATGCTCTAGCTCCTGCTCGTTAATTACAATCTTCATAGACTGTCCACCCAATACATAACTTGGACGTACTAATAATGGGAAACCTAATTCTTTTGATAATTCAATCGCTTCCTCCGCACTGTCAACAGCACCGTATTTTGGATAAGGAATTCCAAGCTCTTTCAATGTATCAGAAAAACGCTCTCTATCCTCAGCCATATCTAAAGCCTCAGCCGAAGTACCGAGAATTTTAATTCCGTAACGGGTTAACTTATCTGCTAATTTCAATGCCGTTTGTCCACCTAACTGAACAATTACACCCTCTGGTTTTTCATGCTGAATGATCTCATAAATGTGCTCCCAGAATACCGGCTCAAAGTACAATTTATCAGCCGTGGTAAAGTCAGTACTTACCGTTTCTGGGTTACAGTTAATCATGATGGCCTCGTAACCTGCTTGTTGTGCAGCGTAAACCCCATGAACACATGAATAATCAAACTCAATACCTTGACCAATTCTATTTGGTCCAGAACCTAAGATGATTACTTTTTTCTTATCACTTACTACCGATTCGTTTTCTGCATCGTATGCAGAATAGAAATAAGGAGTTTCAGCAGGGAATTCAGCCGCACAAGTGTCTACCATTTTAAACACACGGTTAATACCCATTTCCTTACGCTTATTGTACACCTCGCTTTCTAAGCAACGTAATACATGTGCAATTTGTCTATCTGCGTAACCTCTTTCTTTAGCGTCTCTTAATAAGCTCTCTGGAATATTACCTAAATGGTATTTTTCCATTTCATTTTCAATCGAAATCAACTCATCAATCTGGTGTAAGAACCAAGGATCAATTTTCGTAATGTCATGAATCGTGCTAAATGGAATTCCAAGTTTAATGGCATCATACAAGTGAAATAATCTATCCCATGATGGCTTAGCTAAACTTGCTAAAATTTTATCTTGATCACGTAGTTCTTTACCATCCGCACCAATACCGTTACGGTTAATTTCTAGCGACTGACAAGCCTTTTGAATGGCTTCTTGGAAATTACGTCCAATACCCATTACCTCTCCTACAGATTTCATCTGTATTCCAAGCTGTCTATCAGAACCTTTAAACTTGTTGAAGTTCCAACGAGGAATCTTTACAATAACGTAATCCAATGTTGGCTCAAATAAAGCCGAAGTATTTTTTGTAATCTGGTTATCCAACTCATCTAAGTTGTAACCAATAGCCAATTTCGTAGCAATTTTTGCAATTGGGTATCCAGTAGCTTTTGAAGCCAATGCAGATGATCTAGATACACGTGGATTAATTTCAATGGCAATAATTTCCTCTTTCGGATCTGGCGAAACTGCAAATTGAACGTTACATCCTCCAGCAAAATCACCAATAGAGCGCATCATCTTGATGGCCATATCACGCATTTTCTGGAATGTAGTATCCGATAACGTTAATGCCGGTGCTACGGTAATTGAATCTCCAGTATGGATTCCCATGGGATCCATATTTTCAATAGAACAAATAATAACCACATTGTCGTTATCATCTCTCAATAACTCTAGCTCATATTCTTTCCAACCTAAAACAGCCTTGTCAATCATCACCTCATGAATAGGTGAAATATGAAGACCTTTGTCTAAAAGATTATCAAACTCTTCTTCTTCATACACAATTGCCGCTCCAGCACCACCTAAAGTAAATGATGCTCTCACACATAACGGAAATCCGAACTCTTGCGCAATTGACTTTCCTTCTAAAAATGATTTAGCGGCCTTTTGAGGAGCCATCGGAACATCAATTTCATTCATTAGGTCTCTAAAGGCCTCTCTGTTCTCAGTGATTTCAATGGCATCAATATCAACACCAATCATTTTTACGCCATAATCCTTCCACAGATCCATCTCGTCACACTCAATACAAAGATTCAATGCCGTTTGACCACCCATAGTTGGCAACACCGCATCAATTTGACGTTCTGATAAAATTTGTTTGATAGAATCCGTAGTTAACGGCAACAGGTATACGTGATCAGCTGTAACTGGATCCGTCATAATTGTGGCCGGATTAGAATTAATCAAGGTAACCTCAATTCCTTCCTCTTTTAAAGATCTTGCGGCTTGCGAACCCGAATAATCAAACTCACAGGCTTGCCCAATCACAATTGGCCCACTCCCAATAATTAATACCGATTTTATACTCTTATCTCTTGGCATAGCTCACGTATATTTTTGGGACGCAAAATTACGTCATAGCTCCTGTGAAACCAACCACAAAAACAGATTTATGAATTCTATTTAACTTTCTTTTTAACGTATTTTCAACAATCTTTTTTTCGGGCGTTTAAACAGGCTATCCGCTAATAGTTTAGTTCAACATGCGCATTTCTTCTACAGCCCAAAAGGAGCTTACGCTGCTCGCTCTTTTGCGCTAAAAATTAATAGCACCTGCCTCACTAAAGCTAACGCTCCTATCCCTAACGCACTATAAAATAATCCTACCACATGTAAACAATAAGCTATTGATTCACGCTATCAAAAGTGAAATTCCTTTTTGTGCATTGTTAGTCCTGTCTCTTATACACATCTGACGCTGCCGACGATCTACTCTGTGTAGAT
>OLHJ01000367.1_pt1 | contig 14882 bp, 12 predicted proteins | sample 1609491 | NCBI WGS metagenome assembly OLHJ01 (sample SAMN05416861, study PRJEB24817) | seawater metagenome | isolation source: Sea water | place: Canada:Atlantic | collected 2013-11
CTACACAGAGTAGATCGTCGGCAGCGTCAGATGTGTATAAGAGACAGAACTTGCGGATCATCTCTTACATTTTCTCGATCGGTTGGAATAGAAGGTAAATGCATTGCAGATACATTCGGTATTCCCCGATGATCATAAAACATACTCAATTTGAGCCAAGCCGTTGTATAAAAAGTTTTCTTAGGTTTTCCATTTAAAGAATCAGCAGATTGAATTGATAACAATTGTGCCTTCAAACCAATTGAGATAAAAACAAATAAAAGGAAAATGACCGTTTTTTTCATCCGGAAAATTTTCATCTAATTTAATGGATTTCTACAACCATACCATCAAAAGCGGGAGAAACATTATTGGGAAGTTTTTTTTCTAATTGCTCATGTGCAGGCATTTGGTGGCTTAAGTGGGTTAGAAAAGCCTGTTTTGGGGCCACTCTTTTAATGATTTCCAGTGCCTCTTCTAGACTAAAGTGAGAGATATGAGTGGTTTCACGAAGTGCATTAATTACTAAAACTTCTACCCCTATTAATTTTAATAATTCCTCATCGGAAATTTGATTGGCATCCGTGATATACCCAAAACTTCCCACCCGATAACCAAAAACGGGCATTTTGTAATGCATTAATTGAATGGGTTCAAACACTAAATCACCTACTGAAAAAGGTTGATTAGCAATGGTATTCAATTCTAACTGAGGTACTCCTGGATATTTTACCGTCTCGAAGGCATAATAAAACTCTCGCTTTAGAGCTTTTTGCACCCGTTCTGTAGCATAAATATTCATAGAAGATTTCATCAGGTAATTAAATCCCCTCACATCATCTAAACCTGCAATATGATCTTTATGCTCATGGGTAAAAACAACCGCGTTCAATTCTTTTACTTGAGAACGAAGCATTTGATACCTAAAGTCAGGTCCGGTATCTATGACCACCTTCGTTTCATCCGACTCCAGTAAAACAGAAGCACGTAACCTCGTATTTTTAGAATCACTAGAAGTACATACCTCACATTGGCACCCAATCATGGGCACTCCTGAAGAAGTTCCCGTGCCTAAAAAAGTAACCTTTAACATTTTCTATTTTTCAATACAATCAATAACACTACTCAAAAAAGAATTATGATCAAAACCACCCTTTTTATTTTGTCCCAAACGAACCACTACCAAATGAGAAGAAGGAATCACAAAAACGCGCTGCCCCTCATAGCCATCCATCATATACATATCTACAGGTACATCCTTTAACAACCTATTCGCTGGGTTTGCACTTTCTCCTGCGTTCAACCACCATTGTGCACCATATTCACCTTTGGGTGCATTGGCCGTGGGTTGAACAGTATAACTCACCCATTCCGGACTAACAATCTGCTCTCCAAACCAGTTCCCGTGATTTAGGTATAACTGCCCCAATCGTGCCCAGTCTCTTGCAGATGCCCACATATATGAAGAGCCCACATGAGTACCACCGGCATCTGGTTCGATCACGGCAGTAGTAATTCCAAGCTTAGAGAACAACTCATCTTGCGCAAACTGATAATAGGAGGCTCCTAATTCGTCTCTCAATATTTTAGATAAAATATTTGTAGTTCCACTCGAGTAATACCATTCGGAATCAGGTTTACCCGTTGCTTTTTGATTTAATGCAAAATCACCCATATTGGCTGAGGTATATAACATATTGGTGGCAGTACTCACATTAGAATACACCTCTTCCCAATGCAAACCTGAACTCATTCTTAATAGATGATCGGTAGTAATTTTTGCTCTTTCATCTCCTTTCCATTCCACTATGGGAGCCGGCTTATGAATATCAAATCGCCCCTGTTGATCTAGGACACCAAAAAGCATATTAGTAACACTTTTAGTCATTGACCAACCTAATTGAGCAGCATATTGATCAAAATCAGCACTATAAGCTTCATATATCATTTGCCCTTTATAAACTACAATTACACTTCTTGTTTTAGCCGGTATCTCAGGGTTGGAATTTTTAAATGATTGATCAACTACGGATATTAACTTTTCTAGATCTATCCCGGTGGGAACCGTATCTGAAATTTTTGTTCCTTGAGGCCAATAAAGCGTATCACTCAATGTAGGAATATTTAAAGCTAAATCTCCTTGTTGCTCACGTATTTCTTCTTCTGAAAGATCTCTGACTAAAGTACAACCCAATCCTTTTCGGTAAATGGCTTTGGCTTTAGCAAAACCAAAAACAGAACCAGTGGCTGATTGTTCTAATTCATTCAACTCAAATGTCCCCAAGCTTAAAGGGAAAGCACCCAATTCGTTATCAATAGCACTTTGAGCCGTTCGGTTTCCCACATATACGCAAGAACAAACTCCCTTAGCTCCAAAACCAGAAATTATTGGCCCAAAGTGATTAACAAAAAAGATAAAGGCGGCAATTAAAAGAGGGATTAAAACCCATAAAATTCTTTTTAATATTTTCATTCTAATACGTTTGTTGTACTACAAAGAAAACAAATCCAAATTACCAGAAAATTAAATAAAAGGGTTTCGTAAAGAATTTTCAAGGTTTAACTAACGACTTAGCTCTTTATGAATTGCTAGAACTTGTTCTATCACTGAAACTTTTCCACTATTTGAAATCTCAAATGAGGCGTGTGTATTTCGCTGATCATCTGATATTTGATTGAAAACCCTAGCTTTTACTACCTCCTCAACTACGTTATCACGCTGCATCACTCTAGTTATGCGAACATCCATGGGTGCCGTTACATGAATTACTTCATCACAAAACTCATACCCTCCAGACTCCACTAAAATAGCAGCTTCCCTTAGGACGTATGAAGATTTTTGCTTTTGGGTCCAGTCGTCAAAATCATTTTGCAATAAGGGATGAACCAAAGAGTTTAACATCTTTAGCTCTGCAGCATTATTAAAAACTATTTGAGATAAATATTTCCGATTAATCAAATTACCCTGGTAAACTTCTGGACCAAAGTGGGAAATCATTAAAGCTCGTAATTCTTCACTTTCAGAATATAATTCTTTGGCGCGAGTATCAGAATCGTAAACCGGGACACCTAAGGATTTAAAAATCTTGGCTACCCAAGATTTCCCTGCTCCAATCCCCCCTGTTAAACCAACAATTTTCATTCTATATTTCCATTTTCAAATACCCAATTTGTTCTGGATACATTTGAATTACATTGACATAGCTTGGCACTGCCCAGATGTAAACCGGAACCTTTGAAGGACTTTTAACCACATCTTTGTAATTCACCACCACATCAAACAACTCGGGTGTAATGTAATCGTAGTGCGATAATCCGGTAGAGTATTTTATACTTACTTGATCTGGAATTAATCTTAATCTCAAACTATCTGGTAATCCAGAAATTTGCACTGGCACCGCAATTTCCCCTTCTGTTAATGCTTCCACTTCCGCAATAATTTTGACCGATCTAAATTCTGGTGTTAAAAATCGTGAATCATACTCTAGTTTTATATCCGTTTCTAAATCTTCCGAAATTTCGTCTAAGTACACTACCTGGGTTTGCAATTGTTCCATCTCTTCCAGTAAAGAAACAGGCCCCCTCACCTCCATCACTGCAGGTACCGTAAAAACAGGCTTCTTCAAAACCATACCCCTTGCCAAGGTAACCTTAAAGTCTGGTACAATTTTCAGTTCTTTTTGTGTTCCCCGTTCCGTGATAATTTCAATGGTATCTCTACTTACACGAGTAATACTGATATTATTATTCAATTCACTACGAAGGGCATTTACAATTTTAGAAGTTGGAATTTGGGCTCTTTTTTTATCGCCCCAATTTTTAAATTCTAACTCATTTAAATCGTAGTAAACGGTATCCTCTTCTGCTGCTTCTCGCAGTTGCAGAAGACTATATCCATCACCGGTAATATCAATATTGATAGTCTTATAGGGAATAGGAGAAAATGCTTGATTTTCAGGTAAGTTTACATACTTGATGTGAATAGTAATTTCCTCTGAATAATTTTTGTTAAGGGCATTCAATAACCAAAATGCTGAGGCTAGGATTAAACTAATTACAAACACATAAAATCTCCGACCCGGTCGATACCGAACCAAACCTCTGGACATATTTCCCGAGTCGGAACTTTTCATTTATTGTTTACTGGCAGCCACAGCTAATTCGCTTTGGCCAGAACCATTTGAATATTCTGGAGAAATAGCAGAACGTTCTACCACAAACCTTGTTTTACTTTCTGCTTCTAAAACGACAGTGGTTTCTCTAAGATCCAAAATTTTTCCATGAATCCCCCCAATAGTTACAACGGTATCCCCTTTTTTCATTGATTCTCTAAAGGATTTTCCTTCTTTCGCCTTTTTCATTTGTGGACGAATAATAAAGAAGTAAAAAACTACCCCCATTAATGCGAACATTGGAATTGGGCCACTTAAAAACTGTTCCATTTTTGCTTGTTTAAATTTTTATTTTTTGATTAATTATTCTGGAGCAACTACTTCACCTGTTAACCTAAGAATACTGGTAACTGGAGACGTATTTGCCATGATATATACTTTTACTTTTTGCTCACCAGACTTGCCCTGACTATTGAATACCACTTCAATTTTTTCCTTTTGGCCTGGTTTGATTGGCGATCTTGGCCATTTAGGCACCGTACACCCACAACTACCGTTTGCTGAAGAAATAATTAAATCAACAGATCCTGTATTGGTAAAATAGTAATCTTTCTTTACGCTTTCGCCCTGAACAATAGAACCAAATTGCATATGCGCGGTTTCAAATTCCATCACCGCCAAAGCTACATCTGATTCTTCAGAAGAGGCCGTTGCCGGATTTTTTACTAAATCAGGAGATAATTGTGTTTGGTCACTATCCCATCCACAAGAGGTTAAACCCAACAATATAGCGGTGAATACACCAATAAGTACATTTTTCATTTTGTATTTTTTCTATCTAACGTGCTAAAAGTATTAACGGTTAATTAAACCCATGCCTGATTTTGGAAGACGTCCGTCTTTTTTTAAATCATTTAACACTTTATCTAATACTCCATTAATAAAGATTCTACTCTTTTCTGTACTATAGTTTTTAGAAATTTCTAAATATTCGTTCATGGTTACCTTCACCGGAATATTAGGAAAACTAGTAAATTCAGTAATTGCAATCTTCATTATTACCGTGTCTAGTTTAGCAATTCGATCCACATCCCAATTCTGCGTGTACTTTTCAATTAAGCTCATAGAATCAGTAGATTGAAGAACCGACTTATGATAGAGCTCTTTTACAAACTTTACATCTTCACGCTCGTCCTTAAATAAAGGAACCAAGACTCTTCTAGAAACCACTTCATTCCATATTTCTCTAGCCTTTCTAAGTTCATCTTCCGCATCAATAATTTCCTCTGTTACTGCATGCTCTCCAAATTTCTTTCGTAACTCTGCCATAGCCGCTTCGGCTTTTGGTAAAGATTCGGTATCTATACCTGGTCGTAAAGCACTTAAAGTTTTTACCACGTTGATACTTACCATTTGTACATCATCGTACCAGTAAATATTTCTATCTTCAAACAAATCCAAAATCACATCGTTTACGGCAATGTAATTTTTGAAAATGTAAATCATAATCTCTACTTCATGTTGAAAATTATGACGAGGGTTAGACATAAATGCCTTGTACTTTTTATCCGCTTCTACGTCCTTCCAAATTTTCTTAATATTATCTGACTCAATACTCCAGTCAATTTTTTGGGAATACGACTTGAACTTTCTATTGTTTTCAATTGTGGCAGCAGCTCCGTTTTGGGCAAATCTTAAATTTGGATTTAGATCCTCGGAAGATGCAAGGCGCTTTTCCTTTTTTAATTCAATATCTCTACGGCTCATTTCTACGACTTCCAGCAGTAAACTCAGCATGTGAACATATAGATTAAATACCTCATCTAAACTTTTCATCAGCGCCTTATCACCTTCTTGCAAGTCGTGATTAGCTGAATCGAAAGCATATACTGATTGCATCACTTTCACCCTTAGGTACCTTCTATTAAATAACCCCTCCATCAAAGATCTTTTTTAACACGATAGTTGCAATTTAATTGGCAAACTAGGCCAAAATTTGACCTACTTTTGAAAACGCAACTACGTTCTGTTTTTTGAACCGGCAAAATTAGTGATTTTATCAGAGTCTATATACCAAATTTCAATTTTTAATGCGCTCATTATTTCATTTAAATAAGTACTTCCTGAAATATAAATGGCGACTACTATTAGGGCTAATATTTATTACCTGCTCCAATCTTTTTGCCATCATGCCCGCCAGAATTATAAGAATGGCATTTGATGTAGTGGCCGATACTGTTACCCGATTGCGATTAATGGATGGATTCCAGTACAGAGACACCTATTTTGAATTCATGACCACTTCAATTTTAGCTTTTGGGGTGGTAGTGTTTCTAATTGCATTAACTACTGGATTCTTTACTTTTTTAAACCGTCAAACCATTATTGTCATGTCACGATTAATTGAGTTCGACTTAAAAAATGACATCTTTGATCATTATCAAAAACTAGATGCTTCCTTCTATAAAAGAAACAGCACCGGTGATTTAATGAATCGAATCAGCGAAGATGTGAGTAGGGTTAGAATGTATCTTGGACCAGCCGTTATGTATACTACCAATATGATTGTAGTTTTTGTACTTGTGGTATCCTCTATGTTATCTGTAAACGTAAAGTTAACTTTATACGTGCTGTTACCGCTACCCTTTTTATCAGTATCTATCTACTACGTAAGTTCCATTATTAACCAAAAAAGCGAACGAGTTCAGAAAAAACTATCCAGTATTTCCACCTTTGTCCATGAAGCCATTTCTGGAATTAGAGTTTACAAAGCTTACAACTTAGGTAAATTTAGAGATGAAATATTTGAAAACGAAACGGAAGAATACAAGCAAATAAATTTGGACTTAGTTAGGGTTAATGCATTGTTTATGCCTTTAATGTTTTTACTTATTGGACTAAGTACAATTTTAACCATATATGTTGGGGGAAATCTGGCTATTGCAGGTGAAATCACTTCTGGTAACATTGCGGAGTTTGTTATTTACGTAAACATGCTAACATGGCCTGTTGCCGTAGTAGGCTGGGTTACTTCTATGGTGCAAAGAGCCGCTGCATCGCAAAAAAGAATCAATGAATTTCTAGATACTGAACCTAAAATATTCTCGCATACCCAAGAAAATACTCCAATCACTGGCGACATTGAATTTAAAAATGTTTCATTTACCTATCCTGATTCAGGAAGCAAAGCATTAAAAAACGTTTCATTTAAAGTAAAGCATGGCCAAAGTATTGCCATTACTGGAAGAACTGGATCGGGAAAGACAACCATTGCTCAATTAATTACTCGTTTATACGATACCACCACTGGAAATATTCAAATAAATGGTTCTGAAATAAAAAAGCTAAACCTATCTGATTTAAGGACCCATATTGGATATGTAAATCAAGATGTGTTTTTGTTTTCAGACACCATAGCCAATAATATTAGATTTGGAGTAGATGAAGAACATGGCACAAAAGAAGCTATTGAAAAAGCCGCCATTCAAGCAGATATTTACGCTAATATTATTCAGTTACCTGATGGTTTTGAAACGGAAATTGGAGAACGCGGGGTGACTTTATCTGGTGGACAAAAGCAAAGAATTTCAATGGCTCGTGCTCTAATAACCAATCCTGAAATTTTAATCCTTGACGATAGTTTATCTGCCGTTGATACAGAAACGGAAGATACCATTTTGAAACACTTAGACTCCTTTATGGAGGGCCGAACCACTATTATCATTTCCCATAGAATTTCATCTATTAAAAACTGCGATCATATTTTAGTACTGGATGAAGGAGAAATAATAGAATCTGGTACTCATCAAGAAAACATGAAACATGAAGGTTTATATAAAATGCTATACGAGCAGCAACTATTAGAGGAGCGCGTAAATAATTAGCTCTTTAAACCCTATGGAGTTCATCCCTAAATTATTAAGTTATTAACGCTAGGATTTAGCGTTACCAAAAAGAACTACATATCAAGAACTTAAGCTTTTGATTTTACATAAATAGCCAAGGGTAATTTCACTTAATAAAAGGGCTTTTTATTTAATTTTGTTGCGGTAATAAAATTTGGAATATGGCAGCTACGCAAAACACATCTGACCTGGTATCTTTTGACAACACAGAAATTGCTTTTGAGCATTTGAATGACAAAGATTTAAACTTCTCAATTACGATGTTTAAACTTATGCAAAACCCGGGATTGGTAAAATTGGGGACTGCGCTATCTAACATTGCTCTCGCCTTGCACTTACCTATTTCACCCATTGTAAAAGCTACGGTTTTCAAACAGTTTTGCGGAGGTATTGATTTGGAAGAAAGTCTTACCAAAGTAAATGAACTACATCAGTCGGGTATTGGATCAATTTTAGATTATGCCGTGGAAGGGGCTAAGTCAGATAAAATATTTGACGATACCAAAAATCAAATTATTTCTGTTATAAAAAAAGCTGAAACCACTCCAGGGATTCCAGTGGCTTGTATGAAAATTACAGGAATTGGTCGATTTGAGTTATTGGAAAAAATAACCGAAAGAAGTAAATTATCCGAAGTAGAGAAAGGAGAATACTTAAGAGTAGTAGATCGTTTTGAAGAAATTTGTAAGGCTTCATACGCCACAGGAATTCCTATTTACGTAGATGCAGAAGAGTCTTGGATTCAACCCGCAATCGATAAGTTGATTGAAAGCAGAATGCGCGTTTACAACAAAGACAAAGCATTAATATTTCAAACCCTACAAATGTATAGATGGGATAAAATTGAACATTTAAACAAGTTAATCTCAGAATCTAAAAAGGAAGGTTGGTTCTTAGGTGTAAAATTTGTTAGAGGCGCATACATGGAGAAAGAAAATGAAAGAGCCATTGATAATGGCTACAAAACATTTATTCAGCCGGATAAAGCTTCAACCGACCGGGATTTTGATTTGGCAATCAAAACCATGGTGGAAAACATTGATCACGTAGAAATATGCAATGGAACTCATAATGCAGAAAGCTCCATGAAATTAGTGAAGTTAATGCGGGAATACAATCTAGAAAATAATGATCGAAGAATTTACTTTTCTCAATTAAAGGGAATGAGTGATACTATCAGTTATAATCTTGCAAATGCAGGATATAACGTTTCTAAATACCTACCCTACGGACCAGTAAAAGCAACCATGCCCTATTTAACAAGACGTGCGGAAGAAAACACGGCCATTGCAGGTCAAATGGGCAAAGAATTATCAGACCTAATTCTGGAAAAGAATCGGAGAGCAGTAAAGTAAAAATAATGTCATTTTCGCCAATTAATTGACAAATAAACCCTCACTTCTAAAAGGCACTTGTGAGACAAACCCTTTTGCGCTAAATTGCGTGTTAAAACATAGAGGATACCTCTGGTACCTTTTTAAATCACATTCACCATTAACATTCTCATTTTGAACACATCTATTCATTTTAAAGCTACGAGAATTAAAAAGATGCTTTGGGCTATTTTGATTTTGCTTTTAATTCATACTTCTTCATTTGCCACGCATTTAATTGGAGGAAACGTTGGATATGAATACGTAGGTCCTGATCCGTTGGTTCCCGGAAATATCATCTATAAAATTACCTTAGATGCCTATCAAGATTGTAACTCTCCCAATTGGGGAGGAGGAGGTGGCGGTGGTACTTTTCCGGAAACTTTTATAAACGTAGGTATTTATCAGGGAGGGCTAAACCCTGCAGGGGCGCTGCCCTATACAGATGATATTGATCTTTTTCTTGTGGATTCTAATGAGGTCGATCCAAACCTTCCTGATATTTGCGACCCATTCAATTTGTTAGCCAGTGTGTGTGTATATTTAACCCGCTATGAAGCTACTATTTCTTTAGCGCCTTCCCTGCAAGGATATTGGGTAGTTTATGATCGATGTTGTAGACCTGGTGGAATTTTAAATTTAACAAATTCGGGGGCACAGTCTTTTGCCTACACCACCTGGATACCCGCTCAGAATGGTGCCTTGATAAATAATAATTCGGCTCAATTCACAGACACCTTGCTGTCTTACATTTGTAGAACCGATACTGCTTATATATCTAATTCAGCGGTTGATCCAGACGGAGATTCTTTGGTATATACCTTAGAAACACCTTTTAAGGGCTACACCGGACAAGGGGGTACTGCACCACCACCACAAGCCCCCTACTTTGATCCGCTTTTAAATCCCTACTCATTTCCACCACCTGCAGTGACTTACCAGACAGGTTACAATCTTGGAAATCTTTTGGGTACGGGAAGTTTCTCTTCGGTAGATTACCAGACTGGTTTAACACGATTTCTAACCAATTCAACCGGTGTTTTTGTCGCTGCCGTAGAAATAAGAGAATACCGAGGAGGTAACATTGTTGGAATTACGCGCAGAAATATGCAGTTAATCTCAGATAATTGTCCGAATAATAATCAACCCCAACAAAATGTTTCCAACTTAGACTCAACAGCCACCAATGCTTTGAACTACCAAGTAGAAGCGGGTTTAGGATTATGTTTCGATCTCACTTATGATGATTTAGACAACGACCCTTTAGAGTTTTCCGCCACAGGAGATATTTTTAATTCATCGCTTACAAACCCCGCAGCCACAGTGACTAGTCCGGTTACTGGTATTGGTTCTGTAACGGGTACCATTTGTTGGAACACTACTTGTGCTCAAGGTAGAACAGCACCCTATGTGGTAGATGTTGTCGTAACGGATAGTAATTGTCCTCCTTTACCGCTTCCGCAATTGGTTAATATTAGCGTGATTCCTTTTGTGGGACCTCAAACTATTTATGGCGATTCTGTTATTTGTATTGACAACAACCCTTCGGTTTTTACTACGGATACCCTTGCCAATGTAAGTTACCAATGGTCCGTGACGGGAGGAACGATTACCAGTGGAAATGGCTCTCCAAGTATAAATGTTATTTGGAATCCTGGACAAACAACGGGTACACTTTCCATTACTTCTACGAACCAAAATGGATGTATTGATGGCCCCTTAGTTCGAAATGTAATTTTATCAGATGTAATTTCAGATGCCGGAAACGATCAAACCGTTTGTGAGGGTATCCCTGTGGTAATTGGAGGTTCGCCAACCTCCCAAGACCCAAACAATGCAATAACGTGGTCACCAACTAATGGTCTTAATGACCCCACACTTCCAAATCCCACGGCTTCACCAACGGTAACCACTACCTATGTGGTAAGTCTGACCAACTCTTTTGGCTGTATTGGAAAGGATTCGGTAATAGTTAACGTAAACAATCTCATTCCTTCTGGAATTTTAGGGGATTACTTTTTATGTCCAGGAGATACGCTAAATATAGCTGCATCGGGAACTAGTTTTAGCTGGAGTCCAAATACCTTCATCTCATCAGTTACCTCCGCAAATCCAGACGTGTTTCCACCCTCAAATCAAACCTACTTTTTAAATTATTTTGACGCCAATGGATGTGAAGGAAACGACACTTCCATTATTACGGTTAACGCAACAGTGCCTACTGATGCCGGTCCTGACCAAATGTTTTGTGAAGGTGATTCAATTATAATCGGAGGTAACCCAACAGGGCCATTTGGCACCACTTATCTATGGACACCCTCTGCTAATATGAATGATAACACATTTGCTAACCCAACTGTATTGGCAAATGGCTCAACCACCTATATCGTAATAACAAGTAATGACACCTGTACTGGAACAGACTCAATAACCGTTATTAGTATTCCTAAACCAGCGCTAACCGTAATTCCTGATAGCTATGTATGCGAATCAGATAGCATTCAACTTTTAGCAAACGGAACGGGTGGTTTCTCATGGAGTCCAGGAAATACTTTATCAGATAGCACAATTGCTAATCCTATTGCTTTTCCTAGTGTTCCTACGATGTACACCGTTACCTTAACAGACGTTAACTTATGCAGTTCGTTGGATTCAATTTTTATTGATATTCAACCCATTCCTTTTGCAAGTGCAGGCGATACCGTTTTTGCATGTAAATATCTTCCTGCGCCCATTGGAGGAAGTCCAACCGGACCAAATGGATCAACCTTTAATTGGAGTCCAAATACCGGTTTAAACTCTATTGGTTTAGCTAATCCATTAGCCTCCTTAACAGAAGACACGAGGTATGTGGTTCAGGTAACCGATTCACTGGGCTGTGTTAATTTTGACACCACCTATGTAGCTGTGTTTAAAATTGCAGGAAAAACGGACACCACTATTTGTGACAACGTTGAATTGCAATTGAACCCAAGTATTCAAAACGGCATAGAACCATTTATTTTTGAATGGAGTCCAACCAATTTAGTTTCGGATTCTACCTCAGGCTCACCTACTATATGGACAGGATCAAACCCTACCTTTTCGGTTACTATTACAGATGCCAACTTATGTAAAGACACCATCGATTTCACTATCAATTCATTAGCAAAAACTACGGCTGCTTTTGAATATGACATTCTTCCAACCTGTGAAGGTGTAGGTGTTCAAGTGAATGAAAACAGTATTGGAGCCACAGCCTACGAATGGTTAATTAATGGAGAAACTGTAAGTACAGATGAAAACCCATTATTGGTTTTTGATTATAATAAGCAAGCAACGGTAGCACTAATTACAACTTCTTCCGATGGTTGCTTCGACACTACCGAAATAACACTTCAGGGTCCTAGTTTTGATAGTTTAACAGATATTCAAGTATCCAACGTATTTACACCAAATGGTGATGGAATAAATGACTACTTTGAAATTACAAGTAATGGCGATTTAAGTGGTTGCATTGACCTAACCGTATTTAATAGAAACGGAGCGGTTGTTCATCAATCCACCGGAGGTATTCACACATGGGATGGCAGGTCATCTACAGGAAGAGAATTTCCAGATGGCGTTTACTTTTACATTTACACCATTAACGGAACAGATTATAAAGGAACGGTCAGTTTAATGCGGAGTAATTAACGTTTCCCTTCCCATTCTTCAAAAAATTCTTCTAAAAACGTCACCATGTATTGGTGGCGTTTTTTTGCTAATTCGCTTCCGTATTCTGTATTCATTCTATCCTTTAAAAGAAGGAGCTTCTCGTAAAAGTGATTAATCGTTGGCCCGGTAGTTTTTTTGTAGGCTTCAAAATTTTCATGATCCTCTACTTTATGTTCTGGATTATGCATTTCTCTATTTTTATTCCCCCCATAAGCAAACGTACGAGCAATACCCATTGCACCAATAGCATCTAAACGATCAGCATCTTGAACTATTTCACCTTCTAAACTACTCATTGGAGTGGCTACCTTAGCTCCTTTAAAGGATATTTCTGCTACAATTTCCAATACTTTCTCTGCACTTTCGGAATCTACCGAATGATCATTCAGCCATTCCCCCACCAATTTTGGTCCCATGGTATGATCGCCATCATGAAATTTATGATCCCCAATATCATGTAGAAGAGCTCCTAGTTTTACTACAAACAAATCTGCATCTGGATATTGCTTCGCCATTTTTTCGGATAAATTCAATACACGTTTAATATGCCACCAATCATGACCAGAGCCCTCTCCTTCCAACTGTTCCCGAACATACTTCTCCGCTTCCAGTAAAATTCTCTCCTTAGTTAATACCTTTCTAAATTGTTCTTTTATGTTTTCCGTAACGTGTGGATTGGCAATCAACTCAGCCGCTTTATGCGCATGTTGCGATTTTTTTAAAAACCATCGGTATAAATCAGTTAAACTAAGTTTTTCAGGTTGACTCACCTTCAACTTCATAAGGTCACCTGGATTAACCTTCCCTTCTTTAATTATCTGCACATACACCCCAGGATAATTGGATTCTGCAAAAGCTTTGATGGCTTTTGGATCTCCTAATCGGTAGCCAAACTTATTACAAGGTAATCTGGGTTCAGAAATTTTCACTTCGGCCTCACCTAGGGTATAAACATCTCCAATATTTAAGGCTGATTCATCCAACTCATCTAAGGTTATATTTTCACCAAACATACCCAATTCCCAATCCGCATCCGGAAACCTTTCTTTAAAAAAAGAATAATGGTTTTTGCCATACAAATAAGCGGCCTTCTCAGCCCCTCCATGATATCGAGCATCAACTACAGCATCATTTTTCACACCTAATTTGGTTAAGAATATACCTTCTGCAATGGGCTTTTTATACATACCCGTTTGCATTTCTTGTTTACCAATGATTATGGTTTTAATACTGGAAATATTAGTTGATAGAACTCTCATATTACAAATGTAATCGGTAAAAAAATATTACGCTTATTTAGGTTTGTTATTTGCCTGACAATTAACTTAGCGTGACCATTTACTTTTGTGAAAAATTGAACCATGAACGAATCAAATAAAGAGATAGCTATTTTAGGAGCAGGGTGCTTTTGGTGTATTGAAACTATTTTTCAACAACTAAAAGGTGTTTTATCAGTGAAATCAGGTTATTCAGGTGGCCATATTAAAAACCCGGCATACAAAGAAGTATGCAATGGCACTACCGGACATGCGGAAGTTGCAATGATTGAATTTGATAATTCGATCATTTCATTTACTGAAATTTTAGAGGTGTTTTGGAAAGTTCATGATCCTACCACCTTAAATAGACAAGGTGGCGATGTAGGAACCCAATATCGATCTGCAATTTTTTATACTACAGAGGAACAAAAAGAAACCGCTGAATTATTATTGAATAAACTTTCAGTATCTGCAGTCTTTACCGATCCTATTGTTACGGAAATTACGCCATTCGAAATTTTCTATCCAGCGGAAGATTACCTGTCTCTTATACACATC
>OLHJ01000370.1_pt1 | contig 14765 bp, 14 predicted proteins | sample 1609491 | NCBI WGS metagenome assembly OLHJ01 (sample SAMN05416861, study PRJEB24817) | seawater metagenome | isolation source: Sea water | place: Canada:Atlantic | collected 2013-11
GTTCTGCAACAGTCCAGGATTCGGTAATCGAGGTTAATGTGGTTAAAGAAAAGGGGTCGAAAAGGGCTTGTGCAAAATCATTTGTAATCGCCTTTGTCAGCATAAAAATGACAAATAAAATGATGCCTTGCGTATAGACCACTACCAATTTTTTACTCAATGCTCCACTCACAAAAAACAAGGATGCTCCAAAGAATAAAGTGGGTAAAGTAACGGTTATAAAAGGCTTCAAATAATTGTAAAAATAAAACGGATGGTAATCCGTAGGTTTATGCCAGGGCATAAATTCACCTATGACCATCCCAATTAATAGGCCGCTAAAAACAAAAAGTAAAATCGCGAAGGAACCTAAAAATCGACCCAACAAATAGTCTCTTTTTTTAATTGGGCTTGAATACATAAGAGAGGCTATATTGTATTCAAAGTCTCTAAGTATTGGAACGCCCATTATCATAGAAGCTAGTATCATAAAAAGCCCCGTAATTGCACCCATTGTTTTTGCAATAACCAATGGGGCATTCATTTTAATACCACCGATGTCTACCCCCTGAAAAATAAAATCAACACCTACAATGGAGAACAACAACATAAAGGCAAAAAAAATATAAGTATCTAATCGTTTTAAACGATATCTTATTTCGAATTTAAATATTTCGTACCACATCATTATAAAATTGATTTAAGGTTAGTATTGTCACCAAATATTTGAGAGAAATACACATCTTCCAAGCCTGAGTCAACAGCAGTAAAACCATTTCCTGGAGCAGTGTCACTATGAATATGAATAATTGGTTTTCCTAGGAATAATTTCTCACTTATTACTTGATAATTTTGTTTATAGGTTTCCAATTCAGATTTAACGATGGTCTTCTGATATACCTTTCCTTCTAACTCTTCTATTAATTTTAGAGGGTTTCCTTTTAGTAAAACTTGCCCCTGATTAATGATGGCCATATTGGTGCACATTTCTTTTACATCTTCTACAATATGGGTGGAAAGAATTACGACGGTATTCTCTCCTAATTCACTCAATACATTGTAAAACCGATTTCTCTCTACAGGATCCAATCCCGCTGTAGGTTCATCTACAATCAGTAATTTTGGATTGTTGAGCAAGGCTTGAGCAATTCCAAAACGCTGTTTCATTCCTCCTGAAAAACCACTAAGGTTTTGTTTCTTCACAGCATACAAATTAGTTTTGTGGAGCAATGCATCAACAGTTTCTTTTCGTACGTTTTTATTTGTGATTCCTTTTAGAACAGCAAAATGATTTAGTAATACTTCGGCAGATATTTTAGGATACAAACCGAATTGTTGCGGTAAATATCCCAATACCTTTCTTAGTTCATTTTTTTGTTTTAGGATATCAATATCACCAAGACTAACAGTACCTGTATCCGCTTCTTGAAGAGTTGCAAGAGTTCTCATTAGAGTAGATTTTCCTGCGCCATTTGGGCCTAATAATCCAAACATTCCTGTTGGTATATCCAATGAAATATCTTGTAGTGCTTTCACACCATTGGAATAGGTTTTTGATAAATTATTGATGATTAAATTCATTTGTATATTTTTAAAGGTTTAACTGTTAGTTTTTTGATAGATTGATTATTTTTTATCGAGTTCTAATTTTTCACCGGTAAGGGTTCCGCGAACAAATTCTCCAGACTCCCAGAAAAGAATTTCACCAGCATTTCCACTTTTCATATTGGCATCGATTACAATGACTTTTCCGTTATATCTGGTTTCAATTTGGCGGTGTGTGGTATGTCCAACCACAATATTTGTGATTTTAAAATGCTTAAGTAATTCATCTATTTGCTCTTCAGTTGCAAGCTCTCCCTGAAAGTATCCTCGGTAATAAATTGGTCCATGCCCCTTATGAAGAAAGTTTCCAAGCTCATTGCGATCTTGATCTAATTCACTTTCGATTAACTGTTGCTTAAATGCTTTATTAATTTGATTTATGTCTAAGTCTTTTGCAACTAAGTCTGGATGTAAGCCTCCATGGGTGAATAGGATGCCATTTATGTTAAGTAGGACAGGACGAGTACGTAACCAATCTCCCAAGACAGTACCTTTATTAAATAGGCTGTTGAAAGGCTGGTTTAATATTTTTGCAGTTTCTGTGTATTTAGGATGTACCGAACGTAAATTTCCGTTAAGTACCATCACATCGTGATTTCCTAATAATACGTGTAATTTACCTCCCTTGTTTTCAGCTTGTTTTTCTAGATCATATAAAAACCATAATACTTCAGTAACCTGTGGACCTCTATCAAAAATATCCCCAGCAACTACAAAGTGACCATTTTCAAAAGCCCATTTTCCCTGTGAATCGATAACCTCATTATTCTTTAGAAGCTCTATAAATGTGTCAAACTGCCCATGAATATCACTAATTGCCCCAAGTTTAAAATCTCCATGGTATTCAAGATTTTCAACTTCTACCGGAGTATTATCCCATAGTGTTGCTTTACCGCCATTGTAGTCTATAGTTTTAGAATCTTTAATGCTGATGTTTTTAACAATGCTTTCTCCTTTTATTATCCTCTGAATGGAATATCCATCTTTGGTTTGGAATACATAAGGGCCATCACTAATACCTACATAAGGAATATGAAGTACTTCTAATATTTCACGAATATTTTCTTCTTTTGCTAAATCGATAGCAGTATAGTCTCCTTGGAGTTTTATACTAGGATCTGCACCATTATCTATTAATAATTGTAGAGCTTCTGGGTTTCTTCCTTTAATTGCAAAAAACACTGCAGATTGCTTTTCTTTACTCACAAAATTTATATCCGCCTTATGATTAATAAGTGCTTCAGCAATGGTAAGGTTTTGATATGCTACGGCATACATTAATGGAGTAATACCATCGGTAACTAGATTTACGTCGGCACCACGCTCCAATAAATATGGAGCAACCTTATTAGATCTATCGCCTTTAATAGCATCAAAAAGTAAGGTCTGCCCTTTACCGTAAAGTTTGTTAATGTCATTGCCTTCGTCTAAAAAGACTTTCACCGCTTCAACGTCTCCTAACTTAATACTTTGATGAATATCCTTAGCACCTTCTGTTTTTTCAAACCTTTCACTAATTTGTGCTTTGGACAATTCTCTTTGCATATACAGAACTAATTGTTTTCCGCTGCCAGAAGTCCAAGTACCTGTTATTCCTGATTCTGAAATCTGTCCGGAATAACTGCCTTCTGAATGAATGGTATAATTAATTGTACTATCTGTAACTATAATGTTTTGCATAGGCAGGGTTGCAACTCCTTTTGAAGAAGGCCCCATAAAACCAAAAAGTTTTCCCTGGTCAGATTGTTCGAAACGCCAAAGAATACCAACGGACTTAGTTTCATTAACAACTAAGTTTCCTTCCCATTTCCCAATAATTGGGCTTATGTTTTCATCGTTAAGCGTTTGTTCTTGTGCTGTAACAGTAGTGTTTAAAATAAAAAGGGTGATTAGGGTACAAATAAAATTTAATAATTGTGGCATTTGAATATGTTTTAGAGAGTTGCTAATTTGAAATGTGTCCATATTATTCTTTATTAATAATAGATTATATCGGTCTTATTTGAAACGCCTTTTCGCGTTCCATTTAAAACCAGTTGTTTTTTGATTCTTGCTTAATCTTGTGGTAGTGTTTAATGTTATCATAATTATTGTTTTAGTTTTAATTCTTAGCAAACATATTGGGATTTAAAAGCTTGTTAAAATAATAGTGACCAACGTAATGCGGAATGGGACACAAATACCAGAAAGGTGTATAAAGTCGATTTGTAACAGGTTAAGAGAGTTTCAGCCACAGGAGAAGTATGTATGTCAACTTCTTTGGAGGCTTCGTTTTATTCATTTAGATTTGGGGATGGAAATATTTTTTACAAATTATAAACGGGTTTTTATTACCCTTGGATTGAGCGTATTATTTTGGATTAGTGGAGAGATTTGTTCTCATTATGAATTGTACTTTACAAGTATATCATTTATAGTAACTTCAATTAGTTTCCCTATATATTTATTACTTTTTTGGATACTTAATAGGAAGAAAAAACATGTCTTTTCGCAAGGACTAACTAATTGGGAATGGAGAATAATTCCTGTTCTAAGTGCAGTATTTTGTTTGTTAGGTATCATTGAATCTTATCCAGAAAGACCAGATTTTACAGCTGTTTTTAGTCTTTTTTTAGTGTATACTGTTCTTTTTACCTCCGTGCTTATTACAAATTATTACCGTCAAAAAAAGGGATTGCCATTACTGTCCAGTTCTTTTATTAATAAATTTATTTTTTGGTCATTTGCAATTGGTATAGGTAGGATATTAATCTTAATTGATGAATACGGGGATACCGATGCGCTGGCATTTATTGCTATTTTTTACTTTCCATTATTAATTATTTTAATATTACGTTGGGTTTTTAAGCAAACAAGAGCTATCCTAACTTTAAAAAATGAAAAAGCTAAAACAGAATTACTACATTTAAAAAGTCAGGTGAATCCACATTTCTTTTTTAATACGCTGAACAACTTATATGGTTTGGTAGGAACGGATGCTAAAAAGGCTCAAGATTTGATTCTTAAATTATCCGATATGATGCGTTATAGTATTTACGAAGGTGAAAAAGATACAGTAACTCTTGAAGAAGAAGTAGAGTATCTAAAAAACTATATCGAACTTCATAAAATGCGCTACCGTAAAGAAATTGATATACAATTTACGAACGATATTTCTGAAAATCATAAAGTAATGCCATTGCTATTTATCATACTTTTGGAGAATGCTTTTAAACACGGTGTAGAAAATTTAAGAAAGGATGCTTATGTTTATGTGCATATAGGTACAGAAGGAAATAATATCCAATTTACTGTAGAGAATAACTTTGATGCCTCAGAAGTTCCAGAGAAGCCAGGAATAGGACTTAAAAACTTAAAACGAAGACTTGAACTGGGTTATTTAAATAAACATTCCCTATCTTTTACAAGTACAAATGAAATATATAAGGCCGAATTAACAATATCGAAATTATGACAACATATTTAATTATAGATGACGAATACATCGCTCATGACATTATAAAAAGCTATTGTGATTTATTGCCTAATATGAAGCTCATGAAGAATTGTTATGATGCCTTGGAAGCTTTTGAATACCTAAATACCAATAAAGTAGATTTGATTTTTTTAGATTTGAATATGCCAAAATTAAAGGGTTTTGAGTTTTTAAAAATATTACCAAATCCTCCAAAAGTTATTGTGACTACTGCATATAAAGAACATGCCTTAGAAGGTTTTGAGCTCAATGTTTCCGATTATTTGTTGAAGCCTTTTAGCTTTGAACGTTTTTTGAAAGCGGTTAATAATGCGATAAGTACTCCTGCAAAAACTCAAGTAAAAACTTCAGAACATACAGAAAGTAAATCAAAGAGTATTTTTATTCGCTCCAACAAGAAGTATATTCAAATTGAGATTGATGCGATTCAATATATAGAAGCCTCTGGAAATTATACCAAAATAATAACCACTTCCGAGACGATTACCATTCGTGAAAAAGTTTCTTACGTATTAGAATTATTACCTAATGAAGAATTTTTGCAAGTTCATAAATCTTTTGCCGTTGCCATCAAGCATATAAAAAGTATAGAAGGAAATAGAATCTTTATTGCAGAACATACAATTCCTATAGGAAAAATGTATAAAGCAAACATCAACCAATTATTGCAGTGATCTAATTTATTTTAGAATATTTAAAACATGTCCATACCAGGTATTTTTGGCATGCCCTTGCTAGCAACTGCTGCTACTTCTGCTTCATGAATATCTGTAGCTTTCTTAATAGCTTTATTTAGAGTAAGAATAAGATTGTCCTCTAAATGCTCTTTATCTGCTAACAACTCGTCACTTATTTCAATATTTTTCAGTTCTCTATTTGCAGTAATGGTTATATTTAATAAACCATCGGTACTTTTTTCGTCTATTAAAACGGTATTCATACGTAACTTAGTTGCTGCTACTTTCTCTTGAGCATCCTTTAATTTGCCCATCATTCCTTGTATATCTCCAAACATTGGTTTTGTTTTTATATTCCTTTCAAAATTACTATTTTGCGCGCACATTAATCAATTATTTCATTATGAAAAAATTAGTATTTATTTCAATGGTAACCCTTATTTTTGCGGCTTCGTGTAAACAAGAAGAAGAATTAGTAAAACATATGGATATACAAGTTCCGAAAGCAGATAAAGTTGAAAAGCATTTAGAAATTCATGGGGATGTGAGGGTTGATAATTACTATTGGCTTAAAGAACGTGAGAATGAGGAAGTGATTGATTATCTAGAACGTGAGAATGATTACTACGATAAGATGACGGCACATACCAAAGATTTTCAAGAAGATTTATTCGAGGAAATGAAGAGTCGTATTAAAGAAGATGATGAGTCGGTTCCCTATAAGTATAATGGATACTATTATATTACTCGTTATGAAACGGGAAAGGATTATCCTATTTACACTCGTAAAAAGGATAGTTTAGATGCGGAAGAGGAAATTTTATTTAATGTAAATGAAATGGCCGAAGGACATACCTATTATAGTTTAGCAGGATTAAGTGTAAGTCCAGATAATAAATTGGTTTCTTTTGGTGTGGATACGGTGAGTCGAAGAAATTACACCCTGTATGTTAAAAATTTAGAGACTGGGAAAATTTTGGAAGAAAACATTCCATTAACTACTGGAGGCTCTACTTGGGCTAACGATAATAAGACCCTATTTTATACACAAAAGGATGAAGAGACTCTGCGTTCAGACAAAATTTTCAGACATCAATTAGGAACAAAATCTGAAAAGGACGAATTGGTTTTTACAGAAGAAGACGATACTTTCGGCACCTTTGTTTATAAAACCAAATCCAGAAAATTTTTGGTAATTGGTAGTTATAGTACCCTAACTTCTGAATTTAGAATATTAAATGCAGATACTCCAAATGAAGATTTTAAAGTATTTCAAACTCGAGAAAGGGGATTGGAATATAGCATTTCTCACTTTGAAGATAGTTTCTATATCCTTACCAATAAGGATAAGGCAACTAACTTTAAATTGATGAAGACTTCCGAAGAAAACACTTCTCAAGAGCATTGGGAGAATATGATTCCGCATAGAGAAGATGTTTTATTGGAAGATATCGATATTTTTAAAGATTATTTGGTAGTTGCTGAACGAACAAATGGTCTTAATGAAATTCGTATTATACGTTGGGATGGAACCAAAGAATATTACCTTCCTTTCGATAACGAAACCTATACTGCTTTTGCTTCTCGAAACCCAGAGTTCGATACTCAAATTTTGAGATATAATTATAATTCTTTAACTACACCAGCTTCAGTTATTGATTTTAACATGGAAACCAAAGAACAAACCGTATTAAAAGAAGCGGTAGTTTTAGGTGGAAAGTTTGATAAAGACAATTACGATTCTAAAAGAATTTGGGCAACTGCTGAGGATGGCACTAAAATTCCGGTGACCATGGTCTATAAAAAAGGAATAAAAAATGATGGGACTAACCCATTATTATTATATGCTTACGGATCTTACGGAAGTACGATGGATCCTTATTTTTCAACCGTGCGTTTAAGCCTATTAGATAGAGGGTTTATATATGCAGTTGCGCATGTAAGAGGAAGTGAATACTTGGGTAGAAGCTGGTATGAAGAAGGAAAACTATTAAACAAGAAAAACACGTTTACAGACTATGTAGATGTTTCTAAACACTTAATAAAAGAGAAATACACTTCAAAAGATCATTTATATGCCTATGGCGGATCTGCTGGAGGTTTATTAATGGGAGCAATAGCGAATATGGCACCCGAAATTTATAATGGAGTAGTAGCAGCAGTACCTTTTGTAGATGTGGTTACCACGATGTTAGATGATAGTATTCCTTTAACAACAGGCGAATATGACGAATGGGGGAATCCAAATGAGGAAGAATATTATCACTATATGAAGTCCTATTCTCCATACGATAATGTGATTGCGATGGATTACCCTAATATATTAGTGACTACAGGTTTACATGATTCTCAAGTGCAATACTGGGAACCAGCAAAATGGGTAGCTAAATTGCGAGAATTAAAAACCGATGATAATAATTTATTATTCCATATTAATATGGAAGCTGGTCACGGTGGGGCATCAGGACGATTTAATGCCTTAAAGAAGTATGCGAGAATCTATTCCTTTTTACTAGATTTAGAAGGAATTAAGGACTAATTAATATTTTTATCGTAAATTTGTCCGGTTAAAAAACAGTGTTTTTAATATTGTTTATTAAATGTAAATCCTCTTTATGGAAGAATTAAATGTCTATGACAATGTGTTAGCGCTTATTGGTAACACACCAATGATTAAGCTTAACAAAATAACCTCTAACTTTAACGGAAGTTTCTTCGCAAAATTTGAAGGATTTAATCCTGGGCACTCATCAAAAGATAGAATTGCTCTTTATATTATTGAAGAAGCAGAGCGTAAAGGAATTTTAAAGCCTGGAGATACTATTGTAGAAACTACTAGTGGAAATACTGGTTTTAGTCTTGCAATGGTTAGTATTATTAAGGGATACAAATGTATCCTTGCCGTTAGTTCTAAGTCTTCAGCAGATAAGATAGATATGTTGAAAACTATGGGAGCAACTGTTTATGTATGTCCAGCACATGTACCTGCAGATGATCACCGTTCTTATTATGAAGTAGCGAAAAGATTACACCAAGAAACAGAAGGTTCTATATATATCAACCAATATTTTAACGAACTGAATATCGAAGCACATTATCGATCTACAGGGCCAGAAATTTGGAAACAAACTCAAGGTAAAATAACTCATTTGGTTGCTTGTAGTGGTACTGGAGGAACAATTTCTGGTATTGCTCGTTTTCTAAAAGAGCAAAATAAAGACGTAAAAATAGTAGGCATTGATGCTTATGGCTCCGTATTAAAGAAATATCATGAAACTCGAGAGTTTGATGAAAATGAAATTTATCCTTACCGAATTGAAGGCTTGGGAAAAAATTTAATTCCAACTGCAACAGATTTTGATTATATCGATAAATTTGTAAAAGTAACGGATGAAGGTAGTGCACATACTGCACGAGAATTGGCAACAACGGAAGGTCTTTTTGCTGGCTATACTAGTGGTGCAGCTGTAGAAGGATTAAAACAATTAGCCGAAGATGGTGAGTTTTCTGAGGATAGTGTGGTTGTAGTTGTATTTCCTGATCATGGTTCTCGTTATATGAGTAAAATTTATAATGATGAGTGGATGAAACAACAAGGTTTTATGGATGCTGTACAAGCCGAATCGATACCGGTTTCCTATATATAATAATTCAATCAGAAAATATATTTATTAGCCGATGCAATAAAATTTTTGCATCGGCTTTTTTTCTTCCAAAATTCTAAATTAAAAAGAGCGTGCGTATCCTATAAAAATTGAGTATTTTTGTCCCTAAATTTGAAACAATAGATAATGGTTAAAGATTTATTTCAAAAGATATATAAGAATATAGGACCTCTAGGGAAATGGGCAGAAGTAGCAGAAGGTTATTTTGTGTTTCCTAAATTAGAAGGGCCAATTTCTAACCGTATGAAATTCCAAGGAAAAGAAGTAATAACTTGGAGTATTAATGATTATCTTGGATTAGCAAATCATCCAGAAGTAAGAAAAGCAGATGCTGAAGCAGGAGTAAAATATGGCTCTGCTTACCCAATGGGAGCAAGAATGATGAGTGGTCATACCGATCTTCATGAGCAATTGCAAACTGAATTGGCAGCATTTGTAAATAAAGAAGCTGCCTATCTTTTAAATTTTGGATACCAAGGAATGGTTTCCACTATTGATGCATTGGTTTCAAAAGACGATGTTATTGTTTATGATGTAGATGCACACGCATGTATTATAGATGGTGTTCGTTTGCATTTAGGAAAGCGATTTACTTATAAGCACAACGATTTAGAAAGTATAGAGAAGAACTTGCAACGTGCTACTAAAATGGCCAAAGCAAGTGGCGGTGGAATTTTGTTGATTTCAGAAGGGGTTTTCGGAATGCGAGGAGAACAAGGAAGATTAAAAGAAATTGTTGCACTTAAGAAAAAATATAATTTTAGATTATTTGTTGATGATGCTCACGGTTTTGGAACACTAGGAAAAACAGGAGCAGGAGCAGGTGAGGAGCAAGGAATACAAGATGATATCGATGTGTATTTTGCAACTTTTGCTAAATCAATGGCAAGTACAGGAGCTTTTATCGCTGCGGAAGAAGAGATTATCAATTATTTAAAATACAATCTACGTTCTCAAATGTTTGCTAAATCATTGCAGATGCAATTGGTTGAAGGAGCATTGAAACGTTTAGATATGTTACGGACTATGCCAGAATTAAGAGAAAAACTCTGGGAAAACGTAAAAGCATTACAAAACGGACTTACGGAAAGAGGATTTGATATTGGAACTACACAATCTTGTGTGACCCCAGTATATCTTAAAGGTTCTATTCCAGAAGCAATGGCATTGGTTAAAGATTTACGTGAGAACCACGGAATTTTCTGTTCTATTGTGGTTTATCCTGTAATTCCTAAAGGACTTATCTTATTAAGAATGATCCCTACGGCTACACATACTTTAGACGATGTAGAAAAAACTTTGATTGCTTTTTCAGCAATTAGAGATCGTTTAGAAAATGGTACTTATAAAAGACTTTCTGCTGCTGTTGCTGCAGCTTTTGGAGAATAATTATTTAGGTTCCATAATTAGAAAAACAGCGGTACTATCCCCAACATTTAGTACTTCATGCCAAACTGTACCCTTGCTATAAAATGAGCTGCCTGTAGGTACGTTTACCTCTCTGGTTCCTGTTGTATCTTTAATTCTAAAAGTACTTCCAGAAAGTGTATATCCAAAATGTGGCGCATGAAAGTGGCGATCATGTCCAACTCCTGGAGCAAAAGTGCATTTAAGTACTCTAAGAGTTTTGTTTTCCTCCACAACATCACAAACCGAATTTCCTTTCCAACCTGCTTTTAAAGGATCGGGTAAGGCGGTATTAGATTTACATGATAAAAGGATGCTTGTAATAATTAAGAGTATAGAAATGGTGTTAAGTTTCATTTCACATTTAGTTATTATTAAGAAATACATCTCCAATTAATGCTAATTCTTCCTCTGTTAATTTCGAGGTTTCTTTAAGCACTATTTTGAAGTCTTCAATTTCTTTGGCATTTGAAGGAGATCCCATATTCTTTCCTCTTTTACCATATGAATTGCCAATTAACCCTCTATTTTGATCAAAAATCAACCAGAAAGGAAGTCCTGCTTTTTTACCCATATACTTATCAAGTAATAAATGAGCACCAGGAGTTTCTAAATGTCTATTGTCTTTTGATTCATTTACAGTAAGATGGATGGTAATATAATTAGCATCCATTAAGCTTTTTACCTTTTCATTATTCAAGTTTTCCTCTAGGTTTTTACACCATTTACACCAAGATGCCTTAAAAATGACCAATACATTTTTGTCTTCTAATTTTGCTTGTTCATAGGCTTCGTCTAAAATGATATCCGTTGTCTTTTGTGCTTGAATATTAGCTGTAATCAAAAATAATAGTGGAAGGAGTAATTTTAGTTTCATTTTATGTGTTAAATATCTATTCTGAAGGTACTACGCTCTTTATGTTGAAAAGGACTATAGGCTTTCCATAGTTGCTGTACTGCAACATTTTCTTCAAGTTCAGGATTGGTTTCGGTTTGTACAATTCCTTTTTGCTCAAAAATAGCTCTCATTTCTTCAAAAATTAAAGCGGTAACTCCTTTTCCTTGGTATTCAGGATCAATTCCAATTAAGTAAAAAGCGGCAGTATCATTTTTCTTTTGCGCTTGTAATAAATGGTACCAACCAAAAGGAAATAAGGAACCGTTCGCTTTTTTAAGTGCTTTAGAAAAGGAAGGCATTACAATAGAAAAACCAATTAATTTTTTCTCTTTATCCAAAATACATGTGATATACTCAGGATTTATAAAATTGAAATACTTTTCTTTATAATGATCTATTTGGTATTGTTGAATGGGAACGAATGTTTGAAGCGAATTATAAGTCTTGTTTAATAATCCAAACATATCATTTACAAAGGGCAAAATTTCTTTTTTGTTTTTAAATCGCAATACTTCTAAAGAGTATCTCTTTTTTATAAGGCCGGCGAATTTTTGAACTTTTTCAGTAACTTCAGTAGGATTACTTAATCGATATTCTACCCAGGTAGCTTGCTTTGTAAAACCTAAAGATTTCAAATGTTCTGCATAATAAGGATAATGATACCAGGTAATCATAGTATTCATTTCTTCGAAGCCTTTGGTAAGAATACCAGCTTTTTCCATATTTGAAAAACCAACAGGTCCTTCAGCATAAGTAAGATTATGAATTTTACCAATTTCATATACCTTATTTAATAATGCTTTGGTTACCTCAATATCATCGATCATATCTAACCAGCCAAACCTAACTTTTTTCTTGTCGAGTTCTTTTATTTCAATATGGTTGATGATCACCGCAATACGACCAACTGCTTTTCCTTCTTTATAGGCTAAAAAATAAAATGCTTCAGCGTTTTTAAATACTGGGTTTTTAGATACATCCATGGTTTCCAACTCATCATTGGTAAGTGGAGGAACCCAATACTTACAATTCTTGTATAGTGAAAAAGGGAATTTCACAAATTGCTTCAATCCCTTTTTAGTAGTAATTTCTTTTAATTCAATCATATATTTTCAACTAAATGCCTCCATCTTCACTTTCTCCATCTTCCTCTTCAAAATCGACACCATCTTTTCGTTTTTTCTTTTTATCTTTTTTCTTACCTTTTTCTTCTTTCTTTTTATCTCTTCCAGCTTTTCCTTTATCTTCTATAAATTCATCCTCTTTATGTAAATCTAATCGATATGAAATACCAATTCTTCCATATAATCGGGAAGGAGTGTCTTTAAAATTCACCAAGATAGAACCATCGATTTGAAAATCTTTATTAATTAAATAGGCCGCTCCACCTCTTAAAAGTTGATCGGCATAAAAGTCACTTTTTATTCCTTGATTCTCTAAAAATGCAGACCAATTAGGTGTGAAGGTATGAGTAAGGGTAAGGATGTAGGAGTAAGAAGGTAAGTCTTCTGTAACTCGTTCTCCAATAAAATTTGTTACAAACACCCAACTTCCCCAATTGTTTTGTGTAGCAATAGCTACTGTTGGACTTATAGAACTTTCGATTCCTGGGGTAAGTGCATTGTCTGCAGAATCGAAATTTACTCCTGCATACACTGAAATTGCAGGTACTAAATCTCTCCATTGAAAGCTGTTATTTGCTTTCCAACTATATAAATTAGGCTTTTCTATTTCTTTTTTTCGGTATGGATCGTAAAATAAATATTTTGCTCCAAGTGTATTTGAAGTGAAATTACTTATTTTATCTGTACTGCCATTATTTAAATAAGTGTAAGAATTAGATTGATAGGCTCCAGTAAAACTAATCTCTAATTCCTCTTTCCAAACTCCATATCGAATATTATAATCGATAATAAAAGCATCGGTTTCGGTATTATTTAATTCGTGTTCTTCCTTACCCAATCCAAAACCACCTTCAAATTGTATTACATTTTTCCCTACTGAAAATGCGCCTTGAGAAAAACCGGGTCTATTAGAGTTTATGGTTTCTGTGTATTGAGCTGAAGCATTAAAAAAACTGAATAATAATAAAAAAAGAAAGCAACTTAATTTGGAGTTCATAGAATATTCGGTTTGGTTCAAAGATATAGATTTATCATTTATTTAATAATAATTTTTATTCTTTTATAAGGGCATTGTTTACTTTTGAAAAAGATTAATAATTAACTATTAACTATGACTTTTTTAAAAACGTTATTAATTATACTTCTGGTATATTATGGCGTAAAGATAATATTCAAATTTGCGAAGCCTTATATCATGCGCTATATCGCTAAAAAAGCAAACGAACGATTTGGACAAGCTTTTGGACAAAATCCTTCACAGTCTAATACTGCCAACCAACAAGAGGGCGAAACTATATTAGATAATTCGCAAGCAAAAACAAAAACCTCTAAATCTACCGTCGGGGAATATGTCGATTTTGAAGAAATAGATTAATTTTTTAATATATCTGGTCCTATTTATTTTGATAAAATCCAGCATTTTTTCATAAATTCCCCAAGTCTTATTTCAACATTAAATATGCAGTATTTTAAAAAGATTCTTCCGCATCTTGTAGTTTTACTTTTATTTGTAATTGCAAGTCTTGCTTATTTTAGTCCTGTTCTTCAGGGAAAGAAAATATTCCAAAGCGATATCGTTCAGTATTCAGGAATGGCAAAGCAACAAAACGACTTTAAAAAGGCAACAGGAGAAGAAACCTATTGGACAAATTCTGCTTTTGGAGGGATGCCTACTTATCAATTAGGTGCAAAATACCCACATAATTATATTAAAAAATTAGATCTAACTCTTCGTTTTTTGCCAAGACCAGCCGATTATCTCTTTCTTTATTTTATAGGAATCTATATTCTATTTTTAATTTTAAAAGTTGATTATAAGTTGGCGTTCGTTGGAGCATTGGCATTTGGGTTCTCTACTTATCTCATCATAATACTAGGTGTAGGCCCTGTCTCTTATACACATCTGACGCTGCCGACGATCTACTCTGTGTAGAT
>OLHJ01000374.1_pt1 | contig 14691 bp, 10 predicted proteins | sample 1609491 | NCBI WGS metagenome assembly OLHJ01 (sample SAMN05416861, study PRJEB24817) | seawater metagenome | isolation source: Sea water | place: Canada:Atlantic | collected 2013-11
ACGAGATGCTCAGGAGTCTCGTGGGCTCGGAGATGTGTATAAGAGACAGGATGTCAATGTGTTCCCATGCCAGCTCTAAGTTCGGGATCTTTCGTCCCACTTTTTCTGACTCAACCATCACGATCACTTCTCGTGACACTTCAGCCATAACTTTACTTAGGCCAACCAATTCATTGAACGTGGTTGTGCCTCTATCAAGGTCGATACCATCAGCCCCGATAAATAGTTGATCAAAATCGTAAGCTCGAAGTACTGATTCTGCGACTTTGCCTTGAAAAGAATCCGAATGGGTATCCCAAGTGCCGCCGGTCATTAGCAGTGTTGGTTCGCTTTCCAATTCATTAAGTGCATTAGCAACATGCAACGAGTTGGTCATCACAACCAAACCACGCTTGCTATTGAGCTGCTGAATTAGCGCCCCTGTCGTGCTACCGCTATCGATCACAATGCGATTATGGTCGCGAATTAAATCTGCAGCGGCTTTCGCTAATGAAATCTTTCGAGTCGAAACTTGTGGACCCAGTTCTTCGTTCACAACCTCTTTCGGTAATGAAATCGCACCACCATAACGGCGCAAAAGCTGACCGTTTTTCTCTAAAGACGCTAAGTCCTTTCTAATCGTGACCTCTGAGGTTTCGAATTTAGCGGATAGTTCATCAACACTAACCTCCCCCTTTTCATTAACGAGGTTAGAAATAGCATGTCTTCTGAGCTGGGTGTTTCGTTTCGACATTTAAAAAAGGCCAGTAAGTTTCGATTTGAAACATATTATAGTTACAACGAAACTATTTAGTCCATTTATTTTGATCCAAAAAATTAATAAATAGCGATAAAACCTTGTCCTAAGACAATTGTTAAGCAGTGATATTGAACTGATTAGGTGGTAGAATCCGCACCCGAAAAGAAAAAAAATTACAAAACTGACTGTTATTTTTTTGCAACTTACCTCTTATATAGTGGGGTAAGTCACATAAAACCGATATTGAATCAAAATCTTTTGGTCATAAAATGACTAAAATTGATGAAAGACTTACAACTCTGAAGGACATATTGGAAGTCCCGCGCTTTTACACAACAGGCACAAAATGTTGATGTAGCGGACCAATCTTCAGACCTTAAATAAATTTCAAATTGTAACAATACTTACCGGAGAGTACCTTCCATGAAAAAGACCAAAATCGTATGTACGATTGGCCCTAAAACTGAATCTGTAGAGAAGCTAACTGAACTAGTAGATGCTGGCATGAACGTTATGCGTCTTAACTTCTCTCACGGTGACTTCGCAGAACACGGCACTCGTATCGCGAACTTCCGTACAGTAATGGAAAACAAAGGTGAGCAACTTGCTATCCTTCTAGATACTAAAGGTCCAGAAATCCGTACTATCAAACTTGAAGATGGTAACGACGTAGATCTAGTAGCTGGTCAAGAGTTCACTTTCACAACTGACGCAACAGTTGTTGGTAACAAAGACGTAGTAGCAGTAACTTACCTAGGTTTCGCTAAAGACCTAACAGCTGGTAACACTATCCTTGTTGATGACGGCCTAATCGAAATGGAAGTTATCGCAACAACAGAAACTGAAGTTAAGTGTAAAGTTCTTAACAACGGTGCTCTAGGCGAAAACAAAGGTGTTAACCTTCCTGGCGTTTCTGTTCAACTTCCAGCTCTTTCTGAGAAAGACAAAGCTGACCTTAAGTTTGGTTGTGAGCAAGGCGTTGATTTCGTAGCTGCTTCTTTCATCCGTAAAGAAGACGACGTTAAAGAAATCCGTGAGCTTCTAAACGCTAACGGCGGCGAGAACATCCACATCATTTCTAAGATTGAAAACCAAGAAGGTGTAGATAACTTCGATTCAATCCTTGAAGCTTCTGACGGCATCATGGTTGCTCGTGGTGACCTAGGTGTTGAAATCCCAGCTGAAGAAGTAATCTTCGCTCAGAAGATGATGATCGAGAAGTGTAACCGCGCACGTAAGATGGTTATCACTGCAACTCAAATGCTTGACTCTATGATCAGCAACCCACGTCCAACTCGTGCAGAAGCGGGTGACGTTGCGAACGCAATCATGGATGGTACTGATGCAGTAATGCTTTCTGGTGAAACTGCTAAAGGTAAGTACCCAGTTGAAGCTGTAACTATCATGGCTCAAATCGCGAACCGTACTGATTCAGCTCTTAAAGCTGAGCTAGGTTCTCGTCTAGACAGCCCACGTCTACGCATCACTGAAGCAGTATGTAAAGGCGCTGTAGACACAGCAGAGAAGCTAGCTGCTCCTCTAATCGTTGTTGCAACTGAAGGCGGTAAGTCTGCACGTTCAGTACGTAAGTACTTCCCAACTGCAAACATCCTTGCTCTAACAACTAACGAAAAGACAGCTGCACAGCTAGTTCTAACTAAAGGTGTTAAGCCAGTTCTTGTTGACTCTATCGAGAACACAGACGCGTTTTACATCAACGGTAAAGAAATCGCTCTACAATCTGGCCTAGGTAACAAAGGCGACATCGTAGTTATGGTTTCTGGTGCTCTAGTAGCTTCTGGTACTACAAACACGGCATCTGTTCACGTTCTATAAGAATGAACCGATACGCATAAAATATAAAAGAGGGCTTCGGCCCTCTTTTTTTATGAAACAAATCTTGCCTAACTTTTCAGTACGCTGTATTATCAATCACAGTAGAATCACGTACTGTTAACTTCCATGGGCTCTTTCTAAGAGACGGATTAGCAGACTAGAATCAAATATGCATGAGGTTTGTAATGTCTAGTCCTACGCTCACAGACAAAGTATCAAAGATGATTCGCCAAGATATTCTTAATGGTGAGTTAACCCCTGGCCAAAAACTCGTTGTTGCTGATCTAAAAGCACGATACAACGTAGGCGCATCTCCAATTCGTGAAGCCTTAGTGCAGTTATCTTGGAGTAAATACGTAAAGCTAGAGCCACAAAAAGGCTGCTGGGTATCTCCGGTCTCAAAGAAAGAACTCAATGACCTATACGAAAGCCTTCGACTGGTCTCTTCCGTTCTGCTTAAAAAAGCGATCTCAGCTGGCGATGAAAGCTGGGAATTAGAAGTGTTGACCTCTTACCACAAGCTATCACGCCTTCAGAACGTAGAAGAAGAATTTGATTCTGTTGAATGGGAAGAACGCCACCAACAGTTCCATGTCGCGTTGCTTGAAGGTGCTGATTCAGAGAACATGTTTAAGTTCTTTGATGAACTTATTAACCAAGTTAAACGTTACCGCTTCTTAGCAATGTCAGCTGAAACAGCATCTGATGATCTGTTCAATATTGATGAGCACGAAATGATCATGAAGCTAGTACTCTCTAAGAATGCAGAACAAGCAACAGAGTTACTTGATCAACATTTACTAGGTTCAATGAAACGAATTGAAGAAGTTATCGAAGCGGCATAACGCCAAGATAGATTCTAACCAAATAAAAACGGAGCCCAACGGCTCCGTTTTTTGTTTCCAGTATCACGACTGAACTACCACCCAAAAAACTCTTTGTGATGAGTATTGAGCAGTACAACCATAGGTAAAAAATACAGTGCACTCAGTTGAAAGCCAAGAATGACTAATGTGCCTATGGTTAACCTCACTAAAAAATCGACAAACATACCAGGCCTCTTTTAACCAGACAGTATGATCCCCAAACTCTTGCTACAGCTAACCTAATTCTACTGTTATCTCTCAAGCCATTGATAAGGCGAGCTAACCAGCTGAATTAAGTTAACGGTGTCATCCCTTTTATATCGGGTAAACACTCTGTTTATTGGTTCGCTTAACACGACGCAACCTGAAGCAAGATAGTTTACTTATTGTTTATTTTAGCTCAAATTTTCATCAGCATTAGACTTTAGTCTAACTGCATAAGACTTGTGACATAGGTCTCCTCAAAAGTGAGATTCCTAGTATAGATGTAGAAAGGCACGGCTAAAGTGCTAGCTTTAAAAGATACGAAGCGAGAAAGATGGCTTGATAGGAAAGTAGTTAGTCACTTAAAACGTAAATCTTTTTAAGGGCTAAGTCTGTTGAAGGCCAAGTGAAAGATTAAGCGACATCAGCATGACTAGGGCACATAGAGACGGTATTGCGCCCAGACGATTTAGATTCGTAGAGCCCAACATCGGCACATTTGTATGAGCGAGTGCTGTTGCTTGTCAAATCAGTGAAACCGACACTCACCGTCACTTTAGTCCCTGAGGATAGCTCTATTTCTATTCGTAATCGATCCAACACACGTTTCGCTTCCGGCAGTGAGGTGTGTGGCATCAGTAATGCAAACTCCTCCCCCCCAACGCGAGCAACAAAATCAGTATTGCGTAGGCTGTCTTGTAGAAGCCTTGCAACACTTGCAATCACTCGGTCGCCTTCATCGTGGCCAAGTTCGTCATTGATTCGTTTGAAGTTATCAATATCGACTAAAGCTAAGCAAGTGGTCGCTTCATTAGGGTAACGCTCGACCAAGCGAGAATAATACGCGAGCTGCTCTTCGAACTTTCGGCGGTTCCAAAGGTTACTCAAAGAATCTCGTTCACTTAAGATCCTCAAACGCACCTCAAGCTCCTTCCTTACAGAAATATCAACCAAAGACGTAATATAGTAACTGATCTTTCCAGAGCGATTCTTAACGGCTTGTACTCGCATGATGACGGTGAAAGGGATACGTAACTTGTTCTTACACAGAACTTCCCCCTCCCATACTTCTTCTTGCTCTAAGTGTTGCCAGATTGAATCACTCGAGAGTGTCTGCTCGGTATTTTCAAGCAACAGCTGTAATGCATTTTGACCGATAACTTGAGTTTTGCAGTACCCCGTCATGTTCTCAAACTCGTTGTTGATCATCATAGTACGATGCTGCTTATCAGAGATCATGACGGCCGACATGCCGCTCAATGCGGCACGTGCCAACTTACTTTCTAGACTTCGACGTCGGTAATGAGTCACTAAATAAGCAAACGGAAACGCAAAAACCAGTACCGTTAGCAACACAAACACTTCTTCTTGAGAGAGGTCACTTAAGCTCGGTTCAGCTCGATCCATCAGTTGTTTCTGATTAAGTTGAATCAGTAAATGGACCTTTTGATTATTCGCGAGCATCACCGTGTTAAACGCAAACAAATTGCCATCTTCAAAAACGTGCCCCACCTGATCATTAGAGATCGCTTCCCATGCCTTTGGTGCGATGTTTTTCAGGTTATAGCCTTTTCTTTCTGGAATAGAATCGCCAAACAGCTTACCGCTATGGTTACTCGCTATGTAATAACCCGCTTCATTAAGAACTTCTGCTCTAAGATCATTATCAGGTGAAAAACTAAGACGCGACGATAAACCCCATACGTCGAGATTAATAACAAGGTAGCCCACTCTTTTCTCAGGTGTTTCTACGGGGGTAAAGACACGAATAACCGGCATATAAGGGAAGGTGATCTCACCATGTTCCATTTCAAGTTCAATGCCCCAGCCGCCAATTTGTTCAGCTTCTAGTTTTTGGGCGTATTGAAAGTAGCTCGAGTCAGATTTATCTTGAAGCTGTTGCGGTACCGTTATGTGGCCAGAATCAGCGGAGTAGTTCACGCGAACCAGCTCTTTACCCGAGATATCTAGCAGGTGGATCTGTGTATACCATTTTTGGTTCACGAGGACAGACTGCCAAACCTCTTCAAGTAGATCTTTGGTTTGGTCAGAGGGAGAAGAGGCAAAATTAACCAAGCTTTGGCTGTGGCTTAACAGGCCCATTACGGAAACTAATTGAGTCTTAAGAAGATCGTAGTCTCGCTTGGCGTACACCAATTGATGGACAGCTTGCTTAGCCGAGTAGTCAAAACTCTGCTGCTTCACTTCTTTATATCGCTGCAAGTAATATAGAGCGACAGCTGAACAGAGTGTGATTGAGATGATTAGTAATGTAATTATTGATTTTTTATTTCGCATTACTAGCTCAGGAAGAAAAAGAGAGCGCAAGATTATAGCACTCTAGGAAATTAACAAAATAAAAGCCGCTTAAAAAAGCGGCTTTAAAACTATTTTTTAAATACTTCTTGTTTAGGCTTTCAACGCTCGTTCACCACGTGCGATGCCAACAACCCCACTTCGAGCCACTTCAAGTACTTCCGTTACTTCAGACAATGCCTGAATGAAAGCATCCAGCTTCTCGCTAGTGCCGGCCATTTGCACCGTATATTGCGAAGCCGTTACATCAACGATTTGGCCACGGAAGATATCCGCGGTGCGCTTCACTTCGGCGCGAGCAAAGCCGCTAGCGCGTACTTTTACCATCAAAAGTTCACGCTCGATATGCTCAAGCTCAGACACTTCTTGTACCTTAAGTACGTCGATTAACTTGTGTAGCTGTTTTTGGATCTGCTCAAGCTGCATTTCGCTCGAGTTAGTGGTGACATTCAGACGAGAAAGCGTTGGATCATCCGTAGGAGATACATTCAAAGACTCGATGTTGTAGCCACGCTGAGAAAACAAGCCAACCACTCGAGAAAGTGCACCTGGTTGGTTTTCCATTAATAGTGAAAGGATGTGTCTCATATTATGTTCTCTCCGTTTTGCTTAGCCACATGTTATCCATACCCTCGCCTTTGATCTGCATTGGGTATACGTGCTCGGTGTCATCCACACTGATATCGACAAATACCAAACGGTCTTTCATCGCCAGTGCTTTTTCCAAACCTGATTCCAGTTCATCCGGAGATGAAATACGCATACCAACGTGGCCATAAGCCTCGGCAATCGCAGCAAAATCAGGAACAGAGTCCATATATGAATTAGAGTAACGACCTTGATAAACAATGTCTTGCCACTGTTTTACCATGCCTAAGAAACGGTTGTTAAGGTTAATAATCTTAACGGGAATATTGTATTGCAGCGCAGTCGACAGCTCTTGGATATTCATTTGAATACTGCCGTCACCAGTAACAATCACAACTTCTTCATCAGGTTTCGCAAACTTAACGCCCATACCAGCAGGTAGGCCAAAGCCCATCGTGCCTAGACCACCAGAGTTAATCCAACGGCGTGGCTTGTCAAACGGGTAGTACAAAGCAGCAAACATTTGGTGTTGACCTACATCAGAAGCAACATAGGCATCGCCATTGGTTACTTTATGAAGTGTTTCAATAACTTGTTGTGGCTTAATACGACCAGACGTTTTGTCATATGCCAAGCAGTCACGCTCTTGCCACTGTTTAATTTCACTCCACCAGCTTTCCATCGCGTCTGCATCGTTAGTTCCACCTTGCTCAATAAGCAGGTTAACCATGCTCTCTAGTACTTTTTCCGCTGAACCTACAATCGGTAGATCCACTTTTACGTTTTTAGAGATAGAAGATGGGTCGATATCAATGTGCATGATCTTCGCATCAGGGCAGTACTTATCTAGGTTATTGGTGGTTCGATCATCGAAACGTACGCCAATACCAAAGATCAAGTCCGCATTGTGCATCGCCATATTGGCTTCATACAAACCATGCATGCCCAACATACCCAAAGAGTTCTTATGGGTACCAGGGAAAGCGCCAAGCCCCATTAGGGTGCTTACCACGGGTAAATTCAGTGCCTCTGCTAATTTTAACAGCGGCTTATCTGCCTCAGAAATAACTGCACCACCACCGACATAAAGTACCGGCTTCTTCGCTTCAAGAAGGGCTTTTAGCGCCTTTTTGATCTGACCTTTATGACCCGTAACCGTTGGGTTATACGAACGCATTTTGATCGTTTCTGGGTATTCATAAGGAAGCTTGATTTGTGGGTTTAAGATGTCTTTTGGCAGATCAATAACCACAGGACCAGGACGTCCTGTCGTTGAAATATAGAATGCTTTTTTAACGACTTCAGGGATATCTTCCGCTTTCTTAACGAGGAAGCTGTGTTTAACGATCGGGCGGGATACACCCACGATGTCACACTCTTGGAAGGCGTCATTACCAATTAAGCTATTTGGTACGTTACCAGAAATAACTATCATTGGGATTGAGTCCATGTAGGCGGTGGCAATACCAGTAACGGTATTGGTCGCACCCGGACCAGAACACACAAGTACTACGCCCGGCTTACCGGTAGAACGAGTATAGCCATCTGCCATGTGGGTAGCGGCTTGTTCGTGTCGTACTAATACGTGTTTAATTTCAGCAGTTTTAGCATGCAGCGCATCATAGATATCAAGTACAGAACCACCTGGGTAACCAAAGATTTGTTCTACACCCTCTTCAATTAGAGACTGCACCACCATCTCAGCGCCGGATAACATTTCAGCGCCGGATGACATGGCTGTTTCAGGTTTTGTTGTCATATTGCTCTCCTCACCAGTTTCCAACCATATTTGGTGAACATGTTGGGCTGGTTTTTCATAGTCTAGGGCTTATTCGTAGCCTAATTCGAAATACTTCCACTTTTTCGGCTATGGCTGTCTGTCGTGATAACAACAAACAGTAATACGAAACAACTTTAACGCTTTATTATCATCTGGTCTAACACCTGTTATCCGATAATTACGTCAAAAAACCAACTATTAGCTGAAAGCATCAAATAAAACCCAAACCAAACCCAATAGTTAGATTTAAAAACCAATTAACACCTAAAAAAAAGAGCTTAATATTCAAATGAATCACGGTTTATCGATTAATTACGCCCTTATTGGTGTGCGCTTTCGCACATTGTGCTGTGTCAGCAGGCATAAAAAATCCCCCTAAAAATGCAATCACATTCGTAGGGGGATTTTTAAACAACTGAAAATTTATCTAAGCAGAAAACTACTTATCTTTAGGCTTTTCATTGTACATTTCTTCGATTTCGTCTTGATACTTATCGTTGATAACTTTACGACGCAATTTTTGAGTAGGTGTCAGTTCGCCATCATCCATAGAAAATGCTTTTGGCAGCAACTTGAATTTCTTCACTTGCTCAAACTTAGCCAATTCTTGCTGCAAGTCATTCACGCGCTTCTCTAGCATCTCGACAATCTGGTGGTGCTTAACAAGCTCAACACGGTCGTGATACTTGATATTCAGCTCTTTGGCATACTCTTCTAGCGAGTCATAACAAGGAACGATCAGCGCAGAAACGAATTTGCGCGTATCAGCGATAACGGCAATCTGTTCGATAAAGTGATCTTTACCAATCGCGCCTTCAACCACTTGCGGTGCAATGTACTTACCGCCAGAGGTCTTCATCAATTCTTTAATACGATCAGTAATGAACAGGTTACCATTTTCATCAAAATGTCCCGCATCACCAGTCTTTAGGAAACCGTGCTCGTCAAACGTCTTAGCGGTCTCTTCTGGCATCTTGTAGTAGCCACGCATCACCATTGGACCACGAACAAGAATCTCATCCTTAGCACCAATTTTCACTTCAGCGCCCGGCATCGACATACCAATTGAATCAGGGTTAAAACAGCGGTCATCCCAGCACGATACTGTTGCCGTGGTTTCTGTCATGCCGTAGCCAAGTTTTACGTTGATACCAATCGCGTGGAAGAAGCGACCAATGGTTTCATCAAGCTTCGCGCCACCACATGGCATGAAGTTGATGTTACCGCCTAATAGAGCTCGCAGTTTAGATAACACAAGCTTATCGGCAAGCGCATGGCTCTTCTTCAGCATGAATGATGGTGTGCGACCTTCTTGGTGACAAACAGAAAGCTTCGCTCCCATGTTCACCGCCCAAGTAAAAAGGACTTTACGGATAAACGGTGCTTTAGATACTTTCTCGTGAATCGCTGAGAATATCTTCTCGTAGAAACGAGGAACTGCAGACATAACCGTTGGCTTAACATCACTCAGCGCATCACGCACTTGCATTGTGTCTTGCAGGTAACAGTTGGTTGCGCCTTTATAAAGCACATAGAAAGTCCAAGCACGCTCAAATACATGTGATAAAGGTAAGAAACACAATGAGACGTCGTCTTTGCTTAAGCTAAGGCGCTCATCATGGCCTTTTAGTTGATAGCCAACGTTCGTGTAATCAAGCATTACGCCTTTTGGCTGGCCTGTTGTACCAGAGGTATAGATAAGCGTCAGTAAGTCATCCATACAAGCATCCGCAAGACGAACATCAAGTTCAGCTTGCTGATCTTCAACACCACGAGCCATGAATTCTTTCCAAGAGACGGCAAAGCGATGTCCTTGCAGATCGATATCATCAGACATCGCCACAACAACTTCTAGCTGTTCACACTCTTCAAAAAGGCTAACCGCCGCATCAAATTGAGCTTGCTCGCCAACGAATAAGATCTTCACATCTGCATTTTGGATAATGTAAGAAGACTGCGCTGCTGTGTTGGTTGGGTAGATTGGTACCGTTACAAGACGCGCTTGTAAAGATGCAAAATCTGCCACAGTCCACTGAGGCATATTGTTCGAAAAGATACCGATCTTATCCTGAACTCTCAGTCCGTGAGCCAACAGTGCTAATGAAAGCGTATCGATTTGTTGTCCAAACTGTTCCCAGCTAATACCTTGCCATACATTGTCGACTTTATGCTTCAAAGCTGTACGGTTGCCGCCTTGGGCAATTTGGTCACGAAGTCTTTTTACGATATGAAAATCTAAATTGGCCATCTCTTTACCTTTGGCTTACACCTGTAAGCTTTTTTGAGCGCACAAGTGTACCTCTGATCATGGAAAAGGCAACTGATGAAGCTCAAAGTTATAAGTAATAGTACGTCTCACGCTAAGTTTTCTATCAACAAAAATAGCAGGTACAAAAAAGCCCCAAGCCAGACTCCCAGCTTAGGGCTTAAAAATCATAGGGATTAGTGCTTAGTTAAGCGCCACGACTTCGCCACAGATCATCATTAACTGATCTCGTAACCAAATGTGTCCTTTATCCTTTTCACTTGATTCGTGCCAGCTTAGGAAGCCAGAAATTGCCGCATTATCGAATGGGAAATCTAGAATCTGAAGCTGATCTTTGTTCGCTGCATGCTCAACCATCCAACGAGGTGCAATCGTCACAAGCTCAGATTGACCAACAACGTAAAGTACGTTGCTTAAGCTCGTACCTTCGTAGAAAGGCGTGCAATCTAGGTCACGGTACGCTTGCTCAGAGAAGCTACGTTGACCATGGATGCGAGACAGTTTTGCGTGCTTTTCGTTAAGCAGCTCTGCCGCTGAAACTTCACCATTGATACGTGGGTGAGAAGCAGAAGCAACAACAACTAATTCGTCTTGGAAGATCTCAGTGCTTGAAAAGCCCTGCTCATCAAAACGAGCGTAATCAATAACGAAGTCGATTTCTTGGTAGCGCATACGCTCAGAAAGTTGACGATCGAATTCTGCATCCATATGCAGTTTAACGCTCGGTGCTTGGTCGTTGATTGTCGACATGATCTTAGGTGCAAAACGCATGTCACAAGGGCTACAAATCGCAAGTTTGAACAGACGAGAAGACGACTCTGGAGAGAACACAGAACTTGGCAGTTCATTGCGAACTAACTGCAGTGCTTGGCGGATTGGACCAAACAACTGACGAGCACGTTGAGTCGGCTGAATACCACGACCTTGACGCATGAATAGTTCGTCGTTAAACATCACTTTTAGACGAGCAACTGCGTTACTTACCGCTGGCTGAGACATGCCCAGATTGTGAGCTGCACGCGTAATGTTTTGCTCTTGCATTACTGCATCAAATACAGTCAAAAGATTTAAGTCGACTCCACGAAGTGTGCTTTCCATTCTGTAGCTTGCAATAGCACTCATTGCGTCTTTTTTCTCTAACATTCAAGTTGCCTCTTGTCGGTTCGACAGCGTTAAATTGGTAATGGTATAGGAATAGATAACCACTAATTCTTATATTTATCAGACCGATGTTTTTCGGATTACCATTACTATTAACCAATAAATCTCGAGCTACCAACAAGATTGATAAAGAATAATTTTATTTTACCTTAATGATTAAATAACATCTAAAAATCAATTATTTATAGAGTTATAAAAAAACATAAAATGCATCACTTATGAGTTTCATTTCGACTTATTTAGCTGTTCTATCGTTTGGTTACATTTGTTACAATTTATTGAACCCATGAATTGTTTGACTGGTTGATTCAGAAATAACACTTATGAGTTAAGTGAGCGATGCATAACTAGGAAAATCTACCTTGTCCCAAAGTTGCTTTCTTAAGTCATCTTGGTTGGACCAATTGCCCGCTAACACCCACTCAACAAGTGCACTTGCCACGTCGGGATAAGTGACCACTTCTGCCTGCTTTTCACCGAGCCAACCACGCAAGGTAGCCGCGTCTAAAAAGGTCATAGTTTGAGCTAACCCAAGAGCCTCTAGCGTCGCCACATTACTCTGTTGTTCGAACTGCCCTTCGAGTGGTTTAAGAAGCAATTTCTTCCCCAAAGTTAAGGCTTCAGATGGCAATTCAAAGCCGCCATTAGCCACTACACCAGAGCATTGATTGAGGTCGAATTGGAAACCGGCATGACTCAGTGGTTTGAACTCAATATTTTCGACTCGGCTATGCTCAATAACATCCGGGTGGTAACAGACAAAGTTGTGCGAAATGAACTTCATCAGCAGCTCTGAGATCGACTCAAGATCCTCAAACGGCAAATAGACCAACGTAAAGTTTTGTGCTGCTTTTGTTTGTTGATCACCAGCCAGCGTGTGAACGATAGGCGGCAGTATCGGTTGTTCAAAGTGATACCAATGCAAACCAATCGAGTGCTCAGTTGGGGCGAAATGTTGAATCACCGAATGTTCAATCCAGTTGCCCCCTTCTTTAGGTACATCGTAGCGGAACGCATTCTGGTGGCTTATGCCAATGCATGGCACACCTTGCCTCTTAGCCGCCCATGCAGTCACAGGTTCAAAGTCATTCAGCACTAAGTCATAAGGCGTCAAATCGATCTGATTAACCTCACTGAGAAATCGCCAGATGTTGTTCTTGATGAATGTCTTGCCGTATTTAACCTGCCCCTGCTCACTGTAAAAGGTTAAGCCGCTGCGGGTCTGATAATTACCAAACGCTTCCATCGAGAAGTACTTGCTCGCGTCTCGCCCAGAGAACAGAAAGTCGACATCGATATTTTGCTGACGAAAAGCCACAGCCATTGCTCTCGCTCGAGCGATGTGCCCATTCCCTGTGCCTTGTACGCCATATAAAATTTTCATGCATGTTCCTTTATGTTTGCCACTTAAGCTCGGCAGTGGTTGTTGCCAACAAAATGATTACAGGATGAAGCTGAGAGCAAGGCTAGTACAAGCGATGCCCAAGGCTGCGCCAATCAGTACGTCCGTTAAAAAGTGCACACCAAGTAGGATTCGAGAGCCAGCAATCGCTGCCGCCCAAATCAGGCTAAAGAGATATAAACTCGGATAGAAATATCCGATTAGAGTCGCCATAACAAAAGCCGCAGCGGAATGCCCAGAAGGCAAGCTGTATTTATCAGATGGCACAATATGGGAGTAAAGCAATGAAGAGAATTCAGCGGGTCTGCGACGCTTGAGGGTATTTTTGGCAAACCAGTAAATAGGTAACTCGATTGCAAAGGCAGTTAAGCCCACCAAAAGAAAATCTCGTCCGGTGTTACTGTCAGCCAGTAGTGCAACCAAAGCAATCAAAACGTAAAGGTGCCCATCTCCAGTATGAGACACCGCCTTACTGAGTGTCGCCTGTTGTCCGCTATAACGGCTCTTTAAACAGAAAACAGAAAATGCCACATCCCAGCGGACAATAGGTTCGATAGTACGCATACAATCTCCTTAACAATCCTTATTCAGTTAAGGCTCAAGTTATGCTCCTGAAATGACAGTTAAGTGACGTTTTGAATGAACTAAAATGAATTTTGAGGCGAATTGACCGCTTTCGCTAAGCAAGCTGATGGGGCCTAGAAACTGCCGATAAAAATAAAGCGACCCAAGGCCGCTTTATTCTTCTACGTTTTTACTTCTTTATATAAGCAAGCAAACGCTACTTCTATCGTGTTAATGGTTATAGCGTTCGCTAATGATAATAGCGCTAAAGGCTATAGCACTAAAAGTTATAGCGCTAATGGCTCATGCTTTTTCACTAAACCAAAGTCCGCCAGTATCGCGTAGGCCGCAGGGATCATAAACAGCACCAGTAAGGTTGAAGCAAATATGCCAAACACAATGGAAATAACCAATGGTTGGATAACCTGAGCCTGCAAGCTGGTTTCCGTCAACAGCGGTAGCAAACCAGCTGCGGTCGTCATTGAGGTCAAAAATACCGCTCGGAAACGCTCGCGACTGGCTTTCACCACCGAGTCATGCACGCTATCTCCCTCATCGACATGGTGACGAATGTACTGCACCAACAAAATGGAATCATTAACCACAATCCCGGCAAGCGACACAAAGCCCATCATGCTTGGCATACTCAAAGAGTGCCCAAGTATCCAGTGACCAACCACCACCCCAATAAAGGCGAGTGGAATCGCCAACATCACGACCACAGGCTCTAAGTAGCTTCGGAATTGATAGCTAAGAATCGCAAACACGCCGAATAAGCCGAGCAAGAAGCCTTTGCCCATCGAGGCTCCAGTCTTCGCGGCATCTTTGGCTTCACCTTCAAAATCAAAGCGTAATCCTGGGTACTTTTGAATAAGCTTGGCTGCTTCATCTTTTTGGAACTGAGCCAAAATTGCTGAAGAGCTCGCCTTCTTATTATCAATATCACCAAAGATACTGATGGTTCTTAAG
>OLHJ01000380.1_pt1 | contig 14614 bp, 17 predicted proteins | sample 1609491 | NCBI WGS metagenome assembly OLHJ01 (sample SAMN05416861, study PRJEB24817) | seawater metagenome | isolation source: Sea water | place: Canada:Atlantic | collected 2013-11
CTACACAGAGTAGATCGTCGGCAGCGTCAGATGTGTATAAGAGACAGAAATGAACCAATCCTTTAGACGCAATTTCCTGAGCAGTTACAGATAAAGTTAGGCATACAAAAAAGAAGGTAGAACGTATTTTCATGATTTAATTTCTTTCGTGGTTAGAAGATGCAATTTACTCAGAAAATCTTGATATTCAATCATATATTTCTCTCTGATTTGAAGGGTAAGTTTACACGACTCCCTAAAATCTTGCGCTACTATGGTTATGCCATCTCGTTTGCTGAATCGCATAATATCGCTCATTAAATCATACGGAAAATCCAATTGAAAGGTTTTGAATCTGTATTTAGTAATAATGGTATTTGCTAGGATCGCTTCCTTAGCTGCAGTTTTATAGGCATTTATTAATCCTCCTACACCTAATTTTGTTCCTCCAAAATATCGTACCACTGCCACTAAGGTATTATGTAACTCAAAAGAGTTTATTTGTCCTAAAATGGGTGGTCCTGCAGAATTATGCGGCTCTCCGTCATCGGTGCTTTTTGATTTAACATTCGTTATTCCTAAACTGTATGCATAACAGATATGACGAGATGCGTAGTGTAGTTTTTTTAGCTCCGCAAGTCGTTCTTGAATATCTTGTTCTGATTTTACGCTATATACATATCCGAAATGCTTGGAACCTTTGTCCTTAAATATACTTTCCGAAATTATGGAGGGTTCCTTATAGGCATCAGAATCATTCATAATAACCCAGTTTTTTTGAAAAAATAATTTGTAAAAAGGCATGTAGCATCGAGCCAAATACAATCACCGAAAGAATTATTAGAAAGAATACTTGTGTTCCGAATGATTCAAGAAACCCACTTTCAACAAATAAATAAAGAAAGACATTGGCGATCCATGATAAGGAGAAAAAGAAATTTAAAATGCTAAAACTCCAATTCGGAATTCTAATTTCCAATGAGTATATCAGCAGCATACTGAATACTATTAGAGCGGTGATTACCCCAAAATAAAAACGAATATTTAACTTTTGTGCTGTAATTCTTTTTGCTTCTAGCTCTTTTTCCTCTTTTACTTTTTCAATGGCTAATTCAGATTGTGTAAGTGCTAATTGCATGTTTTGGATATTAGATAAGGTGTATACACTATCGCTTAATCTAATATATTCTTTAAAATAGGTTAAAGCAGATTCATAATCATGTTGGTCATTGGCAATATTCGAAGCTGTTTCTAAACTAATAAGTTCTTCTTGAATGTCAGAAGTTTTATTAGATAGAACAAGGGTTTTTTGAATTGTTATTTCAGCTTTATCAAGATTCTTTTGTCTTCGGTATAACTCGGCTAAGTTATTAAGCGAAACAAGGTTTTGTGTTGGATTGTTAATTTCTTCATTTATTTCCAACGCCCTAAAAAAGTAGAACTCCGCCTCTTCATAGTCTCCTTGCGACATGTATACTGCTCCAAGATTGCTGTAGGCTCTGGATTGAGATAAGGGGTTATTAATTTCATTTTGGTATAATTCTAGTGCTTTAAGAGCGTAATTAATAGATTTCTTGTAATGACCTAATCTTTCATGAGCTACGCCCAAATTACTATATGCAGCTGCGGTGGATGTTATTCTTTTTTCTCGTAAGGTAATGATTAGTGCTTCCTCATTAAACCTAATGCATTCTTCGTAATTTCCTTGATCGTAATAAATGGTTCCAATATTAATTAGGTTTGCTGATAGATCGGTGTTCTTTAAATGGTGTTCCTTAATTTCTAAAGATTTATTGTAGTATAAGAGTGCTGCGTCATAATCATATAAATTGCTGCTTACAATGCCTAAGTTGTTGTAAACTCTTGATAAACGTTCGTAGTTTTTTTGGGGTAAGAATAGTTTCTCAGATTTTTTTAAGTGCCTAATGGCTTCTTTTAAGTTATTCTGAATAAAGTAATACATGCCAATATAACTGTGCGCTATTGCAATTCCTTCCGCATGGTGGTGAGCCGTTAATTTTGATAAAGCCCAATTACTCATTTCAAAGGCCTTCTCTAAATTGGTATGCTTTATTTCCCAGGAATACTCTAAGGTTAGTAATGATTTGAAAACAATATCAGATTCTTTATTAATCTCAAATTGTAGGCTATCTGCTTTTGGATTGTTTTGGGCTTGTAATAAATTTCCAGCTGAGGCAAATAGAAATAGCAATGTAACAGTTATTGTTTTAACCATAATAAAAAAGTTGGTCATTATTAATTTTCAGGGTTTTAAAATTCGAAGAATCTATTTGTGGAGCTTTTACACCCTTTTTTAATTCCATTTCAGATTTTATGATCACGCATTTATCAAATAAAGAATTATCAATAAATTGTTGAGTGGTAAAAGCGCCCCCCTCAACCAATAAAGATTGAATTTTCCGAAAATGCAGTTCCGTAAGTAATTGGGGTAAAAGATCTTTTGATGAATCTAATTTAATCCATTCTAGATTATTCTGAATCCTATTTTCTTTTACGTTAAAAATTAAGGTGGGTTCTTCTCCATTAAAAACGTGACGGTTTCGTTTAGTTGTTAAGTTGGAGTCTATTATGACCCGTAACGGGTTTTTACCAAACCATTTTCTGGTGGTTAGGGAAGGGTTGTCAACATTAACAGTATTTCGACCTACTAAAATAGCATCGGTTTCACTTCGCATTTTATGTACCCAAAGGGAAGAAATTGAATTAGAAATTTGAGCCGCATTTCCATGTTTTGTGTCTCGAAGGGTATCAATGAAACCATCAGCTGATTCCGCCCATTTTAAAATTATATGAGGGCGCTTTTTAGTTTGAAAGAGATTAAACGCAACATTTAGGGTTTTGGCTTCTTCTTCCAAAATTCCAACCTCAACTCGTATTCCAGCTATTTTTAACTTATTAATTCCATTGCCACAAACTACCGCATTGCTATCCATAGATGCAATAACCACATGAGGAATCTTTGATTTGATAATTAAATCGGCACAGGGAGGCGTTTTTCCATGGTGTGAACAAGGTTCTAACGAAACATAAATGATGCTTTTTTGAAGCAATGATTTGTCTTTCACTGCATTTATTGCATTTACTTCAGCATGTGCCCCCCCAAACCGCATATGATAACCCTCTCCAATTATAGTGTGGTTATAGACAATTACCGCACCAACCATAGGATTGGGTGAAACGTTCCCTCTACCTAATAGCGCCAGTTCAAGGCATCTTTTTATATATTTTTCGTGTGAAGAAATAGTTTGTTTTTTGTATACCAAAAGTAATTTTTTTTGCTGTTCAAAGCCGATTAATTTTCATTTTAAAAACAAGTATTTCGCTATATTTGAAGCCAATCTTTAAATCAGTAAATTCCGTTTATCTCCATGAAAATGCCCGATAACAAAATACGTTCGGTTTGTGCTTATTTTCATCTCAAATTAGATGATTTATATTCACACAATGAGGTAGAAAGTTTTTTCTGGATATTACTGGAATCCGAACTTAATATGCGGAAAATGGATTTCATGATGAATCCAGAATTGCGTATGAAGGAAAGTGATTTGCTTCGCTTTATTGGATTTGTAAAACGGTTAATGAAATTTGAACCCGTCCAATACATAGCTGGTGAAACCCAGTTTATGGGGAGGCCGTTTACCGTTAGCCCATCGGTTTTAATTCCAAGGCCAGAAACGGAAGAGTTAGTTACTTGGATATCTCAGGAATTAAAGTCGGTTGCAAACCCTCAAATCATGGATATTGGAACGGGTAGTGGATGTATTGCTATTAGTTTAAAGTTGGAATTGCCCTCGGCTGTTGTTACCGGGATCGATATCCAACCTAAGGCATTAGAGATGGCTCGCAAGAATGCCCTATTGAATAATGTGGAGGTGACGTTTAATGAGCGTGATGCACTTCAATTGCATGTTGAAACCTCTTTGTTTGATGTAATCGTGTCTAATCCACCCTATGTGTTGAATTCGGAAAAAGAACAAATGCGTGCGAACGTGCTGGAATTTGAACCGCATACGGCATTGTTTGTGGATGATTCAGATCCTTTACTTTTTTATAGAAGTATTGCCACATGGGCTTTTATGGCATTGAAACCTGGGGGGAAACTGTTTTTTGAAATCAATGAACGTTATGCCTCAGAAACAGAGAATATGTTATTGCAACAGGGGTTTGTAGAATTGGATGTTAGAAATGATTTTTTTGATAAACCAAGAATGATAAAGGCGGTCCGAAAATGAATAGGTATGGGATCATTTTAATATTTGTTTTGGGTTGGAACTTTGGTTTCACACAGTTCCATTCTAGTGAACGTGATAGTGTACTGGATGCCGAAATCAGAGAAAAATTCTATTATAAAACCAAGTTTGTTTTTGATTTAAGCCATGAACGAACTTTGCTGACCGCAGGGGTGAACGTAAAAATGAATGTTCTTAGAATAGGGGTTCAATACCAAAAAAAATATAAGTTCGGATTGTACTATGCTATAAGTAGAACCTATGAAACCTATGAGCCGATTGTTCCAGAGGTAAACAATTATCAAACTAATATATTGGGATGGGGAGGCTTTTTTGAATACGTTATGATAGAAAATTACCGTTGGTATTTGGGTACGCCTTTTGCATTTGGTCAAGGCTGGGTGAGCGGATTAGCCTTTGATGAGGACAATAATAGAATTGCTGCTCACGATTATTCTACGGATAGATTTGGAATGTTTTCTTTGGGAGCCAATGGAGGGTATAATGTCAACTATTGGTTAGGCCTTTATGGTGGAGTTGGCTTTCGGTTTACAAATGGAGCAGGCCAACAAAGTACGGATAGGTTGACAACCCCTTTTTATTCTTATGGGGTAAAGGTGAAAATAGGCCATTTTTTTACCACCATTTTTCACCATAAAAGAGTGTTGCGTATGAAGTCCATCTATTTTAAAGGAAAGGATTCATGGCCGGCTAAAAGATTTAAGAAAAAGAACCCGGAATATTATAAATAAATATTTATGATTAAAGAAGAAATTGAAAAATTAAGGGAGCAATTAAACCATCATAATCACCTGTATTATTTAGAAAGTAATCCCGAAATCTCTGATTTTGATTTTGACCAATTACTCAAAAAACTGCAAGAGTTAGAGGAGAAACATCCGGAGTTCGCTGATCCAAACTCACCCACCAAACGAGTGGGAGGAGATATTACCAAATCATTTAATACAGTTAAGCATGATATTCCGATGCAATCACTAGGAAACTCGTATTCAGAGGAGGAAATACAAGAGTTTATCAATCGTATCTACAAAGAGTTGGAAAGTGATCAAGTGGAGTTTGTCTGCGAATTAAAGTATGATGGTGTGGCTATTGCCATTAAATATGACGGGGGTAAATTTTTGCAGGCGTTAACGCGAGGGAATGGTATACAGGGAGATGATGTTTCCAATAATGTGAAAACCATTAAATCGATTCCTTTAAAATTAAGGGGGGTATATCCTGAAAAACTAGAGGTTAGGGGCGAAATTATGTTTTCAAATGCTCAATTTGAGAAGTTGAATGAAGAAATGATTGCCAATGGAGACCAACCTTATGCCAATCCAAGAAACACGGCTTCAGGAACCTTAAAATTACAAGACTCATCTATTGTAGCTCAACGTGGATTAGATTGTTTTATTTACAGTAATGTTAATTCCAAGGGAACTTCCCATTATGAAGCGGTGACTGGGTTAAATGAATTTGGATTTTTGACACCATCTGTAAAAAATAATAGATTTAAAATCTGTTCCAGTAAAAAAGACATAATGGATTTTATTCATTACTGGGGCGAACACCGTTTTGACTTACCATTTGCTATTGATGGTATTGTAATAAAAGTGAACAGCTTAGAACAGCAAAGGCTAATTGGAAGTACTGCCAAAGCACCTAAATGGGCTATATCTTTTAAATATCAAGCCGAACAAGTAGAAACCACTTTGAATGAAATTGTTTTACAAGTGGGAAGAACAGGTGCGGTTACTCCGGTGGCGCAATTGGAGCCAGTTTTGTTAGCGGGTACGGTGGTAAAAAGAGCATCGTTGTTTAACGAAGACTACATTCAAAAACTAGATTTAAGAATTGGTGATACGGTTCAGGTAGAAAAAGGGGGGGAAATAATTCCGAAGGTTACTGCTGTAAATATGGAAGCACGAAGTTCAGATTCGGTTCCGTATACCTATCCTGAATTATGCCCAGAATGTAATACACCTCTAGAACGAAAAGAAGGAGAAGCCAATCACTATTGTGTTAATGAAGTGAGTTGCCCGCCTCAAGTAATTGGTAGAATGCAGCATTTCATTTCTAGGAAGGTAATGGATATCCAGGGAGTGGGTGATGAAACCATTGTTTCCCTTTTTGAAGCGGAACTTATTAAGGCATTTATTGATTTATATGGTCTTACGTACGATGATTTAATTGGTTTAGAAGGGATGGCAGATGTATCGGTAAAGAAGCTCTTGCAAGGGGTGGAAGACTCTAAAAACAAGCCGTTCCAAACCGTATTATTTGCTTTAGGAATTAGACATGTTGGAGAAGTGGTGGCAAAAACGTTGGCACGAAACTTTAAAAATATGGATGCACTAATGAATGCTTCGGAAGAGGAATTGATTGGCGTAAATGAAATAGGAAAAGTTATTGTCCAAAGTATCCTAGAATATTTTTCGAACCCTCATCATCAAGCGTTAATTTCGCGAATGAAAGAATTAGGGTTTCATTTGGAAATTTCGGAAGAAGAAGCTTCTCAGTCTAGTCAAAAACTTCAAGGAATGTCCATTGTAATTTCGGGTGTTTTTGTAGATCATAGCAGAGATGAGTTGAAAAAGTTGATTGAACTAAATGGAGGTAAAAACTCCGGATCCATTTCTAAGAAAACGGCATTTATTGTAGCTGGAGATAAAATGGGACCGAGTAAATTTGAAAAAGCCGAAAAGCTGGGTGTGAAAATCATCTCCGAGCAAGATTTGGTGAAATTATTGAATGAATGATGATTGCGTTTTTAGCAAATTCTATAGGTAAATGGCTTCTTAAAAAAGGAGTTGAAAAAAGTAAACGAGTTCCGGAGGCTATTCATATTTCGGAAATGAATTCGGGTTTATTGGTTTTTGATATTAATACGGAAAGTAGGTATCAAGAAATACTCGCTTTTCAGAAAAAATTGAAAGTAGAAGCGATTTCCCAAATCAGTTTGTTGGGTTTTACGCTAGAAAAGGAGTTGCCTTCATTTATAAACGAAGAACAGGTTCAGGTTTTAGGTAAAAAGGATTTGAGTTTATGGGGAATTCCCAAAGACGAATTTCATCAACAATTGATGAAAAAGGATTATGATTTAATGATAGATTGTACCGAAAATATGGAAGTGCCAACAGATTATATCATGGCATTGGTACAAGCAAAAACCAAAGTGGGTAAACCTAACCCCGAAAATGAGTACATATTTGATTTGTTGATTGATGGTTCAAAAGAAGAAGGCGTAGATGCCTTTTCAAAAAACGTCATTCACTTCTTAAAAATGATAAATAGAAAATAATTTAAAATGGAGAATTTAAAAGGAGTTGGAGTAGCATTAGTAACTCCCTTTCACGCAGATGGTAGCATTGATTATAATGGGGTCGAAAAACTAATTGAACACAACATTTCTGGTGGTGTCGACTTTTTGGTTGTTCAAGGAACAACAGGAGAATCAGCTACCTTGGCTGCAGATAAAAAGCAAGAGTTACTTTCTTTCGCTGTGAAACATATTAATGGAAGAGTTCCAGTAGTATACGGACATGGAGGAAACAATACGCAGGCGCTAATTGATTCAGAAAAACAACTTGATTTAACGGGAGTTTCAGCTATTCTTTCGGTAAGTCCGTATTACAATAAACCTTCTCAAGAGGGTATTGTAGCGCACTTTACCGCATTAAACGATGCATTTAAATTACCTATTATTTTGTACAATGTTCCGGGCAGAACAGGTTCAAACATGTCGGCAGCAACAACTTTAAAGTTGGCTGAATTAAATAACATTATTGGGGTGAAAGAAGCTTCTGGCGATTTAGCTCAAATGTCTCAAATTATAAAACATCGTCCGGAAGGATTTTTAGTTTGGAGTGGTGATGATGATTTGATTTTACATCAAATGGGCTTAGGCGCTGATGGTGTAATTAGTGTTATTGCTAACGCATTACCTGTAGAGTTCTGTGATTTGGTTCACTCTGCTGCAAAAGGAGATATGGAAACGGCAAGAACACGCCATTACCAATTATGTGATATTATTCCGTTGTTATTTGCTGAAGGAAATCCAGGAGGAATTAAAGCGGTATTGAAAAGGATGGGTATCTGTGAAGAAAACATGTTAATGCCATTGTTACCTATTTCTACGGGATTAAGAAATCAATTAACACAGGCATTAAAGGATGCTAATATTTCTGTAAATTAGAAAACCATGAATGCATTTGATGTAAATAGAAAAACCAGAGAAAACATCTTAAAGGTGATTGATGGTTTATCGGTAGAACAAATGAACTTAATACCAGAAGGGTACAATAATAACTTGGTATGGCATTTAGGTCATGTATTGGCTACGCAACAGTTGTTGGTATATAAGTTGGCAAATACAGATGTTTTGATTACGGATAATATTATTGATGAATTTCGTAAAGGAACTAAACCTGAGAGCGAGTATTCGGAAGAAGATATATTGGAATTAAAAGAAATGCTGATTCCAGTAATCAACCATACTGAAGAAGATCTAGAAGAAGGCCTTTTTGGGTCTTTTTCAGAATACCCTACGAGTTATGGAATCACTTTAAGCGATCAATCAGATGCTATTCAATTTAATAATATGCATGAAGCACTTCATTTAGGTATCATGATGGCCATGAAGAAATTAGTCTAAACCCGAATAGTTAAAATTTAAAATCCCCGATAGTTTTCACTACCGGGGATTTTAAATTTCTTTGACTAATAGGATTTATAACTTCATTGTTACACCAACTCCACCCGTAACTCCGGATCCTCCTCCGAATTCACCGTTGATGCCCCACTTGTCGTTCCAGTACCAACGACCACCTACCTGTGCTCCCCAGTTGAACTCACCATTGTCACTAATTCTCCAACCTGCATTTGCACCACCATAAACGTCCCATGCTGTAGGTAATCCAAAAAGATCATCAAAGTAAAAATTTCCTTTTGCGGCAATAACCAAATGATTGAACTCCCAATCAGTATTTGCCATAGGGGCAATGGTAATAGTTTTTGATACAGGGAACTCTATACTTGCATATAATCCAGTTCCAAGTCCTCCAAAGTTTAAGACTTTTGTAGCCTGAGCATTAACTCCGGTAAATGCCAAACAAGCAAAAGCAAATAGTAAAGTAAATTTTTTCATAAGTAATTTTTAGTATGATTTTCAATAATAGTTCCTACCAAAGTTAGAAGAATTAATTAATTAGCACACGAAATAGTAATAATATTCGGTGACGAGAGACCTTATTTTTTACGGGTGTAGAACGAGGTAGATACATTAAGCATTTGCTGTTGGTGACCACTCATGTGTTTTACTAGTTGGTTTTCATTGCGTTGAACGTATACTATTTTTTGAGGCCAAATATTACTGGAAGTTTCAGCTACCAAACTATCAGCTGACAAAAAGTTGATTTTATATTTTGAAATATATTCAAACCCCATTTCTTGAATAACAAGAACCAAATTTCCATTTTCTTTAATGATTCCCATTTCACGCATAATGGTGCTATCTCCATGGTTTACAAAATAGGCTTTGCCTGAAAGCTCATTGGGGTTCATCGTCCAGTTCTCTATTTCAATACTTTCGTTAAAAGCAAATTCCCATTGGCCGTTTAGCCAGTTGATGTCTTCAATTTTAGTAGAGTGACAGCTTATTAGAAAGAACGAGAAGGTGAATAGCGTTAGAAAATTTCGAAACATATTTTTGGTATCAAATTTGGTTAATTTTGGCCAATCAACGAATACTTTATGAAAAAACTATTACTATTATTTGGACTTTTTATTCTTTTTCTATCTTCTTGTTCTAAATGCTATGACTGTACAGAGTATCATCAAATTGTAGATGGTCAGGGAAACGTAATTGATTCCACGGAAGTGAATGAAAGTGTTTGTACAGCTGACCAGGATGAAATACGAAGAAGAGAAAGCAATGGAGCAGTTTGTTCTTAAACTTTAAGGCATAAAAAAACGGGTTAGCTAATTACATCGCACCGCTACAACCTTTGACCCTTGCTTCATTCCTGACCTGGGGGATTAAAAGGGAGCTGGTCGTGTAAGACTAACCCGCGCTGCAAATGTAAGTCGACTTTTCTGATTTTTCGATACTAAAAACTAAAGATTTTTAGTTTTTTTTTTGTGCCCTTATTTCTCTAAAAAATGTGGGAATATTTAACAACATAATACCCTATAACCCCAATTCATTCTATATTTGCTAGTAATGAGGGCAAAGACCATAATAAACCGAAAACACTTGGAGTTAACCATTAACAGGTTATGTTATCAACTCATTGAAAATCACGATAATTTTCAAAATACAGTCCTTATTGGTATGCAGCCTAGGGGTGTTTATTTATCGGAGATTATTCATGCTAGACTTCAAGAAATTACCGGAAATAAGGAAATTGAAATTGGAGCTTTAGATGCTTCCTTTTATAGAGATGACTTTAGAAGAAGAGATACTCCTATTGAAGTTTCGGGTACAACCATTGACTTTTTAATAGAAAATAAGAAGGTGATTTTAATTGATGATGTGCTTTTTTCGGGAAGAACTGTTCGAGCGGCAATGGATGCTTTGATGGATTTTGGAAGACCTAGCTCGGTGGAGTATTTAGTACTTATTGAACGTAGGTTTAGTAGAGAACTTCCGGTAAAGGCAGATTACGTTGGTCAAACTATTGATTCCGTAGTTTCGGAACGAGTAGATGTGCAATGGATAGGAGAACAAGGAAAGGTGATTTTGACAAATATTGAATAATTATGAGTAGTTTAAGTGTTGATCATGTTTTAGGAATTAAAGATCTCACCAAAGAGGATTTAGAACTCATCTTTAAAACCGCTGATAATTTTAAAGATGTTCTAAATAGGCCTATTAAGAAAGTGCCTTCTTTACGAGATATTACGGTGGCAAATCTGTTTTTCGAAAATTCTACCCGCACGCGATTGTCATTCGAATTGGCCGAAAAAAGGTTATCTGCGGATGTCATTAATTTCTCGGCAGCATCTTCATCGGTAAAGAAAGGGGAAACGCTAATTGATACGGTAAACAACATCTTGGCTATGAAAGTAGACTTGGTGGTAATGCGACATCCTAATGCAGGGGCAGCTCAGTTTTTATCAAAAAACGTAGATGCCAGAATCGTAAATGCTGGAGATGGTGCCCATGAGCACCCCACCCAAGCTTTGTTAGATACTTTTAGTATTCGTGAAAAGCTGGGAAAAGTGAAGGGTGTTAAGGTCTTGATTGTAGGAGATATTCTACATTCAAGAGTAGCTTTGTCTAATATTTTTGCTCTACAAAAATTAGGTGCTGAGGTAAAGCTTTGTGGGCCAAGAACCTTGATGCCAAAACATATTGAGTCTCTGGGAGTAAAGGTGGAGTATGATTTAAGAAAGGGCTTAGAATGGTGTGATGTAGCAAATATGCTTCGTATTCAGTTAGAACGACAAGACATTAAGTATTTTCCTTCTCTTCGAGAGTATACGATGATGTATGGTTTAGATTTAGAGTTGTTGAACTCTTTGTCCAAAAAGATAGTTATCATGCATCCGGGGCCAATAAACCGTGGAGTAGAGATTTCTAGTGATATTGCAGATTCAGAACACGCCATTATTTTAGACCAAGTGGAAAATGGAGTCGCTATTAGAATGGCAGTATTGTATTTACTTGCTGAAAAAATTGACCGTCAATAAAATATTATGACTACACGATGGGTAAAAGGAGATGAGCATTTGGTGCTAGTGGTAGAAGGGGAATCTACTAATGTAGGTGTTTTTAAATCTGCTTTAGAAATTGATATGGATGCTAATATTATATTGGATATTTCAGCCATGGACAAAGTAGATAGTGCATCTATAAAATTCTTAAACAATTTTGCCGATAGGCATAAAACCAAACATTTTTCTTTTTTGGCGGTTACTAAACAGAAATTGCCTAACCTGACACAAATGGAAATTATACCTACCATACCGGAAGCTAGAGATTTATTATTCATGGAAATTACAGAGCGAGAGCTTGGTTTTTTCGGAGAGGAAGAGGAATAAAAAAGAATGGCATTTAATCTGACTATTTTAGGTGCTAATTCAGCAATTCCAATAGGAAATAGGTTTCCTACGTCTCAAATTGTAGAGTTTAACCAACATAAGTTTATGGTTGATTGTGGCGAAGGAACCCAATTGCAAATCCGTAAAAACAAAATTAAACTTCAAGGGCTAAAGGCTATATTCATTTCTCATTTGCATGGTGATCATTACTTCGGAATATTCGGGTTACTGGGCACGATGAACCTTTTGGGTAGAACTGTTCCTTTACAAATATTTTCTCCTCCTGGTCTTAAAGAAATTATTGACCTGCAAATGAAAGTAGGGAATAGCGGTTATGAATTTGATCTGAATTTTATTGAGTTAAATCATGGGCAATCAGAGCTGATTTATGAAGATGATATAGTGGAAGTTTCTACCATTCCTTTAAAACACCGCATACCTACTAATGGTTTTTTGTTTCGGGAAAAGCCAGGTAAACGTAAAATCAATAAATTCCATATTGAAGAATATAAAATTCCAGTATCTCAAATCAATGGAATTAAAGAAGGAAACGATTTTGTTGCCGATAATGGAAAAATTATTCCTAACGCACAAATTACCACTGATCCTCCTAAAGCTTGGAGTTATGCCTATTGTTCCGATACAAAATACTCGGAAAATATTATTCCAGTGATTAAAAATGTAGATGTGTTGTATCACGAGGCTACTTTTTTAAAAACCGAATTGAAGCGGGCCAAAAACACGGGGCATTCCACCACGGCACAAGCGGCTAAAATTGCGAAAATGGCTGAAGTAGGTGAGTTGATTGTGGGACATTATTCTGCTAGGTATAAAGATTTAACTTCCCATTTAGAAGAAACTAAAGAAATATTTGAGAATAGCCATCTAGCTATTGAAGGTAAAAGATTTGAGTATCCATAAGTAGCTATGAAAAGAAAGCTACTTTAATTGCTATTCCCATCAATATAATTCCGAAAACCTTATTAAATACGTTTTGAAACTTCTCAAACGTGGGTAGGATTTTACTATGAGTTACCAAGTAACTCAATAAACAAAACCAAAGTACCGTATTGACCATCATCACACCCCCTAAGCCTAATAAAACGGGGGTAGTCGCATCTGGGCCCACCAAAATGGTGAATAAACTCAAAAAGAAAAGGGTAGCTTTGGGGTTTAGCACATTGGTCAAGAATCCTATCCGAACAGCTTTCATGGCTGAGATGTCATGCGCATGTTTGGTTTCATCAATAGAAATAGAACTTCCAGAACTTTTGAAAGACATAATTCCAATGTAGGCTAAATACGCTGCCCCTAGATACGTAATGGCATTATAAAGCCATGGAGTTTTAGAAATAATAAAACCTAACCCAAAAACGCTATAAATAACATGTATGCCAATTCCCAATCCAAAGCCTACGGCAGTCCACATTCCCGTTTTACGCGAATAGGTAATGGCATTTCTAATGAGCATAATAAAATCAGGCCCCGGACTCATAACCGCTAAAAGGTGAATTCCAATAACCGAAATAAAAAGAGATATAGTGGTGTTGTCCATAGCCTTCAAAAATAGTGTTTCAAGGTAATTTTTCCAGTACTTAAGAAATAAAGAAAAATGCGTGTTCCATGCTGTTGCTAACCTTTACATTTGTGCTATGAGCGAGTTTACCAAAGAACGTCAGGATTTAATTAATTACTGCACCACCTTTATTGAAAATCAAATAAATCACGTACAGTCTGTTATTGACTCTGCTAAAGAATCAGCTCAAAATGAAAGCAAAAGTAGTGCAGGCGATAAGCATGAAACGGGTAAATCGTTAATGCAATTAGAGCAAGAAAATAATGCAATGCTGCTAGATAACATGCTAAAACAAAAACCGGCAATTAAAGTACTGGAAAGCTTTTCACCTTCTGAAGAAGTGAAAATGGGTAGTATTGTAGAAGCAAATAATGGCGTGTATTATATAGGAATTGGCATTGGTCTCGTGAAAATTGAGGGTAAAGACTTTTTCGTGATTTCTCCTACCGCACCTGTAGGCAAACTTTTTATGGGTAAGAAAAAGGGTGATGAGGTTAGTTTTAACGGAAGAAAGATTCAAATTTTAGAAGTAAGGTAATGGAAAAGTCCGTGTCAAAAGTAGCCGTTATTGGAGGCGGAGCTGCTGGGTTTTTCGCAGCAATGTCGGTTAAAAAACATCACCCAGAGGCAAAGGTTACGCTATTTGAAAAAACGAATAAAATTTTGTCCAAAGTTAAAGTTTCTGGGGGAGGTAGATGTAATGTCACGCATAACCAGTTGGTGACTTCTTTGATGGCCAAAAACTACCCACGAGGGGAGAAAC
>OLHJ01000382.1_pt1 | contig 14610 bp, 12 predicted proteins | sample 1609491 | NCBI WGS metagenome assembly OLHJ01 (sample SAMN05416861, study PRJEB24817) | seawater metagenome | isolation source: Sea water | place: Canada:Atlantic | collected 2013-11
TCTACACAGAGTAGATCGTCGGCAGCGTCAGATGTGTATAAGAGACAGTCCTAGATCTTCGGTTAACAAAGGGCTGTGTTGTATGAAAGGGTATCATTCCATTATTTCTATGTACGGGAAAGACCGTTTAAGAAATGCTTGGGTCCGTAAAAACGGAAAACTGGTAGAAACACCAATGCAAGAAGCGCTTGACTTGGTAGCTTCAAAAATGCAAGAAACCATTACCAATCATGGTAAGGATGCCGTTTCTATGTACGGTTCTGGCCAATGGACTATTCCAGATGGATATGTAGCTTCTAAATTTATGAAGGGATGTATTGGAACTAATAACCTAGAGGCAAATGCACGTTTATGTATGGCAAGTGCCGTTACAGGGTTTATGACTTCTTTTGGTTTAGATGAACCAATGGGCTGTTATGAAGATTTTGATTATGCAGATGTATTTGTTCTTTGGGGGAATAATATGGCAGAGATGCATCCCGTATTATTTTCTAGACTGCTTGACCGTAAAATGAAAGACGGAGCGCAGATTATTGATTTCGCTACCCGAACCACTCGAACGAGTAAGGCATCTGATCGATCTATTCTATTTAAACCCAATACAGATTTAGCGGTGGCCAATGCCATTTGTTACGAAATCATTGAAAATGGTTGGATGAACAAATCGTTTGTAGCAGATCACGTGAATTTCTTAAGCGGAAAGACAAAAATGGGCTATGGGTTAGAAGACGATTATAAATTCAAGGATGAGCCTCAAAAAATAGATTTCGAACAGTACAAAACCTTCTTACAAGATTATACACCCGAGAAGGTATCCAAAATTTCAGGAGTTTCTATTAAAGACATTAAATACATGGCTTCTTTATATGGAAATGCCAATACTAAAGTGGTTTCTTTATGGTGTATGGGTATGAATCAACACACCCGTGGTACATGGATTAACAATTTGGTCTATAACATTCACCTTTTAGTTGGTAAAATTTCTAGTCCTGGTAATAGTCCATTTTCTTTAACGGGCCAACCAAGTGCGTGTGGTACGGTAAGAGAAGTAGGGACTTTAACCCATAAATTACCTCATGGAGTGGTAATGAATGAAGAGCATAGAAAATTTGCGGCTGAGATTTGGGGTGTTCCGGTAACTAACATTGATCCAAAGCCTACACACCATACGGTTTCTATGTTTAGGGCTTTAGATAGAGGTGAGATTAAATTTATGTGGATTCAAGTAACCAATCCAATGATTACCATGCCTAAACTGAACCGTTACCGAGACGCGACTTTGAAAGAAGATCGTTTCATTGTGGTATCGGATATTTATCCAACACCGACTACTGAAATTGCGGATGTTATTCTGCCGTCCGCGATGTGGATTGAACGAGAAGGGCTATACGGGAATTCTGAACGTAGAACGCAGTACTTTGAGCAAATGGTAGATGCGCCAGGAGAGTCTTTAAGTGATACGATCCAAATTATGGAGGTAGCTAAAAGAATGGGGTATGAAAAGCAATTTGCCTACAAAGACGAAACGCATATTGAAGAAATATATAACGAGTACAGACGTCACCATGCGGGTAAAAAGCATACCATGGCACCTTTGGAGGTGTTAAAATCTCAACCGGGAGCAATGTGGCCGTTTGTGGAGGGAAAAGAAACCAAATGGCGTTACAATACGAAATATGATCCTGCTTGTGCGGCATATGATCCAAACGGAGCTGAAGACTTTGACTTTTACGGGAAACCAGAAGGACGAGCAATTATTTGGCAAAGACCCTATGAGCCCGCACCAGAAGAGCCAGATACAGATTACCCATTCTGGTTAAATACCGGAAGGGTGATAGAGCACTGGCATACCGGATCTATGACACGTAGAATTCCAGTATTACACAAGGCCATGCCGCAAGCGTATGCAGAGATTAATCCTGCAGACGCCAAACGAATGGGCGTAAATGATGGAGATCCAGTACGATTAACTTCGAGAAGGGGAACTATTGTCCTGGATGCCATGTTAAATGGTAGAGGTAATCCGCCAGAAGGAATGGTTTTCGTTCCGTTCTTTGATGAGGATTTAAAAATTAATGAGTTGACTATTGATGCTTATTGTCCTATTTCGGCTCAGCCTGATTACAAGAAATGTGCGATCAAAGTTGAAAAAGTTTAAAACCTAAGCTATGAAAAGAGTCATTATATTAATGTTGTTTTTTCTGTTAATAGCTGGAGGATTAATGATTGTATCCAAGTCTATTGATAGTGCGGGTTCGTTTGCGGTTGTTGACCGTAGCGAATTTCAAGCTATTCCAGTACCTACTGAAAAGTGGAGTGACGAACACTGGAATGCCGCAGGATATTACAAAAACACCTTTGAGGAGTGGGTTCCAGAGAAAACCTTAGATGAATATTATTCGCATAGAATGTATTACGGAGCGCCACCATTTATTCCGCACCCCATTCAAGATGAAATGACCTTGGGAGGAAAGGATTGTTTAAAATGTCACCAAAATGGGGGATATGTTAACGAGTTTGAAGCATTTGCTCCGGTGGTACCACATCCTGAAAAGATAAACTGTAGACAGTGTCATGCTGCCGTAAATACAGAAACCTTGTTTAAGGGTACTAATTGGGATGAAGACAAAAGAATGCCAGTAAGCATTCACAATCACGCTTTACCTGGAAGTCCACCAACCATACCGCATGATTTAGATATGCGACAAGATTGTTTATCATGTCATTCAGGGCCATCCGCTCCTGCAGAAATTAGAGTAACGCATCCAGAACGCGTTAATTGCCGCCAATGCCATGCATTAAACGATCAAGCGAAAGAAGTTAAAGCATTTTATAAAGAATTGAAATAAGTATGAAAACTTGGGTATCATCTATACTAATAATAGTAGTGGTTCTGCTAGCCGGTTCATTACTTAGTAATCTTATTATGAATAACCATCATGGTAATCATAAAAGTGTATTTAAAACCATAGAATCAAAGCCTTACGAACCTGATTCTATTCCAATGAGCTCTGTAAAACACTTGGCTTATTTGGATACTGTAAGCGTTACCGCTGAAGGTCGTCATTTTGCTATTTTAAATAGAGAAAATGAAATCACTTCATTTAAATGTAGCGAATGTCATAATGAACCATTAGAGGAACTTAAGGCTTTAAAACCTAAAATGGGTAAGAAATCGCATTGGAATATTGAGTTGCAACATGCCAATGCCGAAACCATGAATTGCAATACGTGCCATAGTGAAAACAATATGGACGAATTGCACACCTTTACAGGGGCAAGAGTTTCTTTTAACAACAGTTATAAATTGTGTTCACAATGTCACCAGCAAGAATATAAAGACTGGGCGGGTGGAGCGCATGGAAAACGTGTTGGAGGATGGGCTAAGCCTGTGGTAAAACGTACCTGTACGAATTGTCATAATCCGCATAGTCCTAGTTTCCCGCATAAATACCCAAGTAGAATCAATACACGTATGGTAGAACAACGTGCCAAAAAATAGCCAAATATGATTATTGATAGTATTAAGAAATTACAGAATCTGTTTAACCAATCGGCCGAAAAAGTAGATGAGTCGGGTGGGGTGAAACAGGTTTTTGAAAAGCCTATTGATCGTAGATCTAGTTTGAAGGCTATGGCAGGAGGATTTGTAGCTTCGGCTGCATTATCTGGCGCAGGGTGTTCAGATGCCAAATGGCAAGAGTACTTTAAAGGAAATTACAAGGTAATGACCGATGAGGAGCGGAAAGCAACCATTGCACGTTTATCTGCCAACTATGAAGAGCGTACGGGACATAAAGTAAACATTAGTGATAAGAAACCGAACGAGAATACGCTTTTTGGCTATGCATTCAATGTAAGTAAATGTCAAGGTTATGGCGATTGTATTTCTGCGTGTGTAGAGGAAAACAATCAGGATAGGGATACCGAGATGCAATACATCCGTATTCATGAAATGAACAAGAAAAACGGCATCAATTTCGAAATGGCCGATGATACATTTACGCATCAAGTACCGCAAGAAGGAAATTTTTATTTAGGAACCCAATGTTTTCATTGTGATAACCCACCATGTGTAAAAGTTTGTCCGGTAGAAGCCACTTGGCAAGAAACCGATGGTATTGTGGTAATTGATTACGATTGGTGTGTAGGGTGTAGATACTGTTTAGCGGCATGTCCGTATGATGGAAGACGTTTTAACTGGAAACAACCTACCGTGCCAGAGCCAGAAGTAAATAAGGAACAACATTACTTGGGGAATAGATTACGTAAAAAAGGTGTGATGGAAAAATGTACTTTCTGTGTGCAACGTTCACGTGAAGGTAAAAACCCGGCTTGTGTAGAAGCTTGTCCTACAGGAGCACGAACCTTTGGTAACATTCTAGACCCAGAGAGTGAAATCAGATACATTTTGGAAAACAAGAAGGTATTTAGATTAAAAGAAGATTTAGGTACAGAGCCTAAGTTTTGGTATTACATGGATTAATTATGGACGAATTAAATGATTGAAAATGGGATTTTTAAAAATTAGCGGTTCTTTTTTGAGTGATGCTTTTAAGTTCGTCACCCATGGGCCAACGGCTTACCATGTATGGATGACTATTCTTACGGCCATTATGTTAGTAGGAACAGGTGCCTATTATGTGCAAATTGATAAAGGCTTAATTGTTACTGGAATGAGTGATAATGTAGGGTGGGGATTGTATATCTCTAATTTTACATTTCTAGTTGGGGTAGCGGCCGCAGCGGTAATGCTAGTATTGCCCACCTATGTATTAAAAGATATTGATTTTGCCAATGCGGTTTTGATTGGTGAAGGACTCGCAGTTGCTGCGCTAATCATGTGTATGGCATTTGTAACCGTAGATATGGGTGGACCAGCCAATTTGTGGCATATGATTCCGGGTATTGGAACCCTGAATTGGCCAAACTCTATGTTGAGTTGGGATGTACTGGTTTTACTCGGGTATCTGATTATTAACATTTCTATTCCTGCCTATATACTATTTTGCAGATATAAAGGAGTAGAGCCTAAAAAATCGGTATATGTACCTGGGGTATTTTTATCCGTGTTTTGGGCGGTAGGTATTCATATGGTAACGGCTTTCTTATATCAAGGGTTAATGGCGCGTCCGTTTTGGAATAATGCCCTATTAGGACCTCGTTTCTTAGCTTCCGCTTTTGCAGCTGGACCGGCTTTAATTATTGTGATTTTGACTTTAATTAGAAAATGGACCGAGTATAACATTACTCAGAAAACCATTGACAAAATTTCTATGGTGGTAACCGTGGCGGCTCAGATTAACCTAATCATGTTGATTTCAGAGTTGTTTAAGGAATTCTATTTCCCAACACATCACAGTATCAGTGCGCAATATCTATTCTTTGGTTTAGATGGACATGATGCCTTGGTTCCGTGGATTTGGACCGGAATTTTACTTAATGTGGCGGCAACCGTAATTCTTACCGTAAACAAATGGCATAAAAAGTTTTTGAATGTAGCCTGTATTATGCTGTTTGTAGGTATTTGGGTAGAGAAAGGATTCGGATTAATCATTCCTGGGTTTATTCCTGGACAATGGGGTAAAATTGTAGAATACTCACCATCGGTGATTGAAATCATGATTACATTGGCTATTTACGCTCTAGGAGCTTTTATATTCACCATTTTGGCTAAAGTGGGTATAGCCGTTGAATTGGGACAAATAAGCTATAAGAAGAAATAAAATGAGGTTATCGGGATGAAATGTCCCAGTAATAAATAGAAATTAAAAAAGCCAGTAAGAAATTACTGGCTTTTTTAATTTCAGTTTTCTGTAACTTGGTGGTTGATTAACTCGTGAATAGAAAGTAATTCAGCAAAATGAGTTAACATGCCTTTTTGTTTCATTTTTTGAGATAAGTATTCTTTGAGCCGAGACTCATTTTGATAGCTATGGTAGTGGCTATCTTTTTCAATTATACGGGTCACTTCTCCTAGTGGAGAGTTTTCGTTCCGTAGCTTGTGGATGAGGTTTTTTAATTTCATTTTTAGTATATTTTAGCGTGTGCAATAATCATTTACGATTATCGGGATTAAAAGGTACGTTATTTATTTAGTTGAAAAACAATTGTTTATGAAAATTCTTTTTTTTTAAGTAGTTGACAAATAACTATTTATAAATTTCGTATCAAAAAGAATCTAATTTTTAGTTAAAGTGCTGTGGCAAAATCAAATAGGGAAAAGAACACCAAGAATAAAGCGAAACATACCAAATTAATGGATCGCAAAAAGAGTAAGCTGCGTAAAGAGAAGGATAACCGTGCGCAAAAGCTCAAAGAATTAAAGGCGAAAATTAAAGCGCAACAAAATTTGGAGGATTCTAGTACAGCGGAGTAGCCCTTTAAATATGAATAGTTTTAGGGACATCTAAAAAAACTATTTTATTAATCAAATAACCAAAAAGAAACCCTAATTTTGATGCGATTTTTTGAAACATACAAACAAAGATGAACATCCCAGAAGTAGAGTTGCCCCGTGTTGTTGTTATTGGAAGTGGATTTGCAGGATTACGATTCTGTAAGAAAATTAACGGCACCAAATACCAGGTTGTATTATTAGATAAAAACAACTACCACACTTTTCAACCCTTATTGTATCAGGTTGCCAGTAGCGGATTAGAACCCGATTCTATTGTGTATCCTATTCGCAAAATATTTAAGGGCAAAAAGAATTTCTATTTCCGTATGGCCGAAACCACAGAAATAGATACCGAAAACCAAACCATACACACCTCAATAGGTTCTTTAACCTACGACAAATTGGTATTAGCCACTGGAGCTACTTCTAATTTTTTTGGGATGCAAAATATTGAGAAATATGCCATGCCGATGAAGAGTTTATCAGAGGCTTTAGATCTACGCTCCCTGATTATCCAAAATTTTGAAGAGGCCTTAAATACCAATGATTTAAAAGAACGGGAGCGTTTAATGAATTTTGTGATTGTAGGTGCCGGAGCTACTGGAGTGGAAGTAGCAGGAGCGTTGGCCGAATTAAAGGCGCAAGTGCTGCCACAAGATTATCCGGATTTGGATATTAGACGTATGCAAATTCATATACTGGAAGCCGGGCCTAAAGTGCTAGGAAATATGAGCGCGCATGCTTCGCGTAAATCAGAAAAATACTTGAAAGATAGAGATATCAATATTTGGTTAAATACCATGGTGAAAGACTATGATGGTAAAACCGTGACTTGTAACTCTCAAAATTTTGAAACCAATACTTTGGTTTGGGCGGCCGGAATTAGCGGACAATCACCCAAAGGGTTGAATGTAGAGAAATCTCGTGCGCAGCGCTTAATTACCAATGAGTTTAATCAAGTAAAAGGGTTAGATAATGTTTACGCCATTGGCGATATTGCTCAAATAGATGCAGAGGCTACTCCTAACGGACATCCCATGTTGGCATCGGTGGCCGAGCAGCAAGGTGGTTTTTTAGGCCAAAATTTTAATCGGTTAGTTCAAGGCAAAGAATTAAAGCCATTTGTTTATAACGATAAAGGTACCATGGCCACCATTGGTAGAAATAAAGCGGTGGTAGATTTAAGTTTTATCAAATTTGGTGGATTTATAGGTTGGTTAACCTGGATGTTTGTGCATTTAATGCTCTTGGTAGATTTCCGTAGTCGTTTGGTGGTGTTTATTAATTGGGCATGGAGTTATGTGTTTTATGATAAGGGAACACGGATTATTATGCGGAAAGTTGGAAGACCGGAGACCGAAGACCGGAGACCGAAGTCCGGAGACCGAAGTCCGGAGTAGGAAGTTGGGAGTTCCGAAAATGCCTAAATCTGCGATGTAGTTCCTTTTCGAGAATCCTCGCAAAACTACTCTCACAGAGTTTGTTTTGCGGGAACCGAAGTTAGAAGTTCCGAAAATTTCTAAATCTGTGATTTAAGTTAATTATAGTTCTTTTATTATTCGATTACTGGAATATTTGCCTAGAATAGAGTATAAATTAACTAAAAGTGAATCCATTAACTTTTTGCTTTTTTCATTTTTTTGCTTCCCCAAAAAAACGAAACAAAAAAAGGGGACTTTTTGAAAGGTGTTTCGCAAGCGACCGCTTCGTTCTCGCTCTCCATGCTCCTTTCCCTCTGGGAACGCAATTCCAAGCTTCTCTCAGACTAACACTGCACAAAAAGGCTAACTATAAAGTCTATTTCTTCTTTCAACAGGAGGTATTCTAAATCAATTATTAGACAATAGTCCTTTCAAAAAGTCAATGTTACCAGAATTATTTAAAATAATTTAAAACAACAATAGTAGTATTAGCCCTTACGTATTTTAACTTTGGGTAAATCTCAATACCACGCGACTGATGAAGATTTTTTCAGCATCTCAAACCCAAAAGGCAGATGCCTTTACTATAGCTAATGAGCCTATTTCCTCCATTGATTTAATGGAGCGTGCTTCTTTGCAAATATTTCATTGGTTAGAAAAGACCTTTCAACCCAAGTCTCATTTTAATGTATTCTGCGGTTCTGGTAATAATGGCGGAGACGGACTTGCTGTTGCCAGAATGCTAGCCAATGCTGGGTTTCGAGTAAGTGTGTATTACGTGGATGTGAGTAACCCTAGTGATGATAATCAACTAAATCAAGATCGATTAGATGAGGTGAATCTTAAACTTCAGTATTTAACTGAAGATGACCATGCGTTTTTGGATAGTAACGGTGTGATTATAGATTCCATTTTCGGTTCAGGGTTAACACGCCCCGTTACGGGATGGGTGGCTAAAGTGATTGAGCACTTAAACTCGCATTCCAATCCTAAAGTAAGTATTGATATTGCCTCTGGTTTATTTGCTGAAGACAATGATGCAAATGAGGGTGTTATTTTTCAGCCCGATCATACACTCACTTTTGAGCTTGAAAAACTGGCTTTTCAGTTTCCCGAAAACCAAGCTTTTGTAGGTAACTTAAAAGTGCTTCCCATTGGCTTGCATTCCGACTTTATTTCTAGCGAAAAAACGGACCATTTTATTACCTCTAAATTTCACGCAAAACTGATCCATAAAAAGGGACATTCGTTTGCGTATAAAAACACTTTCGGACATGCCTTAATTGTAGCTGGAAGCAAAGGAAAAATGGGAGCCGCGGTTTTAAGTAGTCAAGCGTGTATTAAATCTGGAGCAGGTTTGGTTACGGCTCATATTCCTAAAAGTGGAAATAATATCATGCAAGTTTCGGTACCCGAAGTGATGACTATTCCGTATAATTCAAGTGTTAATTTAAACGAGGAAAAGGACCTTTCTACCTATCAATGTGTAGGCGTAGGACCTGGTTTAGGACAAAAAAACAGCGCTATTACTATTCTAAATAATATTTTAGATGAGGCTAAAAAACCAATGGTTATAGATGCTGACGCGCTAAATATGTTGGCTACTAATAAAGAGGCCTTAAAAAGACTACCGGCAGGTTCTATTTTAACTCCGCACCTAGGCGAGTGGCGCAGATTGGTAGGAGAATGGGAAGGAGCACACCATAGATTAGCCTTAGCCAAAGAATTTTGTGCCACCCATAAAGTGTTTGTGATTTTGAAAGGCGCCAAGTCATCTGTGGTGTGTCCGGATGGAGAAGTGTATTTTAATCCTACCGGAAATGCCGGAATGGCCACCGCAGGAAGTGGCGATGTACTGACCGGAATTTTAACCGCTTTATTGGCTCAAAATTACGCTCCAAAACAAGCCGCCATTTTAGGTGTTTTTGTCCACGGATTAGCAGGCGATTTAGCCCGTAATAAAGAGAGCCGAGAAAGCTTAATTGCCTCTGATATTATAGCCCATTTGGGAATAGCCTTTAAAGAAATTGAGAGGTGTAATATTTCGGTGCCTACCCCGTTATTCACCGGTACAAACTCCATAAAAAGATAACCTACAAATGAACCGTTTATTTCTCTTCGTTACTGTAATCATTGGTAGCTTCAGTTCGGTCATTGCTCAAAAATGTAACCCCGAAGTGATTTGCGCTACCGATACCCTCACCTTAGAACCCAGCAGATCTATGAAAGTAAATCCGAAAAATAGCGATAGCACCCAACAAGAACCGTATGAGGTATTACGGTGCATAAAGCGATCTAAATGGGGTTTGCGTATGGAAATGGCCTATTCCAATTATTACTACGGAGCTGAAACAACGGATTGGTTAGGGCAACATGGGGGAGCCAATTTCAATTTGGCTCTGGCTATGGATCATTTCAATTTTGGGGTTAGATTTAAACCCGGTACCGTTACTCCAAATAAAGAACTAGAATTTTACGGAATCCTATTACCTACCTCTGCCAAATTGAATAACATCCGCATAGATTATTATGTGGGTTATTCTTTTGATTTAGAAAAAATGATATCTATTGAGCCGTATCTAGGCTACAACCATACCACCTTTAAGGTAATTAACGAGGATGAATTGAACCAAACCTATGCATTGAATGCTGCAGGGGGAGTGATCTTAGGAACCTCCGTAAACAAGTATTTCAAATTAATGAACTATAACTACCTCTCCGTGTTTGGGACCATTGGTTATGGTTGGGTGGATTACCAAAAAGTACATGCCCAATTAGCCAATAATTATTGGGAGTGGAATGTAGGGCTAGCCTTTAAAGTTTTTGCTGCCAAACAATTTAATAAAGGGATGGAGTAAGGTTGTAATTCTTTCCTTCGGTTTTTACCCCAGCATCTTCCCACAATAAAAAAGTGCAGATTGAATTAGAAAATCTTCCTATCAATAAGAAACTAATCAACAAATATTAAATTAACCAGACTCGTATTCTTAGTTATCCAGTAAAAAAAGGCGGTTAAAAAACCGCCTTTTCATTCATTTGGTGAGCTGTGTTTTGCAAAGTCTTTTACCGATCCTCATTGGCTTCGGTTTTCAATTCCGTAAAACCCCAACTTTTTATTTCTGACACAACCTATGAAACGTCAATCCTTTTTGGGATTTTAAACATGCACAATCCGGATCCATTTTCCAAGAGTTGTGAAACTTCACATTTTCATTTCCCTGCAACACAATACGGTCGCGTTCTTGCGTCCAGTTACCGGTAACCTTTACGGGCTTTTTCATGTTGCTGTAATCGCAAAAATTATAGGTGCCGTCTTCATTAATTTTTAAACTTAGGGGCGAGTTATCTGGGTTTCCACCCAAATAGAACCCATAGTTATCAAATTTCACGAATTTCTTTCCATTGCTAAAGCTGGTTAATCCAATGGTGAAGGCTAACAGCAAAATTGGTAATACATTTTTCATTGTTCTAGGTTTTTGATTGAGAGCCTGAAATTAGTTGATTATTTGATATTTAGGAAATAAAAAAAGCCTTCGCCAACTTCCTTCGCTTAAGGCCATTGAACACAAAACGTTCGGATTTATAAATTAGAACCTCTGCCTGAAAACCCGAACATTTCACCCTTACCGCCAGAATAGGTTTGCACAAACAAAAACTAAACATAATCTATTCAAAATGAAAACACTGGTAATTACGGCATTTATGCTACTGACAATTTTGCCATTTGCAGAGGCTCAAAGTTTAACCCAAACGGTAAGGGGTACGGTATTAGATGCCGATAGCAAATTGCCGCTAATTGGCGTACAGATTCGATTAGTAGGATCAGACCCTTTAGTAGGTACCGTTACAGATGTAAACGGAGTGTTCCGTTTTGAAAAAATGCCCATGGGTAGAATCACATTGGCTTTTAGCTACATCGGTTACGAACCCATGACCATTCCCAATATTGTGGTGAAATCGGGTAAAGAAACCATTCTAAATATTGATATGCAGGAATCCGTTTTACAAATGAAAGAGTTTGTGGTGCGTGCCTATGATAGAAAGGGAGATGCCTTAAACGATATGGTGATTAGTAGCGGCCAATCTATTTCTATTGAGGAAACGGAGCGTTTTGCAGGTAGTTTTAACGACCCTTCTAGAATCCTTTCCAATTTTGCCGGAGTAGGGAATTCGCAAGATGGAGGCAACGATATTATTGTAAGAGGGAATTCTCCTAAATATGTGCAATGGCGTTTAGAAGGAATAGAAATTACTAATCCCAACCACTTTGCTGATCAAAACTCTGTAGGCGGTGGAATTAGCGCGTTAAATAACAACTTATTGGCCACTTCCGATTTTTACACCGGGGCTTTTTCACCCGAATATGGTGATGTGCTATCAGGGGTTTATGATGTGAAACTCCGCTCAGGGAATAACGAAAAACTAGAAGCCATTTTTGGATTAGGAGTCATGGGTACGGATTTAACCTTAGAAGGTCCTTTAAAGAAAGGATATGGAGGTTCCTTTTTGGTGAATTATAGATATTCTACCATTGCGCTAATTAACGATATGGGATTAGTAGACATCAATGGAACGCCTAAATTTCAAGATGCTACCGTAAAGCTGACCTTACCCACTAAAAAAATCGGTACCTTCTCCTTATTTGGCTTGTCGGGCATGAGTAATTTATACCTGGAAGATGTAAAAGCAGACATCTGGGATGTGCCCGGAGATAATGGCGCAGATGTAGGAGTTTCAGAAGATTTTAATAAGGATTCGTATTTATTGAATACCGGACTTAATCACACCTTATCATTGGGTAAAACCAGTTATTTAAAAACGGCTTTATCGTATTCTACTACTGGAATAGAAGATGATGTACTGGAACATACCACCGTAAAAAACTACGATGACCAAGGGCAGTTTATTGACTCGGTAGTAACGAGTCGTGAGAACTACCAGTCGCATGTAAAGACCTCTACATTTAGAGGGGCTTTAACGTATAACAATAAAATAAACGCCAAAAACAAAATTCAAGTAGGTACTAAATACACTCTGGATGATTTTTTGAATGAGCAAAGCAGATTACTAGGACAACCTGCCCAACGTTTTTCAATGGTTGATTTTCATGAGAATATTGGAACCCTTAGAAATTTTGTAAGTTGGAAACACCGATTAAACGAAAACATTACGCTGGTAGGTGGCTTTCATAATATGAATGTGCTCTTGAATAATAAAAGCACATTAGAACCTCGTTTAGCGGCAAGTTGGAAAGTGGGAAGTATTAATACGTTCACGGCAGGGTATGGAAAGCATAGTACCATGGAAAGTTTACACCATTATTTTGCCAAAGTGCAACAGCCCGATGGCTCTATTGTGGAACCCAATAAGGACTTAGGTTTATTAAAAGCAGATCATTTTGTGTTGGGTTACGAACGCAGAATAACGCCTAATTTACGGGCCAAAGTAGAGGTGTATTATCAAAATTTGTATGACCTACCGGTTGAAAATAATGACACCAGCTATTACGCTACCATTAACGAAGGGTTAGAGTTTTCGTATATCGACTTGGTAAATAAAGGAACCGGTCATAACTATGGAATTGAATTAACGTTAGAGCGCTTTTTGGATAATAACTACTACTTTTTGTTCAATACATCTATCTACAATTCCAAGTACCAATCGTTAGAAGGAGTAGAAAGAAATACCACTTTTAATGGGAATTACATTGTGAATTTCTTGGCTGGAAAACAGTTTGAAAAATTAGGAAAAAAGGAAAACCAAACACTGTCCTTAAATGCGAAAGTGTATGTAGGTGGAAGTAAGAAAATTATTCCACTACTAAGAGATGGCAATGGTGATTTAGCGGTGGAACCGGAGAACGACAGATATTGGGATTACAGTAAGGCGTTCAACGACAATATTGAGGATGTGTATTCGATCACTATTTCGGCAAGCTATAAGTTTAACCGTCCAAAGGCTACGCATGAATTGTTTTTGAACATTGATAATGTAACGAGTAACCAAGCTAAATTATCGGAGTACTACGATGAAAGTAAACCAGGTAATATTGGGTATGTACAGCAATTTCCAATGTTTCCCAATTTGATGTACCGAGTATATTTTTAAGATGAGGTAGCGAATAGCTTAAACACGGATATATGAAGGTTCTCGTATTTAAAACAAACATTCAATCAGAAGGGAAAGTACAGCAAGTACGATCCCTTTTTAGTCGCCATAACGCGGTTTTGAAATTGACTGTGGATACGGATGATGAGGATAAGGTGTTGCGTATTGAAACAAGAAATAACTTAAAAGAAAAAGAAGTGGTTAGCTTAGTTCAGCAAAGCGGATTTCAGTGTGAAGTTTTAAATTATTAAATAAAATAAGGCTGGAAAATAACCCCTGACACAAGGCTGTCACTAACCGGTAATACCATTGCATCATAACAATCAAAAACAACTATTAAAATTTGTAAGATGGAAATTATCAGTATAGTGGTGTTGGTATTATCAGGATTATTACTAGCAGGACTAGGGGCATTTCGACTTGCAAACCCCATAAAAAAATACGCATAGAATTCAGGAATTACAATACCTAACGATATAGATTTGCTGGATGAAATGCACGGAGTGAGTGGCGTTATGTTAGAAGCGTTTGCCGGTTACTCGCATTTGTTAGCCTGTTTACTGTTTAAAGGATTTGCCATTGGAAGAAGGTTTAGTTTGCCAACGGAGGAAAATACCCGAATGGATATTTAAGCGTATCACATTAGCGATAAAGCAAATAAAAAATTAAAAAAGCTTATTT
>OLHJ01000384.1_pt1 | contig 14587 bp, 12 predicted proteins | sample 1609491 | NCBI WGS metagenome assembly OLHJ01 (sample SAMN05416861, study PRJEB24817) | seawater metagenome | isolation source: Sea water | place: Canada:Atlantic | collected 2013-11
TTATGAAAATTGATCCAATTTTACCTCTTCGCAGTGTCCGCTTTCGGCCAATAGCGGACGTTAACGCCCGCAATAAGTTCACAGCCCTGCTTCCTTTCTGATTTGTTGGTTATTGAGCCGCATGCTCGAGCCTTTCAGCGAGCCAAACTTTGATAATTGACTGACGGGTAACGCCAAGCCGAGCAGCTTCTTTATCTAAGGAGTCGATCATCCAGGTAGGAAAATCTACGTTTACTCTCCGCTGCTCCTGGTTGGGTCTCTTAATCTTAGAAAGATCAAGATTACCCGTTATGTCCTTCCCGTTGTTAAAGTTGGTATCGAATTTCTTAGCTTTCATATAGTTCCACCTCTTCACCGCGAGAGCGGCGTACAGATATGATACGAACATTTTCATTTCGATAAGTGATAACAGCGGACCAGTGTTTTTTGGCGATTACGCCAATGATCAAAAACCGAGGTTCATCCTCGGTCTTGGCTGGCACTTCTAGAAGATTGGGGTCAAACCATAGTAGCTGGGCATCAATGAAGTCTATGCCATGTTTCGTGCGGTTTGCCTTGCTCTTGCTTTCATCAAACTCGAATGAAATCATGGTATATAAAATATACCTTTATTGCACTATGGTCAACTACGCTCAATAACGCCCTTAATAATAGGCGCGCAACGCGCGCGTCCTTTTTGATTTGATTGTTATGTTCCGGCAATTGTCAGCTTCCTGCTTCGTCCAAGGCTTCGCGAATTCTCGCTGTCATCGTTGGGGCTGTCCCCACAAGAGATCCCACCCCATACATATACTCAACGAATGGGACCATGCCTGGAAATTGAGACATGATGCCGGCAGGGGCACCAAGCATAGCTTCAAAAATATCTGCGCTAATAAGGCCGTTCTCATAGTAACTCTCAGAAGACAGCCAAATTTGAAAGACCTGATTCGTCCATGCTGAAGTTCGAGCTCTTTCAACCATACTAAGTTCTTGATTAGTTGCTAGCTTAATGGACAGTTCGGCCATTTCAGGGTTATCTATGATCGAATCAAACCAGTCGATATTTCTAGAAAATAACTCTGTCTCAGCCGTAGCGATTGAGATACGATTTGCCTGGTCAATCGACTTGCCCTGCTGATCAATCTCAATAGACAAAAAGACTATCCCAAGTAGAACCCCAACATTTGCAGCTAGAGTTAACCACTGATTTAGTTTAGTCAATTCCACTCTGAAATTTCCTTTGTCTCTGAATTAGTTAAGAACGAGGAACATAACATGTGTATATGACGCATGCTCACTTCCCCGTTAATTGTCGCTTCTCATACGGCAGCTTCCGGCCAGGAGCGGACACTTGCAGTTAAACTATGCGATAGGCAAAAAGGATTTAGAAATATTCAATTTTAATCTGACCCTGATTCAATTCGCCTGGACACCTATTGAACGCGGGAAGTCACCGAGTCGGACACCGCAACCACTGACCCTGATCCATATTCCGGCACGTTGCGCTGGTAAACGCGCCAGTAGTGCCACTCCTCAGTGATGTATTCGTTCTCGCCGGCAGCAATCTCTTTCACGATAGCGTCTCTACCTCCTCGCAAACTGGCAACCTCGGCCCGGTCTTGGATCAATGCCACCGTCATTTCGTAGATCTTTCCACCAATCTTCAGACGCACCCGCGGATCGCGCTCGACGTTTCTCCACCATGCCTTGCCGTAGGGGAACTCCTTGTTCAATCTGAATGTTTGCGCACTCGACTGTAGGTAGAGTTTGTCTCCGCGGGGAACCAGTAGGACCGTTACAGAATGGGGAATGCCGTACCACGTGCGAGTCTCAAGCTCGGTTGCGTTCTCGCTGAAGGCGTCGCTAAACTGGTCGACCCAGTCCCAATTTCTTACCGCTTCATGTACAACCTCCCCTGTTAACCATAACCCCGGCCTGGCCGAACGGCTGGCGTTGAGGTATTCCTCGGCACTGGGATGTCCAGGCGCCAGCCCGATCACGCGCAGTGTCAAGAGTGTCCCCACCATGAGGACACCGACTACTAGAAAGCTAATCTTCAACTGCTTCATCATCTTCATTCACCCCGCGGATTGCTGGATCGCTCGCCAATTACCTTTTATTTATTTTCTCCTCTAAGGAGTGATTGATCTGCATAACTGTCCGCTTCCAGCCAGGAGCGGACAATTAGTTTCGGTTTACTGCTGGAAATTGCACCAGCGCGCCATCCCAATTATTCCCCGCGATCTATCCCGCTAATTGAATCGCTTCGTTTCAGTAGTAGATCTTCAATCTCTCGATGACCCAAGTTGAATTGGTGGTAATGCTATGCGGCATACTGAATGATTTCAGCCGGGAAGCTGTGGCACTTGTACATTTTTAATTGGGTCATGCGCTAAATTCTGAAAGATTGAGAGTTAATTTCCTGGCACCTCTCAACGCGCTACTCCGATCTCGACTATTCTTTTTGTAGTTTCGCACAGTAGGAAACAATACTGGCGGTGCCTAGAGATGAATAACAGTACTCGAAATTATTGCTGTCTTCGAACCAGAGCTGACCATGGCCACCGAGCGAGTCGATAAATAGGCCTTCTTTGCCAGTTGATCGAATAGCCCCATAAACGCGAATTGGAGCAGACCCGCTCTCCATGGTTGAGAGTCGGGAAGTGCCCATGAACACCTCACCGTCTTGCGCGATTATCGTCAACTCTAGGTCGGCTTCGCTGATTATTACCCCGCCTGCGACCAAGTCATCTGAACTCAGATTGGGAGACGTAACAATACGGATATGCCCCTTCCAGAGACCCGTCATTTCGGGGTAGCTCTGCCCGAACAGAGATAGAGGCAGGATTAATAGAAGAAGAAAAAAACAGAATTTTCGAATCGTAATCATTTTCTGACCCCCTACAAATTATTATATAGGTTGGGTACTTCAGGACTGCGCCCAATGATACGTGCGTCTACAGTATAGGCTATCGGTGGTTTTTAATCTAAGCAATTAGGTAGGTGTTGACAGGTTAACTACCCAAATCGAGATAAAAGGAAGCATAGGGACACTAACAATTTAACAACTTAATACTGTTTGGATGTTAGTGTTCTCGATTCGTCGGGAGCTTAAATTGTTAAGTTGTTAGTGTCCCCTTTATCCGCAAAATGACCGCTTCCAGACCAAAGCGGACATAATATTGGAACTAGGGGTATATGGGGCGTAATGACTGCTATCGACCCAAAGCAGACAAGTGGGATATTTCAGAAATACGGCAAGTCCTTCTGTGTAGTGCCAGCCAATAAGACTAATTGCACTGTCCTACGGGGTTTACAATCTTATCTTGGTTCTTGCAGTACCGGCTCGGATAAGCATAAAGGTGAGTGATATAGAGCAGCAGGTGTTAGATTGTGCAGCTTCAAGGCGTTTCTGCCCTGCTTGTCTTTATATCAGTCAGTTGTGGGGGTTGAAATCCTTTTCTTTGAGACAAAAATTGAGTAAATTTAAAAATGAGAATCGGCAGCCTGACTTCAAGCATTTTCCTTCAAAAAGGGCTGTGTGATCGAATAATTGGCCTCGCTGGAAAACAGATTTACGGGATCCTGTAAGGTCTTGTATCCCATACCGTCTTAAACTTGTCTACGTTATGAATAAGAGTGAATAATTCAAATTGACTAATTCTAAGTATGAAATTATAGAGGATATTTCGATCCCTGAGGATGTCCTCCGGACTTGGCAAGATATTCTAGATCTAATGGCCAAGATTATTGATGTTCCCGCCGGATTGATTATGAAAGCGCATCCCCGAGAGATTGAAGTTCTTGTGAGGAGCAGTAATCCTGAGAATGTGTATAAGCCAGGGGAAAAAGCAAAATTGGATACAGGACTCTATTGCGAAGCTGTTATGAGCACACAAAAAGAGTTGGTAGTTCCAAACGCACTAAAGGATCCCGCCTGGGATAGTAATCCAGATATCCCACTGGGCATGATTTCGTATTTGGGACTTCCTCTTAGTTGGCCGAACGGGGAGGTATTCGGCACTGTATGTGTGCTCGATAAAAAAGAAAATCAATTCGATGATTTGTACGCTCAGTTGGTCGACAAATTCCGACACACTATTCAGTTGGGGTTGAAAACAACATTCGACAACCACAATTTGCTGCTGATGCAAGAGAAGGTAGATGCCAGCCAGAAGAAAATAGAGGCCGCTTCATTAGCTACCAAAACAACCATTGACTACATGAGCCAGGGAATTCTCATGGTTGATGGTGATGAAAACGTCCTTACAATTAATGACAGACTGCTGGATTTTCTAGATATTCCGAAAGAAAGACATGGTGTCATTAAAAGCCTGGAAGTTATGCGGCAACAATTAAGGAAGGCGAACAGCTTCGGAGAGGAATCGGTAGATCGAGTAATTGGAACCGCTAGGGATAATTCGAATGTGTCTTACGATATCACTTCGTTGGACGGGCGAATTTTTGATATTCGGCAAAATCCTTTACCAGAAAGTGGCTATGTACGCACTTACACAGATATAACTGAGAGGAAATTGATTGAAGAATCCATACAGGCAATGTTTGAGAATAACCCAGCGCCTATGGCGGTAAGGCATATCGACCCCGTTGAATTTGTACGTGTGAATGATGCCTTCTGTAAATTGTTCGGACTGAAAAATAATGAAATGCTGAAACTTGATCCAAAAGAAATTTGGTATGCGGCTGAGGAAAGAGAAATATTTGTAAATTCTCTCGACGATAAAGGTAATGGCAAAGACATCGAAGTTCGAATCAAGAACTTGGTTACAGGAGATCTTGTGGAAGTTCTGGCAAGCTCATCCAATATCACTTACGAAGGCGAACCTGCACTACTTATGTCGGCTGTGGATATTACACACCGAAGGCAAATTGAAGAAAATCTAAGAGAGGAACAAGAAAGACTAAGTTTTGCGATGAGGGGAGGCAACTTGGGATTTTGGGAACAGAATAAGTCGACTAACCGATTCGTGTTAAAAAATATGTATGAAGAAGTTCTGGGCTACGAATCTCCTTTTTCAGACGGTGACTTTATAACCGACACTGACGAATGGACTGACCTTATTCATCCGGATGATGCCGAAAATGCTAAACGGGATTTCTATAATGCCTTTAGCGGGAAAACGTCAGAACACCGGATTGAGTACAGAGTAAAGGCGGCAGATGGATCGTGGAAATGGTTATTGGTTATGGGTAACCTGATAACAGATGCAAAGGGTAACCCGTCAGACCGTATTGCTGGGGTAATGGTGAATATTTCACAGCGAAAATCCATGGAAGATGCGCTGAGAACCGAACAGCAAAGACTGAATCTCGCGCTGCGCGGTGGACATATGGGGCTGTGGGAGTATGAAAGAACTGCGAAACAGTTAACTTTAAGCTCCATTCTGTGGGGAGAAATTCTTGGATACGAGCTCGAATTGGGAGAAAGTCAGTCCGTCATGCCACCAGAGGCCTGGGCTGATCTAATACATCCTGACGATTCTGATATGGCTACCAACGCTCTTAAAGCTGTACTAGTTGGAGATACATGTGACCTCCGTGCGGAATATCGAGTCAAGGCATCGGATGGTACATGGAAGTATTTATTGGTTGAAGGCCGAGAAATTTCCGATGAAGGAAGTAATCCGACAGGACGTGTTCTTGGCGTTATTCATGACATTTCCGGTCTAAAACAGATCGAGAATGACCTAAACATTGCCAAAGAAGAAGCGGAAGCTGCGTCCGATGCGAAAGCGAGTTTTCTGGCCTCGATGAGTCACGAGATTCGAACGCCTATGAATGGTGTAGTTGGTATGGTGGACCTGCTGACCCAGACTGAAATGGATAGCGAACAGATACAGATGCTTCAAACTGTGCGGGATTCTGGACAATCTCTGTTAACTATTATCAATGATATTCTGGACTTTTCGAAAATTGAGGCTGGCAAACTTGATCTGGAAGCCATTGATACCCCGATAACTGATCTCATGGAAACCTCCGCGCAATCACTCGCCCCTAATGCGATTAGTAAGAATGTTCAAATAATTACGTTTATTGACCCGGAAATTCCCCGCGAGTTGCAATTAGATCCGGTTCGAGTGCGCCAAATTATTATTAATCTAGGAAGCAATGCCGTCAAGTTCTCCAGTGAGGGCGAAGTAGTGATCAAAGCGGAATTAGTCAATAGTGAAAAGAAGAAAGTAACGGTTCGCTTTAGTGTTATTGACCAGGGCATTGGGATCTCTGAAGAAGCGCAAGCTGATTTGTTTCAGGAATTTAGCCAAGCGGATAGTTCTACAACTCGAAACTATGGAGGCACCGGGCTTGGACTGGCAATTAGTAAGCGCCTCACAGAATTGATGGGCGGGACGATTGGGGTTAACAGCGAATTAGGTCTCGGCTCAACGTTTTACTGTGAATTACCACTCGTTGTTCCCGACTCAGCTAAGAAAGATGAAAAAGATTCCGGGCGCGTAGATCTCGCTGGTCTGCACGTATTATTGGTGAGCCCAAGCAAGAACTACCAGGATGTGTGTTGTCACTACCTTCAACATTGGAAAGCTTATGTCACTACCATTGCTGATATTAATAGCTGCTTGTCTGTAACTCAAGAGCTTGCAGAGAAAGACAAGCCCATCGACATTATCGCCATACCCTTTCTTAAAGATCACAACAAGATTGCTGCAATCCGCGAACAATTTCTACACGCTGATATGATGCCTTATCCGCGATTTGCAATCGGGGACGACCCACGTAAGAAGAGCGAGGTTTTGCGAAAGTTACCAGAAATAACCATGTTTAGTACTAACCCACTTTCTAGAGCAGGATTCGTAAGTGCAGTCGCCATAGCAGCTGGACGTGCCAGCCCCGAAATACTTATTCAACCAGAAGCCTTTAAGATAAAAGGGGGGCGAGCACCCACTCCGGGCGAGGCACTTGAGCAGGGAAAACTTATACTTTTGGCAGAAGACAATATTACCAACCAGGATGTAATAAGCAGACAATTAATGCGGATCGGCTATGCCTGTGAGTTGGCTAACGATGGAAAGGAAGCCTATGACATGTGGCGCAAAAAAACCTATGCCTTGTTGCTGACAGATTGTCATATGCCCGAGTGGGATGGCTTTGAGTTAACTGAAGCCATACGCAAGGATGAAGAGTCTACTTCTAAGCGGGCACCCATAATAGCGATTACTGCCAATGCATTGCAGGGTGAGGCAGAAAAATGTATTGAAGGTGGTATGGATGATTACATGTCGAAACCCGTTGAGATGAAGGCATTACAGGCAATGTTGTACAAATGGATGGGGGATGGGGGTATCGCCAGCGATGAACCTAAACCCGCCCCAGATAAGGAAGTTGAACCAGATAAATCAAGCAAAACGAGTAGCTCAACACAAGACAACGGGTCAATAAATGAGCGCAAGCTCAAAGAGCTTTTTGGGGATGATGAGGAAACGTTCAAGGAAATATTGACCGAATTTCTCATCCCATCCCAGTCGATCATTGGGGAGATCCATTTAGGGTTTAAGAATAGATCCGCCAAAGAAATACAGGACGCAAGCCATAAGCTGAAGTCTGCAGCCTTTAGTTGTGGAGCTGAAGAGTTGGGAGAATTATGTAAAGCCCTCGAAGCCGCCGCGATAGAAGCAAACTGGGCTATCATCGATGCTGAGGTTCCCAAAATTGATGGATTAATGAACCTGGTGGAGGAGTATATTTCCCAGCTTTAAGCTGATTTCCAATTTCATTAGTTTTGTAAGTTATTTGGGAAAACGCCTCGAAATTGAGTACTATTCGTAACTTTCAATGTCCGCTATTGGCCGGAAGCTGCCGTAAATGTTCACTGAAGTGGCACAAGAACAATCAGCTCAAGTGAAGGATTAAATGACTAAATTGGATGCTGAGATTAATAGCGACATAATAGACTTCGAAGAAATTCTCGAAGTCATGGTGGCAGTGCTGAACCAGAAATGGGGTCTCAGCTGTTTGTCGATACCAAAAAAGCGCCTTACCACTTTGCCGGTCAAATTAGTCGACTTGAATGCTGGCGCGAGAGAGATGACTGTAGATAGCCAAGGGGCAAAGCTGGCGATAGGCACTCATTTCTTTCGAGCTCATAGAGGTGGCATGTCTTACACTTTCAAAACCAGATTAATCCAGAAAGTTGGCGACAAAGATTCAACCGACGAAAATCCTTACTACCAATTCACGTACCCGAATTTGATTCGCTTCTCACAATACAGGGATTCGGTCCGGATTGACCTTGATGACTGGAAAGACATTCAGGTATCGTTCTTCACGGAAGACGCGATACAACTTCAAGGCGAGGTTGTGGATATTTCTGCAACTGGTGCAAAGATCAAGTTTGAGGGTGATTTTGACGCCAAAGCAGGGCGATCGAATTCAATAGCAGACTGTCAGTTACAGTTGCCGGATGGGTCGCTAGTCTTAACGCGAACACAGATACTTGGCGTCGTATACGACGAATCCAAGGACGTTAGTTATGTTCGCTGCAGATACCTTGACTTGAATCAGTCTGACGAAAAGTGTTTGGAGCTATTGATAGATGAACGCGCGGATGAATTAGACCATGCGAAGTTGGAGGGGTTAATGTAATGAGGGGTGTTGATAAGTTGGTGCGCCAACCCGAGAAAACCCCAGAAATTGGCGCTTTATATTTCCGCAGCCTTTTCCTGTTACGCAAAGACTTGCAGCTCAAATAGCCAATAAGTTATTGGTCTTTTGGTAGCCCGGGTGAAAGCGGAGACCATTTATAGTATGAATCTCATGGTCTTTTAATCTTGGAAAACTAACCAGAAATTGATGCCTCAGCCGGGCCTTGCTGGGGAATAAGAATTCAGAGTGCTTTAGACTTGCTTTGGTTATCCAATCCAGAAGAGCCTCTCTCGTCTGCCCCGTCAATTCAAATTGAACGGGTTGATTTGTCTTTTGCTGAGTGATCGTGGCTCTGTGTGAAATACTGCCGCCTTGCGTTACGTCGGATACCTTCAGCTTGACCAGATCACATCCTCTCAGCTTACTGTCTATGGCCAAATTGAAGAGTGCGAGTTCTCGTAAGTTATGGCTCAGTTGAAGCCGGATTCTAATTGCCCATATTTCCTTGAGCTTCAGTGGGGATTTTTGTCCCACTAACTTACCCTTGTTCCAGGTTGTCTTGGGTTTTCTAAATTTGAAATGTTATTCATAACGTGATTCCTTTTGAGTATATGGAATCAAATTTTACCGCCGGTAGAGACTTTTACCGGACTTCTCAATGCTTAGTACTCGGCTGATCCTAGTAGACAAGCTCTAAGCCATATCACCAATAACAGCACTAACGCCTACAGTTGATCCTTAAACCCTGCGGTAAAGCGTCTAGTAGAGTCTGAGGCTGTATTAGCAAGTTAGTACTCAACTTGAGTAGTAAATCAGCATGAATGTACGTTTGGACGGACATTGTTGGTGTCGGAAATTGGTCGGAGCCTGTTAGCTGCCATTCAGCCCATATCTAGCAGTATCACCTTTAGTGTCCGCTATGGGTTCAACAGCAGACACTCAGTTATCGCTGAAACTCACCTCTGAGACAGGCAGCTTACGGCCAGAAGCGGACGTTTTACCCCCTATCTCTCACAGGAGCTCGTCTACTCGGCAGAATCCAGCCTAAACAACAGTTGTTCACCGTCCGTGAGCTGAAACACCAGATTTCGATAGGCGACCTCTCCATCAAGCACCAATTCAGGGATAGTTAGTTTTCCATCCCCCGAATCGAAAATCGCCACGTTCTGCAACCCTTCAGTCAACTCCCGAACACTGCTGGCGATAGCTTGTATCACGATTTCAGGCCCAGCGGAAAAGATTGAAAAATCCAGGGCATAAAAGCTTCCGTCAACATCAACAGTAACTTCTATTTTCTCGCGACAACTATTATATAAGTTTGCAATTGGTGCGGCCGGCTGTATATCTATTGGAAAATATTCCAGGACAATACTGTCTGCGCTAAAGACCCCTGCGTTTACATATCCAACGCCGCTTGAAGATATTAACGGTGCCGCATGGCTAATTCGAAATCTTACTTCAGGGTCGTCTGAGATACTCTTCCAAGTGATAGGGCTGAAACATCCATCGCCGGTCCCCTCAAAAACCACTATGCCATCATCGGAGGTATCGAGGCTTTGCCACGGTAAAATGTCAGTAATGCCATCGCCATTAATATCAAGGAACTGAGTGAAGGGGGAGACTCTGCGATTGACGTCCGGGTCCCGGGCGAGACTAGTAAAGCGCCTAACTGTTTGATCCTTAAATTCACGATTACCCTGATTGATGAACAATTGCATACTAATACCCGCATAGGTAAATTGATTGGTGGCATGGAGAAGCAAGTCAATTAGACCATCGCCGTTGACATCAGTCCCTTTGATTTCAATAATTGAAATATTCTCTAGCCCGCCAAAAATGTCAGCGTCTTCGAGAAACGATACCGCTGTGTCAGAAAAAAAGCCTGCGCCGTCATTCCAGAAAATTCTTGTAGCAGCGGGGTTACTTTCTCTACGACCAACAATTAATTCTGGAAAGCCATCGCCATCCAGATCCGCAAGTTCTGCTGAAAAACTTGTCCTGAGAATTGAAGGGTCAGCACTACCAAGGCTATCAGGTAGGCGTTCCCTGTTTTGAGTGAAATTTGCGCTGCCATCGTTTATCAGAAAGTAAGATATCTCCTCAGGAGGATTATCTGGAGCATTAAGGGAGAGGATATCGATGTCACCATCTCCATCTATGTCTCCCACTGCTCCATTATGGGTAAAAGCCTCAATATTCGGCAGCCTGTTGGAAACATCAGTAAAACCATTGCCTGTACCTAGCAAGAGCTGGTTTTTGAATCCTGGAAAGGGAGGGGCATCATAGCCATGATCGGCAATATACATATCAAGAATGCCATCTCCGTTGAAATCTTCTAGTAGTAGCTCCCTGGCAGCTTCTGAGCCCGGGACATCACCTTCCGCCGGAGTAAATGTGTTGTCTCCATTGTTAAACAATATTAGCCCTGATTGTGGCCCCTGAGTCCCGGTATTATTGCTTGGGTCAGTTGCTCCGAGGATGACAATATCTGTGGCACCATCACCATTGAGGTCTGTTATAAAATAACTAATTTCGTCTACGTCGGGAATACTAGGAATGAACTGCCAATCAAATTGCAATTCTCCCGATGTAAAAGTGAACTTACTGCCTGCACTTGCAGGCAGATTCAGCGCAAAAAGAGCTAATCCTGCGCAAACTGAAATTAACAATTTGTGCGAGTGCGTATCGGTTGGAAGTTGACTTAATGACTTTTGGGTAATCAAAGAGCAAACACTATGCATAATTCCAATTCTCCAAGTATAACTATCTACGTTGACGGTAGTATATGTCTATTGGTGAAGCTCCGATTCTCAATTTTTCAACATAGTCTTAACTTCCGCTTGCGGCCAATAGCAGACGTCCACGCCAAATATATTCATCACAAAATTTTACTAATCCGGTAACAATACCGCACTCTTGAGTTCCAGTATTACCGGCTCACTGGAAATTAGTGATAACACAAGTGAATAGACATCCGTGCCGCTATCTGTGGGCGCTGCCAACCTAGGAATTGAAATATCATTACCATCGAAAGTGGCGTGATTTCCCGGGCTGGGGTCGCTTAACAAGGACGATCTATTCATGTCCACTTGCAGCCGTACAGGATTAGTATCAGGCAGCAGGTTAATGTAGAGCTGGTACTTGGCACCATTTACATCCAGCACCGGAATGAAAATTTCCCCCGTGTTTAGATCAACGCTCGCCGTATTTGACTGGACGGTACTCACTGGTGAAGTAGTTATTTGTCCTGTCCACGCTATGTCGTCTAATTCGTAGAGACTCACCTTACCTGTAGATATATCCGCATCTCTAATAGGTAAACTGGCACTGACATTTACCAGGAGAACTGTACTAACAAGATCATCGCTGGTTAAAATTTCATTAACTGCTCCAACCTTAATAACGCCATTACCGGCATCAAATGCGGGGGCACTTAGCAAGGCATCCAAGCTGCGACCAGAAAATGTCTCTTGTTTAACGGCCCCTATCCCATCCACCTGCCAGCTTATGGTGGTAAAGGTCGAAAAGGACGTTGTTTCTTCAGCAGGACGCCCATCGTCATAGGTGTAAGTAGAAGAAATAGATTGTTCAATTTCCTGTATTCTCACTAAGGCCTTATAAGAACCTGGCAGAATGGTAATATCCGAGCCAGGAAAAAGATTGTCAACCGTATCCACACCGGCATAGACCGTGCGGCTCGTGCTACATGCTTGTGTTTCATTGGTAAAGCCCGGGATACTTATACCAGAATTAGTACCTGCTTCGCTGATGCTTGTAGTGTCGTTGGTATAATAAGTTGTATATATCTGTCCGATCTCAATTTCCCGAAGAATGAAGGGAGTCCCGCGAGTATTCCGATCACACGTCCCTGCTTGGGCAGCACGACCTTCCCAATAATTAGACACTAAAGGGCTTGTTGTACCTTTACTCTGAGGTACTGCGGATTGTGCTATTTTAATAGCATCGCCGGTCACATAAGAACTTGATACAGTAGTATTCAACAAGTCATTAATAATGGGGTCGCTGACCTCAAACCTAGTTTCCACCAGCACATTTCCGAATTGGAGCGGATCTACTATATTCAGGACCGGATTCAATCTCGTTCCCATGAGATTTTTGGAATACATACGTGATTCAAATCCGTATGGATCTTCTTGCTTTTGAGTTTCTTCCCATCCAGGCACTGTGATTAGAGGGTAATAATTTGCTGCCATGCCTGTTACGGAAATCACAGTTGACACAAAAAAGAGCAAGCCAATAATTACAGCTTTTTTATACTTATTCAAAATTACATTGAACTCCTTTAATAAATTTCGCGCCGGTTAATTCATACTTCTGAATACTGAGAGCCTACTAACTGAGAGCCTACTGCCAGATAGGTAACACCCACACGAAAGACCTTTCGGTTCACACTCAAGCGCAGCTGAACAAGATCGCGAGAGAGCTAAATGAGAGGCCAAGAAAAACATTGGAATATGAAACCCCGGCTGCTAGGTTTAATGCATGTGTTGCGCTGACCGGTTGAGGTCACAACCCAGAGCGGACGCTCGAAAATACCCTGAATGTACTGACAAGTTAATCGCCATTCTTCGACAATTCGTCTCATGATTAAGGCAAACACGTATAAGCACCACCGATTCCCGCTCGAAATAATTCAATATGCAGTCTGGCTTTACCACCGGATCAACCCCAGTCACCGAGATATCGAAGATCTGATGTCACAACGTGGCAATGAGGTGAGCTACGAAGCGGTTTTGCCGATAGAGGTAGTTTACTTGTCAACACTCCGCAAACGAATCTAATGTATTTGTAGCGGTCTCTTTCTGCACACTAGATCCTGACGAACCCTCCTTCGCCCTCCCATACAAACGTGGAATTACCATCAAACTGAAAAGTCTCTGTACCGTCAGCCGATAATCTACAAGTTTCGTCTAAAGTCGGTGTTGGCTCTGTTGTACGTGTCGCCGTGAAGACGCTTGTACTAGGGTTCCAAGCGTATGTCCCCTGTTCTGTACCAGCGCATGCAGAGTCTTCTCCATCAGCATCTGTATTCTGAATATAGCTGTAACTACCGCCCAAACCTAGCACTAAGCGAATGGTGTCGTTAGTGCTACCATCATCGTTCTTCGATACCCATGTCCCAGCCAGAACGGCCCCAGGAAGTACTTGGGTCCTTACTAGTGTATATGGTTCAAGGTCTTCGCCACGACTACTGAATTTTGAAACGTCAAGTGTATTGCCATCAACTAAGAACCGATAACCAACCCCTCCGTTTATTTCTGGGTTAGAAAATCCACAATTGCCATTGGCATCCGATGCCTGTTTAAAGGCTACAAAGCCTGTAATTTTGTCAAAAGAGTATGTCCCAGCCTCTACGCCTCTTCCGCACGCATCAACCGAATAACTGTAGCCGTCATCTCCAAAGATTGCAGTGGTGTCACCTAAAGTCCATGCGCCGGCCAATTCAGTGAACTGGTCAAGCTGAGGGTATTCAAAAGTCCTCTCTAAATCCAATGTGAAATTCAGATTTGAGCCAATTGAAAGCTCTGCGTAGTAAATAGAACCATTTATGTATAGATGCGGCAGTCTAAGGGCTAAGCCACCGGTATCAATAGACGCCGCCACTACTGCCGGGCGGTGTTCAAAGGGCGTTAGGGGAGTTATATCAATCACGGATGCAAGATCTGCGTCCCATGAATATGCTGTTGAATCGAAATTGTTTAACCTCAAAGCATACACCTGCTCACCATAGAGTATATATGGAGCTGATATATCGAAGTTTTCTTCGATTCTTTGTCTATAGTCTTGTCCGTAAGAATTACTCATCGCAAGAACGAACAGCGAAACTACCAAACCAGAAATTTTATTCATGGAACATGCATCCTCGATTTATAACTTCCACTAAAGAGTAAAAGACCCGAAACGGCTCCGATATATGCTGTCTCTTATACACATCTGACGCTGCCGACGATCTACTCTGTGTAGA
>OLHJ01000385.1_pt1 | contig 14566 bp, 10 predicted proteins | sample 1609491 | NCBI WGS metagenome assembly OLHJ01 (sample SAMN05416861, study PRJEB24817) | seawater metagenome | isolation source: Sea water | place: Canada:Atlantic | collected 2013-11
CGTGGGCTCGGAGATGTGTATAAGAGACAGCTGCAGGAGGGTGTATAAAAACAGCTAGCAATACTATAGGACGGGTTCCTCCTATTCCATTCCCTACTATTATGCCGGAGCCAGGAGAGATTTGCAACTTTGGAGATTCATCCAATCTGGTTTTAGATCTTGGTGAAAATTTAGGTCCGACTTGTGCTGAAAGTATTGCTCCTTGTGGAAATCAAGGGTATACAACAGATATTCTATTGGATTATAATCCTGCAGATGGTACCGCGGGACCATTAATGACTTTACCTACTACCATTCCTACACCATATACACCAATGTATCCTGCTCCATTTGGAAATGCCTTTGAATCGGTTAAACAAATGTATTACTATCGTGGTTCAGAGCTTCAAGCCATGGGCTTAACTGCTGGATTAATTACCGAGCTAGGCTTTTACAACACTACTATAAACGGTACTTCAACCTATTTTAACTACTCATTGAGTATTGGATGTGCCTCAAATATTAATTCACTTCCGGCAACTATTTACCCAAGTGTACCTTTGGTTAATGTATTTCCTTCTCAAACCGTAAGTATTACAACGGGGTGGAATATGCTTGCGTTTTCTACTCCATACGTTTGGGATGGATCTTCTAACTTAATTGTAGAAATCTGCTTTGATAATCGTGGAAATGGGGCTACCCAGAATACCAGTACACGAACAAGAGGGTTTAAAGCCACTACCCCTGGAGGGCAACAATATTTATCATACATGGCATTACCCATTGATACTGGAAATGCATGTCTAGGAGGCTTGGCAAGTGAAGCTAATTTTATTCGTCCGGATACACGTTTTACTTTCTGTTTTGGAATTGACCCAGCTGCGTATACATATACTTGGTGGCCAAATAAAGACATTAGTGATACTACTATTCAATCACCTCAAGTTTGGCCAGATACCACCACTACCTATAACGTAATTTTGGCAGATACCTTTGGCGTGTGTTCTGATACTACTTCATATGAAATTACAGTGGCCAACTTTGAAGCGGGTCCTGATACGCTTATTTGCGCAGGTGATACCATTACTCTTTCTCCTGAAGCTTTTGATAATTGTGGCCCTAATCCACCTATTGTCTATTGGTATTCTAATACTGGACTGGGGTTAATCAGTGTAAATGGTATTACCCCAACTATTTCAGTAAATCAAACCACTACTTTCCATGTACAATACACCAACTTCTGTGGTTGTGTCATGGATGATAGTGTGGTCGTTTCTGTAAATGAAATGGGACCTCCTAATCCGATATTTACCGAACCTGCTTGTGGTATGAGCGATGGAGAAATCCTTGTGAATAGTAATGGCGGATCGGCTCCGTTTACTTTTAGTATTGATAATGGGTTATCGTTCCAAATTGATAGTCTTTTTACTGGACTACCTATGGGACCGTATACCATGCAATACATGGATAGTAATGGATGTTTATCACCTACTGTTTTTGATACGTTGATTAATTTCAATACCCCGGTTATTGACAGTATTGTTACCAATACACCTTTATGTTTCTCTACCGCTAGTGGTATTATTGATATCTACTTTACCGGTGGTCAAGCGCCTCATTCTTTCTCTCTAGATGGTGGGGTTACTTGGGGTCCCAATAGCTCATATAACAATCTAAATGCAGGTACGTATTTCATCCTAGCTCAAGATGCAAATGGATGTGTTTCTTATCCGGATACCGTTACTTTAGCTAGTAACAATCAACTGTTATTGGATTCTGTACAACATACCAATCTTATTTGTTTCAGTGATTCCTCAGGTACTATTAACGTATTTGGTCAGGGGGGGACCACTCCTTACACTTTCTCTATAGATAGTGGTTTGACCTACCAAAATTCCAATATGTTCAACACCTTGGATGCTGATACCTTCTATGTGGTTATTATGGATTCTGTGGGTTGTACTACTCCTCCTTTCCAACAAATTGTGCAGAATGCGCCTGAAATGATTGCTAATTTCTCTTCTACTAATGATACCTGTTTCAATGCTTGTGGAGGAGCTTCTTCGGTGGCTATTACTGGTGGTACCTTACCGCTTACTTATAGCTGGAGAAAAGGCACCAATCCTATTGGGTTAAATAATCCGTCTATTGATGGTTTATGTGCCGGTACGGATTATGAACTTACCGTGAGCGATTCTAATAACTGTACACAGTTCTTCCCGTTTGTGATTACACAACCTGATGAAGTCATTGCTTCGGCTACCTCAGTGAACAGCTCTTGTTTTGGGGCCAGTGATGGTTCTATTACTGTTTCGGGTATGGGTGGGGTTCCGCCTTATCGTTACAGTATTAACAACGGGGTTACTTTTAGTGCTAATCCAACTTTTACAGGATTAGCTGCGGGTAACTACTCTATTGTTGTGGCTGATTCTGGTATGCGTTGTACGGGTGCTACTTCTATTGTGGTGATTGAACCTAACGAAATTGTTTTAACAACTAATATCACTAACCAACAGGTGTGTGTGTCGGGTTGTGTGCAACTTATTGCTACCGCTACTGGTGGTTCTGGTGGGCCTTACAATTACATTTGGAGTCAAGGGTTTGATTCTAATAGTGTGCAAACCGCTTGTCCTACGCAAACTACCATTTACTCTGTATATGCCGTAGATTCTGCAGGGTGTACCTCATCTCCAAAGTTGATTACTTTAACCATGTATGATTCTATTGAAGTAGATGCAGGTCCTGAACTTAATATCTGTCCAGGAGAAATAACCAATTTAAATGCTACTGCAATGGGAGGTAATGGTCAAAATTACAACTACCAATGGACGCCAGTATTTGGGTTAAACAATGGGTTTATTCAAAACCCTACAGCTTCACCAACCGTTTCTACTACCTATACCGTGAAGGTTACTGATAACTGTGAAACCCCTGCGGCTTACGATACGGTTCGGGTAAATGTTCATCCTAATCCAACGATGGATTTCTTTACCAACGATTCCACTTCAGGCTGTGAACCATTTGATATTTCTTTAATCAATGCTTCTACTCCAGTTCAGTTTGCAGAATGGACCATTACTAATGACCAAGATGTGTTTACTGCGCATGGTTTCCAAGTAGATCTTACTGATTTAACTCAAGGGGTTTATGACGTAGAGTTACACGTTGTAACTCCTAATGGATGTACCAACGATGTTACCAAAACGGCATTCTTCGAGGTATTTCCATTACCAAAAGCACTATTTGATATGGATCCTTCTGCTACTACCGTATTTAATACTACGGTGCAGTTTGAGGATAAATCTATTGGTCAAGTTCAAGCTTGGCAATGGAACTTCAACTCTCTAGGGGCTTCTAATGAACAAAATCCATTGTTCACCTTCCCAGCAGATAGCGGAACCTTCCCAATTACTTTAACAGTAACTACGGATAAGCTTTGTGAGGATGATGTAACCGAGTTATTACGTGTAGGTAGTGAATACAATTTCTACGTTCCTAACTCCTTTACACCAAATGGTGATGGGCAAAATGATGTCTTTGCTCCTAGGGGTATTGGAGTAGATAAATCAAATTATACCTTGATTATTTATGATCGTTGGGGTGGATTAATTTTTGAATCTACTGATATGAGTCAGCCTTGGGATGGTAGACATCAAGGAACCACCACCATGGCTCAAAATGGGGTGTACGTTTGGAAAATTATTGTGCATGATGAAACAGATGAGTCTGATAGTCATGAGTATACCGGGACAGTTAACCTGATTAGGTAAAAGACTAAAAACAAAAAGGGGCGGTGAAAAATATTCACCGCCCCTTTTTTATTAAAAAAAATTAACTTAAAACGTTGGAACACCTAATAAGGTTAATAACAAAAGAGAACTAACCAGTAATACCAAAATTTTAATAATAAACCTTGTCTTACTGAATTCCTCCTTTTGATTACCCAAGTTAATGGAAGAAATAGATTTCATATTGCTATAGTTGCTTGTGAAGCACAAAACTAACCCACCACTAAGCAAAATAATTTCAGTATTGGTTAAATCTATTTAAACACAGGTTCATTTTAAAGAACCCAACGAATGCAAAACACGCCTTTATTAGCTACGTCCTCTTGTCCCCAAACCTTTCCCCCTCGACTTATGATAGCGCTTTTGGCCATATGTACCTTAAATTCATTAAAGTCCATGTCCCTAGTTTCTTTTTCATAAATAGATTCTACCAAATCATTAAATCCACTTGTTAGACCTATAAATTTAAACTCACATACCGAACCACTTTCAAAAGCAGAAACTCGAATACTTCCTTTATTTTCATTTTGAACCATCAATTCGAAATAAGGTTTTAAGGTATTATTTAACAACGAAACCTCCGTTTTAATGGATGGCATATCTTCAATTTGTTCAAATTTTGAATCCTCCTTTCCCGATGCTGATAATATTATTTCACTAATTAGTTGCGATAAATACACCTCAGAATCAGAACGTCTATTAACGCTCTCTTTAGATTTTCGAAAATAATCACCCACAAGCGAGTTTAATTGAGAAATCGCACCCGTTAAAGGAGTCCAGCTATCCTGTTCTGAAATTTTGGTTTGATTTTCTAAAATCTCTTTCTGCTTATTGATTACATTCAAATACCCAGTTAAATCCGTAGCTGAATTTAAATAAATAAAACTACGTTCACTTGATAGCCTGGAAATTTGATGAATAGACTCATCTAAACTATCCTTTAATTTAACCACTTCAGCTTTCTTAATTAACAGCTCCTTTTCACTCTTTATTCTGAGCGAATTAGATTTTTTTTCACTCAACTCGGCTCTTTCAACATCCGAATCCATCTCTCTATATATTCTTTTGGTCTCTTTAAAAACTACTATGAAGGGAATAATAACCCTTACATATCCATAGATCGCTAAAAAAACAAATAATAAGGCTTGTATCATGTTAATCCAAAAGCCCATTAAGTGAGACTCTGATAATTTCTGTGAGCTATTACTTCGCAAATTATCGACCGCAGTTTTCACTTCTCCCAAGCTTTTTCTCAATTGGGATTTAAAAATACTTTGATTATCAATTAAACCAATTTGTTCTTCCATAACCAAATTACCCACCCCAATAATATTCGCATGATATTTTCTTATATCTACCAGAAAAAAATGAAGTGAGTCTTGGGTGTACATTTTTTCTTCCACCGGAGCAGGGTAAACACTTTCCAAGTTTTCTAATGCCATATTTAACTCGGTTAAATCTGTTTCTAATGGTTTGTCAAATCCAGTTCTCGTTTCCTTAACATCATCAATAATTTCAAAAATTAAGTTTACGGTTTCGTAGGTTTTAAACTGGTAATCATCAATTACTTTTAAAGTTTGCAATTCATGAAGATTGATTTTATCTAACTTAACGGCTTGATAAACAATTACAGTTAGAAAAATCATGTAAATCACCAAAATGAACCAAGTAGACCTGTTAATTACTTTACTAGCTGAACGAAATTTATCGAGTGAAATCTTTGACATGGAAAATAGTGTAAGGCTACAAATTTAACATTTTAGGGTCTCTATAATCCTATATATTTGAACCCTATCATAAATCGTTATATTATACAGATAATGGAATATCATATTTTCGAAAAAACGTTACTCTCAAAAATTGGAGATAACAACTTTGAAGCTCAAAAAAATATGGCCCCCTTTACGGTGAAAGATAGAAATCAGATGCTTGGCGCTAATCCAAACCCTAGATTAAGTGCGGTTATGATATTGGTATTCAACAAAGAGGATAAAGCACATTTTTCATTAATCGAACGTCCAAAATATGATGGGGTACATTCGGGTCAAATAGCTCTTCCGGGTGGTTCTAAAGACGATGAAGATTATGATTTAGAGCAAACAGCATTAAGAGAGCTGGAAGAAGAAATTGGAGTAAATCCGTTAGAAGTTAATGTTATTGGAAAAATTTCTGAGGTGTACATTCCTCCAAGTAAGTTTTTGGTTACTCCTTATGTGGCCTTATTGAATAATTACCCAAATTATGTGAAAGACGATTTTGAAGTGGAACAAATCATTGATGTACCCATTTCTTTATTGTTTGACGATTCCATAGTAAAAAACGGAAACGTAAATGTTGGCGCCAATAATCTGAAAATGAAAGTACCCTATTTTGATATTTATGGACACATGGTATGGGGCGCTACCGCTATTATTTTAAACGAGTTTAAAGCCATTATGAAATGAGAAAAATAATTGTAATTTTCCTTTTTACCATTCCAGTACTCACCTTTGGACAAGTATTTAAAAACATCAAAATTGATGAAGCGCTTGCTAATAGAGGGCCGGAAGAACCTACTATTTGTATCAACTATACCGATACCAATTTGGTAATGGCTGGGGTAAATATTAAAACTACTTATTTAAGTAGAGACGGTGGTCACACATGGACTAAAAGATCCGCAAAATCTAAATATGGCGTATATGGTGATCCATGTATAATTTCTACCGGAAGTGGTAAGTTCTTATATTTTCATTTATCCTTACCCAAAGGACAACCCTATGTGCATGAAAGCTTTTTAGATCGTATTGTTTGTCAATACTCGAAATCTGATAATAAAAAATTCAACAAGGGAAAATACATGGGACACCACCCTCCAAAAGATCAGGATAAAGAATGGGCCGTTTATGATTATGATAGAAACAGAACCTATGTTACTTGGACACAATTTGATATGTATGGAAGTGAAGATCCAAACGATAAAAGCGTGATTATGCTTTCCTATTCTGATAATGAAGGAAAGAGCTGGAGCGAAGCGGAAGTAATTAGTAAAATACCTGGTGATTGTATGGACGATGATCAAACAGCCGAGGGAGCCGTTCCTGCTATTGGATTAAAGGGGGAAGCTCACGTAGCTTGGGCCAATGATGAAAAAATCTATTTCACCACATACGTGGCTGGCGATTCTATTAAGACCGAAAAAGTAATTGCCCAACAAATTGGAGGTTGGAATCAAGCTATAGAAGGATTAAATAGAACCAACGGAATGCCAGTTACGGTTTCAGATATGAGTAATTCACCTCATCATGGTAGTATTTATGTTTGTTGGTCAGATCAACGAAATGGAGAATTGAATACTGATATTTTTATCACCAAAACAACCGATGCTGGAATTACTTGGAGTGAAGCCCAAATGATAAATGATGATGCAACTTCAAACCACCAGTTTTTACCTTGGTTAACCATTGACCAAACTACGGGCTATTTGTACACCATATTTTATGATAGAAGAAATTACGATGATAATCAAACCGATGTTTTTGTAGCTGTGAGTAAAGATGGAGGCGCCACATTTACCAACCATAAGATAAGCGAATCTCCTTTTAGTCCAATTCCACAGGTGTTTTTTGGTGATTATATCAATATTTCTGCTCATCAAGGAATGGTTAGACCTATATGGACCCGCTATGAAGGTGGGCAACTTAGCGTATGGACAGCCATCCTTAAAGGGTTATAAAAACGTAAAACACATAGGCGACAAATAAATTAAAATTTACCTTCGCCAAAATTCAATTTTAAGTAATGTCAAGAATATTAACAGGTATACAAGCCACTGGAACGCCCCATTTAGGAAACATTTTGGGAGCCATTAATCCAGCCATTAAATTAGCAGAAGACCCAAAAAATGAGTCTCTCTTATTTATTGCCGATATGCACTCGCTTACGGTAATTAAAGATGCTAAAGTTTTAAGAGAAAACACTTACAGCGTGGCTGCTGCTTGGCTTGCAATGGGATTGGATACCAATAAAACCATTTTTTACCGTCAAAGTGATATTCCAGAAGTTACAGAACTTACTTGGTACTTAAACTGTATTGCTCCATTTCCTATGTTAGCAAACGCGCATAGTTTTAAAGATAAATCAGATCGTTTAAGTGATGTTAATGCCGGGTTATTTGATTATCCAGTATTAATGGCCTGCGATATTCTTTTATACGATTCGGAAATTGTACCCGTTGGAAAGGATCAAAAACAACATTTAGAAATTACCCGAGATTTGGGTAATTCATTTAACCACGTGTACGGAGAGACTTTTGTATTGCCAAAATCTCAAATTCAAGAAAACGTAATGTTAGTTCCTGGTACAGATGGACAAAAAATGAGTAAGAGTTATGGAAACTTCATAAACGTTTTTGCCCCTAAAAAAGAATTGAAGAAACAAGTTATGGGTATTATTACTGATGACACCCCACTAGAAGAACCTAAAGATCCAGATTCTAGTGTACCGTTTCAATTATACTCGTTAATGGCCAGGGAAGAAAAAATTGCCGAAATGCGGGCGAATTATTTAGCAGGTAACTATGGTTACGGTCACGCTAAAAAAGAATTATTGAATACCATTATGGAAGTTTTTGAAGCTCCTAGAGCGCGATATGACGAATTAATGGCTAATCCTGAGCAGATAGAAGCGGAATTAGAAAAAGGAGCTGCTAAAGCCCGTTTAATTGCTTCTGAGGTGTTAAACAGAGTGAGAGAAAAGGTAGGGTTCAAAAAAAAGTAATTCCTTCTCAGTAAGTATAAAAAAAGCCCGTTGAAAATATTCAACGGGCTTTTTAGTTTTGTTTATTCGGTAATCTCTTACCTACCCGTAAACGATGGTTTTTCTTTATTTAAGAAAGCTTGCGTTCCAATGGTGAAATCCTCCGTTCCGAAAGCCTCACCAAATTTTTCAATTTCCACATGGAAACCATTCACTCCGTCTTCTTGACCTGCGTTTACTGCTTCAATAGCCAAACCAATTGCTTTAGGAGAATTTTTAGCAATCCTTCCGGCAATTTTCTCAGCCATTCCTAATAACTCATTTTGGAAAGTAACGTGGTTTACCAATCCCCAATCTTTGGCTTCCTCCGCTTTCATCATTCCCGCAGTCATGATCAATTCAAAAGCTTTTCCTTTACCCACTAATTGCGTTAAACGTTGCGTTCCTCCGTACCCCGGAATTACTCCTAGCGAAACTTCTGGTAAACCCATCATCGCATTATCAGAAGCTACTCTAATGTGACAAGCCATTGCTAATTCAAGTCCACCACCTAAACAGTACCCATTTATAGCTGCAATAACCGGAGTTGTTAATCCTTCTACCAAGTCAAAAAGGTTTTGGTGTCCTTTTCTACTTAACTCCTGTCCTTCTTCTACCGAAAATTCTGCAAATTCTTTAATATCTGCTCCAGCAACAAATGCTTTGTCACCCGTTCCAGTAACAATAATAGTTCTTACATCAGTATTTGACTCACCCGATTTAAATGCATCACTTAGCTCAGCAATTGTTTCACCATTCAGTGCATTTAATTGTTTAGGTCTATTAATGGTAATGCGCATAATGGCATCCGAAATATCTACGAGAATATTGTTATATGACATGTTTCAAAATTTAGATTCCAAAAGTAGATAAATTCAATTTCTCTTATCTAATTATTTAAGTCTACTTAACCGTTTTCCAACGGAATACTTCTATTTTTACATTAATATACATCGTATGAAAAAAATACTCCTCGGTATTCTCATTCTGCTAACTATCATTATCTCAATTATTTTGATTGGTGGGCCCAATATGGCTAAGTCGTATTTAGAAAACAACAGCGAAGAATTATTGGGTAGAAAAATGCAATTGTCTGAATTAGATTTCAATGCTTTTAATGGGCACTTGCTTCTAACTGATTTACGAATTTATGAAAATCAAGATTCTACTGTTTTTGTAAAGTTTGATTCGCTTTATTCAGACCTTACACTATATAAGCTTTTGGGAGGAACCTTTCTTACGGAAGCTTTTCATATCAAGGGACTTCAAATTAACTTAATTTCAGAAAATGAGGGTTTTAACTTTGATGATTTAATTCCTGAATCAGATTCTACAACCTCCGGTTCCAGTACCACGGATGAAGAATCATTTATTACTATTCTTACCATCAATGATATTCAAATACTGGATAGCCAAGTCAAATATGATAATCTTGACTTAGGTGCTTTTCATGATTTAAAAGAGATAAATATTCGTATTCCGGGAATTACCATTGGTGATACAGAAACCAAAGCAGGTTTAGAATTTGCGCTTGCCAAGGGCGGAATTTTTCAATTAGATATTGATTACAACCTACATGAAAACAGTTATGAATGTAAAATGGCCGTGGAAGATTTAGATTTGAGTCCCTATTTGATTTACGCGCAATCCAGTATGGAAATTACTAAACTGGAAGGCATTTTCAACGGAAAGGTGGATATTATTGGAGATATTGATACTCCTTCCATTCCTACTATAAAGGGAAGTATGAACCTTACTAATTTTGTGATTGCCGATAACAAAGGGGTGGAAGCTTTTAGATTAGGTTCTCTATTTATGGATGCCAAAGAATTAAATTTAGAAACAAACCACTACCATTTTGGTTCCTTAACACTCACCCATCCTACCATAAACGCGGTGCAATATGCCAACTATGATAATTTAAGCACACTGATGATTGACGATACCGATACCACTGATATCACAGATGTAACGGAAGAAACCAATATAGAAACCGCTCCCCTATCCTACTTACTAGAAGAGTTTAGACTTAACGCAGGTGAAATTACTTATAGTGATAATTCAATAGCCAACGGACCATTTGAATATGCTATTTCAAATATTGACTTCTCTGCCGATTCACTTACGGAAGGAAGAAACGTAATCTTTAATGTAGGCGCTTCTATGAATGGTGAAGGTTCGTTTACTGGATTTGTTATAACGGATCCTGGTAACCCAGGTAAGGGAGGTACTTTTGATTTAGATTTTAGAAAAATTCCGATTTCCGACTTTAATGTGTTCTCTCTAAATTCAACTGCCTATCCCATAAATAGTGGCCGACTTTCATTTCAAACCAAAAATAAAATCAAGGATAACCATATTAATAGTCACTTGATTATGAAGTTGTATAAAACGGAGTTGGGTGATAAAGTGAAATCTATTAAACCTGAATACAATGTACCCATGAAGTTAGGTATTATGGTAATGCAAGACCCTAAAGGATTAATAAATATTGATGTTCCGGCCGAAGGAGATATTGATGACCCCGATTTTAAATACAGTAAATTGGTATGGAAAGCAGTGATGAATGTTTTGGTGAAAGCCGCTACTTCTCCTTACAATCTTTTAGCCGATGCTGTTGGTGCTAGCGAGGATGATATTAAGTTTATTCGTTTTGAATTATTGCAATATGAATTAGGCCCAGAACAAACCGCGCAAATGGATTTAATATCAGATATTCTTGTTCAAAAACCAGGTATTTCGGTAGTTTCAAATCAGGTACTGGATTTCCAAAAAGAACGTAAACTCATTGAAGTCTATCTAGCTAAAAAAGGAATGTTCTTAGAAGATAATTATGGTAATGACACCCTAGAAATTCAACTAGATGAAGTAGATATTGCAAAGATTCTTCATATGGAAGAAACCCCAAAGTTGATCAAATTCCTAGAAAAGAAAACAAAGTCGCCAAAAAATGAATTATCGTTTTCAAAATTGGTTGATTTATATGTTACCGAAGACCAAATAAGCAAAACACATAAAAAAGTAATGGGAGCTAGAGCTGAAAACATGAGAAGGTATATTGCTGAAAAAGGTTTAAGCGAAAGGTTTACGATATCTGATGAACATACGGATGATACCAACAGAAATAAACCAAGGTTTGAAATGCAATACAGCGTAAAGGAAAATTAATTCCAAACCACTTTAAAAGTTGTTCCTTCCCCTACCTCCGATTCAAAATCAATATGGGCATTAAATTCGTGTAAAATATTTTTTACCATAGCTAGTCCCAATCCAGTACCAGATGATTTAGTAGTAAAATAAGGCTCAAAAATTTTATCTTTTTCTTCTTCTGAAATTCCCTTTCCATTATCGGTAACGGTAATGATTAATTGCTCATTTTCCACAAAAAGAGCTACCTCTACCCTTCCTTCTTTTTCTTTAGGGATGGCTTGAATAGCGTTCATAATTAGATTGCTCAACGAACGAATCAACTGTTTTCTATCGGCACTTACCGTATGTGATCCTTGGGTTTCATCTCTTAAAATAACAGCAACATTTGGTGTATTTGCGTATAAATCAACAGCCGATTTTACCGTATCTGAAATGTTCAAGATTTCCATTTCTGGCCTAGGCATTTTAGCAAAATTGGAAAACTCACTTGAAATGCGACTCAAGGTGTCAATTTGCTCTAACATTACCTTTGTAAAATTATTCAAGCGATCTTGAATTTCATCTGGCTTATCCATGATACTACGCTGCAAGTGTTGAATATTTAATCGCATCGGTGTCAACGGATTTTTAATTTCATGTGCTACTTGCTTGGCCATTTCTTTCCATGCCGATTCACGCTCGCTTTTAGCTAGTCTATCTGCACTAACTTGTAACTCATCTAGCATTCGATTATAATTACTTACCAAATCACCAATTTCATCATCACTCTCCCACTCCAAATACGGGTTTTCACCCGTAAGCTTTGTTTCCTTCATCCGTAAAGAAACCGCTTGTAGCGATTTAGTAATGTAATTGGATAAGAAAAAGGCTACCAAACTCGCTCCCACAAATAACAATAACGAAACCTGAATCAGCGTATTAATAAAGGCTCCCATGTCCTCACTAGTTCTTCTACTATCCTTTAGGTACGGAATATTAACCACCGCCATGGGCTTACCCGATTGATTTTCGAGCATAAAATAGGTGGATAAATACGTTTGATCATCTAACAATTCCTCTACAATAATAGGATCTATAGTAGTTACCACAGAATCAATAATAGCGGATGAAATGGTTTCTTTCGCTAACATATCTTTGGTATCTTCATCAATAATAGTGGTGTAAAGAAGTACCCCAAACTCATTATAGATATTAAGGTCAAGATTATTTATGTTAGCAAGCTCTACCAGTTTCTTATTTAAAGAATTATTTACTTCATCAATATCTTCGTCAATTACAAAATATTTTAGGGCCAACATGACCGATTGCTCCTTACGTTGCAATCTAGATAAATGATACACATCATTTTGATTTTTGAAAAAGTAACTCGTAAAAGCCCCAATAATTAAAAGCGAAATCACAATAAGCATCACCATTGATAGGTAGATGCGCATGCCTAGCGACTTACTTTTAAGCGAAAAATCCATAATAACGAAAGTAATTGTTTTTGTTTGTCGCATACAATAGTTAAGCCGTAATCATTTTCTATTTTCAGCTTTATTCATTTACGTATCCCCTACCTCACTTCTACCCTTTACCTAGTTGATTTTTCATACTTTCGCGACACAATTTGAAACAGGAAACTGTAATGAGAAATAAAATAGCAGAGCATCTAAACGAGATTAAAGATTATCAGGCTAAAACGGCCCAAGAAATTGAAGCGTTTAGAATTAAATATTTAGGATCTAAAGGTATTATAAAAGGTCTTTTTGCTGATTTTAAAACGGTAGCTAACGAAGAAAAACGTGAAATGGGTCAACTGTTAAACGACCTACGTGCTATGGCTACTAGCAGAATTGATGAGCTAAAAGCAGCTCAAGATTCAGACGGAATTGGTGAAAAATTTAGAGATATTGATTTAACTCGCCCGGGATTTCCTTTTGAAACAGGTTCACGTCATCCGGTTTCATTGGTAATGAATGAAATTATTCAAATCTTCAATAAAATGGCATTCTCTGTGGCAGAAGGTCCAGAGGTTGAAGATGACTGGCATAATTTTACTTCTTTGAATTTCCCAGAGGAACATCCTGCACGTGATATGCAAGATACCTTCTTTGTTGATTTACCGGGAAGTATTGCGTTAAGAACACATACGAGTTCTGTTCAAGCACGTGTAATGGAAAACCAAAAACCACCTATTCGTGTTATTGCTCCAGGACGTGTATACCGTAACGAAGCTATTTCAGCGCGTGCGCATTGTATCTTCCATCAAGTAGAAGGTTTAGTGATTGATGAAAACGTAAGTTTTGCCGATTTGAAATTGACACTATTAAACTTTGCAAAAGAGTTCTTTGGAGAAGAAGCACGTATTCGTTTACGTCCATCCTACTTCCCATTTACAGAGCCAAGTGCTGAAGTAGATGTGTATTGGGGACTAAAAACCGAAGCGGACTACCGTATTACTAAAGGTACGGGATGGTTAGAGATTTTAGGATGTGGAATGGTTGATCCTAACGTTTTGAAAAACTTTGACATTGATCCAGATAAATATTCTGGCTTTGCTTTTGGTATGGGAATAGAACGTATTGCGATGTTAAAATATCAAGTAGACGATTTACGTTTATTTTACGAAAACGATGCCCGTTTCTTAAAGCAGTTTAAAGAAACGTATTAAGCATAAACAAAAGTCTTTTAAAGCCGTTAGTTCATTTGAATTAGCGGCTTTTTTTAAAATTAGTTAATTAAACAAAGATCCGTAGGAATTTTTACCCACAAAAAAAGCCGAATCTATTACTAGACTCGGCTTTTGCTCCCTCACCTGGACTCGAACCAGGGACACCCTGATTAACAGTCAGGTGCTCTAACCAACTGAGCTATGGGGGATTATCCTTTGA
>OLHJ01000386.1_pt1 | contig 14545 bp, 16 predicted proteins | sample 1609491 | NCBI WGS metagenome assembly OLHJ01 (sample SAMN05416861, study PRJEB24817) | seawater metagenome | isolation source: Sea water | place: Canada:Atlantic | collected 2013-11
CTAGTAAACTGAGTAGTAGCTACCTTATTCTTTTGCGTGGTGTAACGATCAGTGGCTCCTTCTAATTGACCTTTTAACAAACTAATTTCTGTTTCTTCGGTTCCAATTTTCAGAGAGTCCTTTTGAATGGTTTTCACAATCTTGTCCTGTTCCTTTAAGTTTTTGCTACGTGATTTTTCCAAATCCTCTAATTTGGCTTGTTTTTCTTTCAGTTCTCTTTCTAAAACTTCCTTATAGACATTCGCACCAAAATTCCCTAACAGGGTTCTAATTTTCACAGCCGAACCTTCCTTACTATGAGGATCTACTCGTAGTCCGTCTACCATAAAAACGGTGTATAGTTTAACGCTGTTGTCTTGTTGTACAACCGTAGAATAAATATCAATAGGATCTTCATCCACCGCTTCAATCACCACCTGTTCAATGGATAGTTGATCATTGTCTATACGTGCTTTAATTTTATTCTTTTCAAGGGCTTTTTTCCAGGCGGTTACCACATCTTTTTCTAATGCTCTATCCACTTCGAGTACAAAAACAGTACTGTCTTTATAGTTTAAAGTACGTTTCCCTACAGATTGTTTATAGCCGTTTTGTGCCCATACCGAAAAAGATAATAGCACACTAAGAGAGGTAAGAATAGAAATTATAAACGCTTTTTTCATTGCAGTTGGTTTAGGCCCTAAAGGTAAGTTTTTACACGAAAAAAATAAGTAGTAAAAACAAAAAAGCCACCTTCAAATTGAAAGTGGCTTTCCTAATATTATCCAGTAATTACAAATCAGCTAATTGCTGCTCTAGGATCTGAATCTTCGCTTCCGCATCAGCTAACTTTTTCTTTTCCATAGCCACTACCTTTTCCGGAGCGTTATTTACAAAGCGTTCATTACTTAACTTCTTGCTTACCGATGTCATGAAACCACGGGTGTATTTCAACTCCTCTTCAATCTTCGCTTTTTCTGCTTCTACATCAATCATTCCGCCTACTGGAATGTAATACTCGGCATTGTTAGCTACAAAAGTGAAAACACCTTCTGGTTTTTCGTCAACTGTTTTTACTTCGCTTAAGTTTAATAGTTTAATTAAGACCGAATCGAATTTTGGATTCACTCCAGATTTAGCATTTACCATTAATTCTAACGTGTCTTTCATTGGAATTCCATTACCTAAACGGAAAGTACGAACTTCCGTAACTACATTGGTGGTAGCGTTAAATAAATCAATAATTTCTTGATTTACTCCCTTCATTTCTGGCCAAGGAGCCACAATGATATGATTCCCTTCTTCACGCTCACTTAATAAACTCCAAATCTCTTCAGAGATAAAAGGCATGAATGGATGCATCAGTTTAGCTACCGTTTCAAAGTTGGCAATAGCTTGTGCTAGTGTTTTTCCATCAATGGGCTTTTGGTAAGCCGGCTTGATCATTTCTAAGTAAGAACCACAGAAGTCATCCCAAACCAATTTGTAGGTAGACATTAACGCTTCCGATAAACGGAATTTACCGTAAGAATCTTCCATTTCTGTCATGGCTTGCGCTACTCTTGAAGTAAACCATTCGTTAGCTAAAACAGCCGATTCTGGTTGTGCAATGCTATCATCGCTATCCCATCCTTTCACCAAACGAAGTGCATTCCACACTTTGTTGGAGAAGTTACGCCCTTGCTCACATAAGCTTTCATCAAATGGTAAATCGTTACCGGCAGGAGACGTCAATAACATTCCTACACGTACCCCATCAGCTCCGTATTTCTCGATCAACTCAATAGGGTCAGGTGAGTTACCTAAAGATTTACTCATTTTACGACCTTGCTTGTCTCTTACAATTCCAGTAAGGTAAACATCACTAAAAGGCTTGGCCCCTTGATACTCGTTACCCGCAATGATCATACGTGCTACCCAGAAGAATAAAATCTCAGGAGCTGTTACCAATACATTGGTTGGATAGTAGTACTGGATTTCTTCATTTTCTGGATTACGGATTCCGTCAAAAACGGAAATTGGCCACAACCAAGAAGAGAACCAAGTATCCATAGCGTCTTCATCTTGACGTAAATCAGCAATGGTTAAATCTTTGTTTCCGCAAGCCTCAATAGCTAATGGAAGCGCTTCTTCAATAGTTTTAGCCACCACAAAATCGTTGATTCCTTTACCGTAGTAGAATGCCGGAATTTGATGTCCCCACCACAACTGACGAGAAATACACCAATCGCGTACATTCTCCATCCAGTGACGGTAAGTATTTTTAAATTTAGAAGGAATTAACTGAACTTCATCGTCCATTACTAAATCCAAAGCGGGTTTAGCTAATTCTTCCATTTTCAAGAACCACTGGACCGAGATTTTAGGCTCAATAACTGCACCTGTTCTTTCAGAAGTTCCTACTTTATTGGTGTATTCTTCTACCTTAAGTAAAAGATCTTTTTCTTCTAATTCTTTGGCAATCTCTTTACGCACTACAAAACGATCTTTCCCTTCGTAATGCATTCCATGTGCATTTAAAGTACCGTTATCGTTTAAGGCATCAATGGTATCTAAACCATTTTTGTCACCAATTGTTTTATCATTGATATCGTGCGCTGGGGTAATTTTTAATGCTCCCGTACCGAATTCAACATCAACGTATTCATCGGTAATTATTGGCACTACTCTACCTACGATAGGAACAATAATATTCTTACCATGCAAATGCGCATAACGCTCATCGTTTGGATTTACACAAACAGCCGTATCACCAAAAATGGTTTCTGGACGTGTAGTAGCCACGGTTAAAAATTCATCTGAATCTTCAATCATATACTTCATGAAGTATAGTTTCCCGTTCAGTTCTTTATGAATTACTTCCTCGTCACTAACCGTAGTTAATGCTTCTGGATCCCAGTTTACCATTCGGTAACCACGGTAAATCAATCCTTTATTGAATAAATCAACAAAAACTTGATTTACAGATTCTGAACGCACTTCATCCATGGTGAAAGCCGTACGATCCCAATCACAAGAAGCACCTAGTTTTTTTAATTGCTCTAGAATAATTCCGCCATGTTTGTCGGTCCATTCCCAAGCGTGTTTCAAAAACTCCTCACGTGATAAATCTGCTTTATTGATTCCTTCTTCTTTCAGTTTGGCTACAACCTTAGCCTCAGTAGCAATAGAAGCATGATCAGTACCCGGTACCCAACATGCATTTTTTCCATTCATTCGTGCTTTACGAATCAAAACATCTTGAATGGTGTTATTCAGCATGTGTCCCATATGTAAGACACCCGTTACGTTTGGTGGAGGAATGACTATAGTAAATGGTTCTCTTTCGTCTGGCTTAGAGTTAAAATACCCTTTGTCCATCCATGTTTGATACCATTTGTTCTCTACCTCTACAGGAGCGTACTTACTTGAAATTTCCATTACTAAATTTATGTTTTTGAGGCTGCAAAAATAGCGTTTTGTTGCAGTTTAAGGTAATGGAATTGTAGGTTTAAAACGAAGGTGTTTTTTTAGCAGGTTTAATGCGAATGAAATTTATCTTCTTTCCAGTTAACGGGGTTATTTATGATGTAATTGGAAATATTGTGATACGCCCTTCGGTCTCGAATAATGATATCGTAATAATCGCGTTGCCAGATAGATTTGGTTAAATCGATCGATCGAATTAATTCGGCTGGGGCGGATGGCAATGGTGGGGCGAATTGCAATTCGCCCGAACTATAATTTTGAATAGCGATTTTTATACGTTTGGTAGCCGCCCCTTTAAACCCACGAATAATAGCCCCGATGGTTTGAGAAGGCGATTTAAATTCTCCGGTGTGATTGTTTTCACCTTTTGAAAAATTAATTTGAATTATACCATGAATATGATTGGGCATTATAACATATTCTCCCAACGAAATATTGTCTCTTATTTCAGAGCTCTTTAGCCATTCTTCTGTTGCTATTTTACCAAATGTATTGAGTTTCATTTTACCGTTTTCGACTTTTCCGAGTAAGTGCTTTCGATCTCTAACGCACATCGTAATAAAGTAAATTCCCTCCTGAGAATAGTCATAATTTTTTAAGCGGATGGATCTTCTATGATGTTTTTCTGGATTGTACGCCATTTGGTTTCAATTACCTCACTACCAACCTTTGCAAGTAGCTTTTCCCTTTGGAATCTGTAAGCAAAATAAAATACATTCCAGATTGAACCGAGGAAAGGTCTAAAGATTTATCTAAGGTTGAGCCTACCGAAACTTGTTCTGTTAAAATTTCTCTTCCCAGTATATTTTTCAATTCTAAAGTATAGATACCAGGTGTTAATTCCGTAGAATAAATTTGAACCTCTGCTTTTGCTGGATTGGGTTGAATCAAAATATCCGTAATTACTTCCATATCATTCACTGAAGTATAACAAGGAACAATAAAAGATTCCTCTTTTGTACAGGATAAAGAATCTGTAACCGTAACAAAATAAGTTCCTCCATTGTAAATTGGATCAATGTAGGATTGACTGGATGTATGCCCATTTGGGCCTGTCCAGACATAGGTAAAGGGAGGAAATCCACCTGTTACTTTAATATAAATAAAACAGTCTATGGATTGCCCAACATCGTGTAAGGAATCGGTGATATGCATGGCGTATGTATCGCAGGTATCTGTAGAATCAGCAGCCAAAGCATAAGTTTCTTCTGAAAATAGGAAATATTCGATTTCAGATTTAGTAAAAGCGGTTAATGCAACAAACACACAGGAAATAGTAAGTATCGTTTTCATAGGTACAGATTAAGGGTTAAATGTAATACGGATTTTAAGGAAATGCAAAAAGGGCCAGATTTCTCTAGCCCTTTTTTACAATGATATGTGGTGTGCGGTTATTTCTTAAAAACACCATTCTCTACCAATTGGCCAAAGAACTCATTCATGGTTTTATGGATTGGGATGTATTCCATTCCTAATTCTTTCACTCCTTTTGAATTATCCGCTTTCCAAGGGTAGTTCACATTATTACTAATGAAATTACGAGGAATGCCTCCCATTGGACCCATTAGCCACATTAACCATTTTGGTAAATTCTTTTTAGGTAATGGATACTCTTTACCATATTTCTCTTGAAGCATATTAGCTAAACCTAAGAAGTTTTGATTCTCTGCCGAAATGATATTTCTTCCATTTGCTTCTGGAGTAAAAGCGGCTTTAATATGCGCTTCTGCAACATTACGCACATCCACACATCCAATGCCCATATTAGCGGCTCCCATTTTCATGGTTCCATCGCCCATTTGTTTTACTATGTTAAAACTCTCTGAAGTTCCAAAAGGATTGATTCCAGGGCCCAAAATGAACGATGGGTTAATAACTACCATGTCCCATCTAGATTGCGCTTTATTCATTTCCCACGCTTTCTTCTCAGCCATTACTTTGGAGAAACTGTAAGGATTGTTTTTCAACGTGGAAGTAGTATTCCAATGCTCCTCTGTCATCGTCTGATTGGGGTAATCTAAAAGATCTTTAGCATCTCCATAAATTGAAGCGCAACTACTAGTTAAGACCACTCGTTTTACGGTCTCTGTTCGATTCGCACTTTCTAGTACATTGGTGGTGCCATTTACGGCTGGATCAACCAATTCCTTTTGCGGATTCTTTGTTTGAATAGTAAATGGACTGGCGGTGTGAATAACTACTTCACATCCCTGCATGGCTTCATCATAAGATCCCTGATCTAATAAATCTGCTTTGAAATATTTGATACTCCCTTTCGATTCTTTAGCAATGGCATCCAAATACTTTGTTTTATCCGGATTACTAGGATTACGGATAGGCGCATGAATAGTGATACCCATGTCTAATAATTGTTCGGCAATTCTACCCGCTAAATAACCGGTAGCTCCCGTTAGTAATACTGGTTTGATTTGATCAATTTTCATCTTGGTTTGTTTTAGTTCTTAATTATTTCGCTAATGCGAGAATGTCTTTAGGATTAATCACTTTTTGAGAATAGCCTCTTTGGCTAATATGAATCATAGATAATCCAATTTGCTCAGTATCTACAATAGAATTTGGAGCTAGAGTTTTCATTAATTTCAGTAACCAGCCTAAATTGCTAATCAATACTCTATACAATTTACTACTTGGCTCCACGCCTTTTTTAGGTATAATTCCACCTGGGCGGTAAGCAAAGGCTTGTTTAAACCCAAGCGCAATAATGTCATTTTCTGTTTTTCCTTTTACTCGGGCCCACATACTCCTTCCTTTTTCAGATGAATCGGTTCCCTGACCCGAAACATAAGTAACAGTCATTTGCGGATTGTTTTTATACAATACACGCATCAAAGCCATACTAAAATCGTAGGTCATTTTGGTATAAGTAGCTTCATCCAAGTTGGCCGCACTAACTCCCATGCAATGGTAGCAAGCATCGTAACCTTTTAGTTGGTTAGCTACCGAATCAAACTCTGAAAAATCAGCATGTTGCAACTCTTTTAGTTTCGGATGATCCATACCTAAGGTCTTTCTCCCAATTGATAATACTTCTGTAATATCTTTATGTTCCAAGCATTCTAATAAAACACCCTTACCAATCATGCCCGATGCTCCTGTAACAATAACTTTCATCCCTTCTGTTTTTACTGGATTAGTTTAATTCTCTGTATTTATTTGGAGTATAACCGGTTTTGTTTTTAAACAACCGACTGAAGTAGTGCGGGTAATTAAACCCTAAGGCGTAAGCAATTTCGCTAACTGAATCCTCAGAATTAACCAACATCAACTTCGCTTTTTTGATCAAGAAATCATTAATGTGATCCTTTGCACTTCTTCCCGTTTCTTTCTTTAAAACATCACTCAAATAGTTTGCCGATAAATGAACCTTCTCTGCAAAAAACTGTACAGAAGGCACTCCGTATTCTGCCAATTGACCCGATTCAAAATAGGCTTTTAAATGGTTCTCTACTTGGGTAACAATTTCAGAGTTTTGATGGGAACGCGTGTTGAATTGTCGATTGTAAAATCGCGTACAGTAACTCAACAACAATTCTATATTAGAAACCATTACCTTTTGGCTATAATCGTCAATACGTTGGTTATACTCCCCTTCTATATTGCGTACACAATCACTCAAAATGGTACGTTCTTCATCCGATAAATGTAATGCCTCATTAGCTTCATACGAGAAAAAAGAATAGTTATCAATCTCAGCACCTAAGGAATACTTTCTAATTAAATCGGGGTGAAAAACCAACATCCAGCCGGCAATTGGCTCACTGGATTCCTCTGTCATGGTTATCACTTGATTGGGACTCATAAAAATGAGAACGCCTTCATCAAAGTCGTAATGGCCACGACCGTATTGCATTCCGCAATGACCATCCTTCATAGAAATAGTAAACAAGGCCGAACTAAAACGCTGCCCAACCATTTCGGCAGTGGTTTTAAAATTTTCAGCATTAATTACGCTAATCAATGGGTGCTTGGGTTTCTCTAGGCCCATTACCTGATGTAATTCACTTACGGACTCGAACTTTATAATGGGATCTTGCATAGCTGTTTATTTACAAAACAAATGTAGATGACTTTGTTTCTTTGATTCTTACACTAATTCAGTGAAAGGTAACACAAATTACGGTCAAGGAATAGGGAGAATGTGTTGTTGAGATTGCTTTTATATCAGTCCACGTGCTGGTTTGAGTCTTATTCCGACTTCTACCTGTTTACATTGAAGATTGCTTGTTAAGAATAAAAAATATGGACTAATACTTTTTTACACCTTTTTCATTTTTTTATTCCCTTGGGTCATGAGCTCGCACAGCTCGGTTGTGTGAGCAAAAAAACGAAACAAAAGAACACACTTTTTCCAAGGTTGTTTTTCTCCTACGTCAAAAAAACAATTGAACTATCTAATTTAACCATACGCTACCGCGATGGTTTTTAAATTTACTGCTTAAATTTTAAGGCTTCAAAAAATTTGACGATAGTTCAATTTCAACTGCGGAAAAAGAATTGCCCCAAACCACAATTTGAATAGGAAATGTGATGTTTAATTTGCAAAGTCTCTTTCTAAAAATTTTATTTTATATAAACCCTTAAATTTTAATCCACTTTACGCTGGTGCCTATTTTGTTATTCTGAATGGTTTGGAAAACATAGAATCCTGGTTTTAGCTTAGAAACATCTACGGAGCCCGTTGAAATTAAGTAACCCCATTTGCATTTTTGTCCATACATATCAATAATTTGAAAGGATACACTTAATCCCGGTTCAATTACACTATAAAACAATTCTTCTTGTACTGGATTGGGATATATTTTAACCTTTGGAACTTTCTCCAATTCCGATTCCGATTCTAAAACTCGTTCAACTACCTCCTCCTCCATATTGGTATCTGGTTCTACCAAATCAGGAATAGAAATCAAGTTAGGAACTTTTGTAGTTTTTTGTACTGGATTGGCTTTTTCCGCAAGAGGTTCGAATTGAATTCTGACAGGAAGGACATATCTTGTTTTTACGGTTTTATTGAACATTTTACCTGGAATCCATTTAGGCATATTCTCCATTGCTTTTACCGCAATGGAGTCAAACTCTTTGCTAACCCCTCTTATAATAGAAACATCGATAATAGAGCCATCTATATCCACGGTAAACCCGCAGTATATCTTTAATTCTATTTGAGAATCTATTGACATGGGGGGGGATTTGATATTTTCAGTCAAATAACGATATAATGCAGCATTTCCACCTGGGAAAGAAGGTGGGGTTTCCGCGGTTATGAAAACTTGATCGTCAATTCCATCACCACAGATATCCATAAATACCATGATTGAGTCAGGTTCTTGACCCTTGGCATCTATTTGAAAAACCAATAATAGCAAAAAGTAAAAAATGGTTGAGTTGAAATTTGAATTTTTGAAGGATTTCATAAGCTAGTTTTTTTACCACTCGATGAAATAATTATGCCAAGTATCATTACCATTAATGGATCCTAAAAAAAGGAACGGCTACTCTATCAATTTGAAATGTATTGGTAATTGGGTTTTCCGATTTCCGCTTTTACATTTAGTCCTTTGGCGCCAAAAAAATCTTTTAATTGATTGAAGTTATCTGGATACATTGAAATTCCAGTATCCATAGAAATACCGGCTTCTTTTGTTTTGAAACACATAAAGCAAACCTCTACCATTCCCACCAAAACATCTTGCTGATTGTAAAACAATATCGCATGTCGGGGTTCGTAACAATCAGCTGCTTCTTGTTCTCCTATAATCTCAGGGGTTGGCGCAAATAATTGATTTAGGATAATTTCTTTTTCCGCATCCTTTAAACGAATCTCATTTGACAATCTTGAAACATCTACATCATTGTCTAAAATTAGGGAATTGAAATACCATTTCTTTACCTCTACCTTTCCTAAAGAATCATCCCAAATCCAACCATCCATGGTGTCTGGTAATAATTCGGCAATAGTGATGTATTGGTAATCATTTTGAAAGATTTGCGCTTGTATCTTCACCGTGCTTAATGAAAACAGGACAACCCAAATCCCTACCATTAATTTCCAACTACGCATAGCTATACACTTTTCCTTTTTCTAACAAGGTTTTAGCTTCTTTCCAACTAGGTAGTTTTTCTGCATCAATGGTGATCACTCTAATTTCCTTGGCAATTTGAGCACTGCTTTTCATAGCTTCTAAATGCGCGCCACTACGTGCAAATTCTTTCAATTCCTCTTCACTATTCCACAAGGTCATGGTGTAATGCATTTTCAAAAAACCTTGGGTTTTAAACGCCACACAATTAGTGGTTTTTAATTGACGGGTAATCTTTAATGCTTTGGCTGATAATGCAAAAAAGTGAAAAATCCCTTTTAGTTCCAGTGAGGTAATCGTTACTTTCATTTAGTCTTTTGTTGTGTTTTTCTCTTGTTGAACGGTGGAATCCATGTGTTTGGCAGAAAAATTTTCAGCACCATGTTTTTGAGTCATGGAATGTGCAAACCATAAACCGGCTGAAGTTCCCAAGATAACACATAGTATGGCTGCAAAAATGCCCAGGATTTCTTCTTCCTCACTCCAGTTCAAATAGGCTAAAACGGCCATTACTAGGCCAAATAGAAAAGGTGAAATGAAAATACGCAACCAGTAAAGGTACTTCACAAGTTTTTCCATAATTATATTAGAATCTAAGGCTCTAAAATACGATTAAAATTTAGTCAAGAACCTTCCAAATAGCGAGTTCTAAGTACTATTCATCACCTTTTGCACATCTAATTGAAATTGAGCTCTAGCTAGGAGTTCTTTCAGTTCTTCCATTTCATATTTATCAAAAGCGAAAAAAGTTGTGCTTTTGGCTATTTGAAAAATATAATTCTTTTTCTTTAGCTGCGGATCGTGAACTGGTCTAGGTTTTACTCCTTGGAAAAAATGATGAATACGCTCAAACTCAAAATGGTCAGAAATAACAATTAAGGTGTTATTAAACGTCATTTCATATTGATCACCCACGGGACAATAGGACACATGTCCATGAGTAGATTCTGATATTATTTGATGATGATGAGATTCCATAAAAAGCAATTTTGATTGCATTCAAAGGAATTACACCCAAGGAGAATGAACAATACCCAATTCTAGGTATTTAGAATGATTCTAAATACGAAAGAGAATTCTATGACTATTGTTTAGAAAACTTTTTTCCTAAGTCCTGAACAATGTTTCTAAACACGTAATCATGTTCTTGTTCAATGCCTATTTGCTCAAGCGGTTGCCAATAAAAACGTGGATATAATTCAGAAGTATATGACGTTATTCTAGTCATTTTACAATGCCCGTTGGGTAGTGAGTCAAAAGTGTAAATGGCGTCTTCAAATCCTAACCACTTTCTTCCCGTAAGTTGGTAGTCTAAAACTTTCATTTGCATCAATCGCCCCTTTTCTAGGGCTACTACTTCTTGTTTAATGATACCTCCATCAAAGTAACACGTTCGTATACCTCCCACTTCTTCTTTATCTAAAACACATTTATGTGGAACCGGTAAATCCAATTGCATTAAAAATGTTTTTTCTACATTTAAAGTATCCACAGACTTTATTACATCATATACCTGCATGGGGCTATACGGCAGTTCCAATGTAGATTCTATGCGTACTAGGTTTTGATCATTTTCTGTTAGTTTATGTTCTACTATTCCAGTAAACACCAACAACATTAAAGGCCCAACACTTGCTTTTATGGAGTTTTTAGAATTTAGACCTTCTTTAAATTTAAAAAAAACATGTTTCACGGAAAACCCTAGGGCAATACAAATAGCGATAATGGGCATGGCCATAAGCACACAAATCATCCCTTCTAGTTGTCCAATCAGCAACAGTCCTGTAAAACAAACCAATCCAATCGCTAACCCAATTAAACTCGCTTTTTTAATGGTTGCGCTACCTAAAACAAAACCAATTAAAAAAGGAAGAAAAACGAAAAATGAAATTCCGTATCCAATTAGCCCTTCTTCCAGTAAATACATACCTGTACCTAGGAACCCAATGGTAATAATTAAAGCGTAAATGATTTGTTTGGTTTCAATATTTTTCATGCCACAAAGGGTATTAGTAAAAGATTAAGTATTTGTAAAATCCAACGAATTCTCGAAAGGATGAATAAGGATCACGTATAGAAAAATAATTGGCATGCGCACCATAAACGGCTTCAACCCCTACTTGATAAAAGGCTAATTTACAACGGGTAACATGAAAGTACTGACTCACCACATATACCTGTTTTTCGTTCGGAAAATCTCGTTTAAAGTTTAGTGCAGAACTCCGGGTATTTATGCCTAAATCATCAATAAATATTACGCTATCAGGAACTCCATTTTGTACTAAGTACTGAGCCATAACGGTTCCTTCCGGGTACCCCTCCTCACCTATTCCGCCACTTACATAAATCTGTTTCACCAATGCATCTTGGTAAAGTTTCAATCCACGATTTAATCGGGCTTTTAGGCGTTCAGAAACCGTACCGTCTTCATTTACTTTAGACCCTAGTATTACAGCAACCTTGGCTTCATTTTGAACCTCATCATTTAATCCGTCAACGAAAATGACCGTTAAGTGCACCAAAAAGAAGGTCAGCAGAAATATCCCTATTTTTTTTATGATTCTACGCACTACCCGCTAGGAGATTTAGAGTATTCGAGTCAATTACTAATATTAGTTATTATTCTGAAATTCATCCACCTCATCCACATACTCATGAATGAGTTTAATTGATTCAATGAACCACCAAAGCACGAAACCCTCTTTTGAAAGAGCACTGGTATTTAAATTATACGTATGCTTTACGGTGGTTACATTGTAAGTCATTGGGCCAGTAATAGGATTGCCCAAGAAATTCATTTTGTATTCTAATGTGTTTAATCGATCGCCAATGGTTCCAGTAATTGGTTGATCACCGTATTGAAGTTTATACGTATTCTTACTATTCATCATATTGTGAATGACCTCACCCGTAATTTTCTTTCCCATAAAAGCGACATACCAGGTATCTGATGTATGATTTGGGGCTCGATCCACTTCTCCTGTAATCATTTGATTGCCCACCTTCACATCAATCAAAAACTTAGAAAATTTATCCTTGATTTCTCCGGTTACTTTTTGATCTCCAATGGTGAGTATTAAGGTATATTTAGAGCCGGTTAAATTGGGTCGAATTTCTCCGTTAACTCTTTGTTTATCCGTTCCTACTCCATCAAATTGGATGGTAGAAGATTTAGAGTGGACTATTCCAGTAATATTTTGGGATTTGAGATTTCCAGTACCCAAAACAAAAAGGCTAAATAGAAAGGAATAAACAATACGATTCATGTATGCAGTTTCAAAAGGTTTTTATTCTTCACGAATATAAAACCTAACCAGGCACTACGCTAAAAAAGAAGTGAAAAGGTTTACTTCAATTGAATCAACCCTACTGCATTTAGTCCACGCATAACCACATAAGTTGGATCAATTTCATGCCAACGAATCCCTCCAAAATTAGCTCGGGTACTGTCTTTATGATGGTTGTTATGGTAACCTTCACCCATCATTAAAAAATCAAACGGAAAAAGGTTTTTAGAAGTATCGGCTACTTTGAAATTAACGTAACCGTAAATATGTCCGTACCAATTAATGATTACCCCATGAATAGGCGCCATTAACACCACCACGGGTAAGAATAACCATTGCCACCAAGCGGTTGCAAAAATGGCAAAGAACAACACATATAAAGCGGTAAACGCCACTCTAGAATACATGGAACTTGCCAAATTATCAAAGGTTTTCCATTGCGGAACATTTTTCGTGAACTTTGAATCTACCTCGATTAGTTGTTTGTTGATATTTTGGTAATTGGATTTGGTTCGCCACATCATGGCAAAAACATTTTCATCGTATTTTGGTGAATGGGGGTCCCTTTCTGTATCGGCATAGGCGTGGTGCATTCGATGCATAATACCGTATCCATACGCACTAAGATAATTAGAGCCTTGAAGTAACCATGTTAAAACAAAAGTGATTTTCTCTGCCGTTTTTGACATGGTAAATTGCTCATGAGCCGCATATCGATGTAAAAAGAAAGTTTGAAAAAATAATCCTCCGTACCACAGTACAATTACGAAAATCAAAATAGTCATGCCTAAAATTTTAGGCCGTAAAAGTAGGGAGTCGTTCAGTTTTAAACAATGAATCCAGATTCAGGGTTTCGCTTACGTACTCGACTTAATGCTTGAGGAGTTACTCCAATATACGAGGCAATATACTTTAATGGAATTTGCGTAATTAAATTGGGTCTATCTTTTAGTAGATTCAAATAACGCTCGTCTGGAGAATCATTCAAAAGTGATTGTTCTCTACTGGATTTTATTAAAAATAAACGTTCTGCGGCATACCTTCCTACCCTATCCCCTAATTGAGTGGCGTCATAGATTTCTTGAAGATCAGAATAACTAATACTCCACAGAATGGTATTGGATAGCGTTTCTAATTGGTAGGTAGACGGACTTTGAGTCAAAAAAGAATCGTATGCACTGATGAGTTCATTTTCAAAACTAAAGCCAAAGGTGACTTCCTTTTCCTCCTCTTCTTTTGGAATAAACAGTCGCACGCCACCCATTTCTATAAAGGATATATAATTTTCAGTTTCTCCTACTTCCAGTAAAAGAGTTTTTTTAGGGAATTCTCGACACACCAATTTAGAAGCAAACAAGGTCCAGTCCTTTTCCTCTAAGTCTACAATGCTTTCTAAATATTTTCGAAATCTGTACATCAAGTACAAATTTCGGGTAATTGAAGGAATTCCAACTCATTTGCAATTATTATTTCCTTCGATACCGAAATAAACCCGCAAAGTAATTTGATCTTGAAAGGAGGCGCAAAACGTCAAAACTTAACCTTATTCTACGTCCCACATGTATCCACTTAAAACTAGCTTACAACCATAATTCGACCTATCCCAAACTTTTGCCAAAAAAACCATTTCTTCCCATTTCTTTTTTCTGCGTGCATTTTCCTTAAAAATCTCCTCTTGAAACTTCAAATCCACAGCGATACTATTCTCTCTAC
>OLHJ01000388.1_pt1 | contig 14476 bp, 14 predicted proteins | sample 1609491 | NCBI WGS metagenome assembly OLHJ01 (sample SAMN05416861, study PRJEB24817) | seawater metagenome | isolation source: Sea water | place: Canada:Atlantic | collected 2013-11
CGAGATGCTCAGGAGTCTCGTGGGCTCGGAGATGTGTATAAGAGACAGAATTGAAGTTTTGGTCTCGATCGCTATCTTTGCCACGTTAAGCATGGCGGCTTATCAGGTGGTTAATCAGGTACAGCGAAGCAACGAGATCTCTATTGAGCGCAGTGCTCGTTTGAACCAACTGCAACGCAGTTTAGTCATTTTAGATAATGATTTTCGCCAGATGGCGGTGCGAAAATTTCGTACTAACGGTGAAGAAGCATCATCTAAGCTGATCTTAATGAAAGAGTATTTATTGGATTCTGACAGTGTAGGCATCATGTTTACTCGCCTAGGTTGGCACAACCCACAACAGCAGTTTCCTCGCGGTGAAGTCACGAAGGTTGGCTACCGCATTAAAGAAGAAACACTTGAGCGTGTATGGTGGCGTTATCCCGATACACCTTCAGGCCAAGAAGGTGTGATTACCCCTCTGCTTGATGATGTTGAAAGCTTGGAATTCGAGTTTTATGACGGAAGCCGCTGGGGGAAAGAGTGGCAAACCGATAAATCACTGCCGAAAGCGGTGAGGCTTAAGCTGACACTGAAAGACTATGGTGAGATAGAGCGTGTTTATCTCACACCAAGCGGCACTCTAGATCAGGCCGATGATTCTTCAAACAGTGACTCTTCAGGCAGTAGTGAGGGGAATAATGACTCATCGAACTAATAAGAGTTTAGCGACAAGGTCAGCCTTGGGACGTAAACAACGTGGTGTCGCGCTGATCATTATTTTGATGCTATTGGCGATCATGGCAACCATTGCTGGCAGCATGTCCGAGCGTTTGTTTACGCAATTCAAGCGTGTTGGTAACCAACTGAATTACCAACAGGCTTATTGGTACAGCATTGGTGTAGAAGCGCTTGTGCAAGACGGTATTAGGCAAAGTTACAAAGACAGTGATACCGTGAACCTAAGCCAACCATGGGCGTTAGAAGAGCAGGTATACCCATTGGATTATGGCCAAGTTAAGGGCCGCATTGTTGATGCTCAGGCATGTTTTAATCTTAATGCCTTAGCCGGAGTGGCGACCACTTCAAGTAACCAGACTCCTTATTTAATCACGGTTTGGCAAACCTTATTGGAAAACCAAGACGTTGAGCCTTATCAGGCTGAGGTTATCGCAAATTCAACGTGGGAATTTGTTGATGCGGATACACGAACCACCTCTTCGTCTGGCGTAGAAGACAGCACGTATGAAGCGATGAAGCCCTCTTATTTAGCGGCGAATGGCTTAATGGCCGATGAATCGGAGCTACGAGCGGTTTATCAGGTCACTGGTGAAGTGATGAATAAGGTTCGCCCATTTGTTTGCGCTTTACCCACCGATGATTTTCGATTGAATGTGAATACACTCTCGGAAAAACAAGCGCCTTTGTTGGAAGCGATGTTTGCGCCAGGCTTAAGTGAATCGGATGCCAAACAGCTGATAGACAAACGCCCATTTGATGGCTGGGATACGGTAGATGCTTTCATGGCTGAACCTGCCATTGTTGGTGTAAGTGCCGAAGTCAGCAAGAAAGCGAAAGCATATTTAACTGTAGATAGCGCCTATTTTGAGCTAGATGCAGAGGTATTAGTTGAGCAGTCACGTGTACGTATACGGACGCTTTTCTATAGTAGTAATCGAGAAACAGTGACGGTAGTACGCCGTCGTTTTGGAGGAATCAGTGAGCGAGTTTCTGACCGTTCGACTGAGTAGCGAACCACAAAGCCCTGTGCAGTGGTTAGTTTGGTCGACAAGCCAACAAGAAGTGATAGCAAGCGGTGAACTGTCTAGCTGGGAACAGCTTGACGAGTTAACGCCTTACGCTGAAAAGCGCAGCTGTATCGCTTTATTGCCGGGAAGTGAATGCTTAATTAAGCGTGTTGAGATCCCGAAAGGTGCTGCTCGCCAGTTTGATTCTATGCTGCCGTTCTTATTAGAAGACGAAGTCGCACAAGATATCGAAGACTTACACCTGACTATTTTAGATAAAGATGCCACTCACGCTACCGTGTGTGGTGTGGATCGTGAATGGTTAAAACAAGCTTTAGACCTGTTTCGCGAAGCCAATATAATCTTCCGCAAGGTGCTACCAGATACACTAGCCGTGCCTTTGGAAGATCAAGGCATCAGTGCATTACAGATCGACCAACATTGGTTATTACGCCAAGGTCACTCTCAACGTCAAGGTCACTATCAAGCCGTATCGATCAGTGAAGCATGGTTACCGATGTTTTTGCAAAGTGATTGGGTTGCTGCTGGTGAGGAAGAGCAAGCGACGACTATCTTCAGCTATACCGCGATGCCGAGCGACGACGTTCAACAGCAAAGCGGTCTCGAGTGGCAAGCAAAGCCTGCGGAATTGGTGATGTCTTTATTGAGTCAGCAAGCGATCACAAGCGGCGTAAATTTACTGACTGGCACCTTTAAAACCAAATCTTCATTCAGTAAATATTGGCGTGTTTGGCAAAAAGTGGCGATTGCTGCTTGTTTGCTGGTGGCCGTGATTGTGACTCAACAAGTGTTGAAGGTTCAGCAGTATGAAGCGCAAGCCGAAGCTTACAGAGCCGAAAGTGAACGTATTTTTAGAGCTGTGCTGCCAGGTAAGCAACGAATTCCGACAGTAAGCTACCTTAAGCGTCAGATGAATGATGAAGCTAAGAAATACGGTGGTTCAGGCGAAGGTGATTCTTTACTTGGTTGGTTAGCTTTGCTGCCTGAAACCTTAGGGCAAGTGAAGACGATCGACGTTGAAAGCATTCGCTACGATGGCAACCGTTCTGAGGTTCGACTGCAGGCTAAAAGTTCTGACTTCCAACACTTTGAGACCGCAAGGGTGAAGCTCGAAGAGAAGTTTGTCGTTGAGCAAGGGCCATTGAACCGTAATGGCGATGCCGTATTTGGCAGTTTTACTCTTAAACCCCATCAATAACCTGCGTAAGGAGATCAGTGATGAGAAATATGATTGAACCACTCCAAGCGTGGTGGACTTCAATAAGTCAGCGGGAACAACGATTAGTCATTGGTTGTTCTATTTTATTGATACTGGGCGTTGTCTATTGGGGATTAATACAACCACTTAGCCAACGAGCCGAGCTTGCACAAAGCCGCATTCAAAGTGAGAAGCAACTTCTGGCTTGGGTAACCGACAAAGCCAATCAAGTGGTTGAACTACGAGGCAGTGGTGGCATCAGTGCCAGTCAGCCTTTGAACCAATCTGTGCCTGCTTCTATGCGCCGTTTTAACATCGAGCTAATACGCGTGCAACCACGCGGTGAGATGCTGCAAGTTTGGATTAAGCCTGTGCCATTTAATAAGTTCGTTGACTGGCTGACATACCTGAAAGAAAAGCAGGGTGTTGAGGTTGAGTTTATGGATATTGATCGCTCTGATAGCCCTGGGGTTATTGAGATCAACCGACTACAGTTTAAACGAGGTTAATGTGAAACGCGGTTTATCTTTCAAATATGGCCTGTTATTCAGCGTCATTTTTATCGTTTTTTTCTCGGTAAGCTTATTGCTGCATTTGCCTGCCGCTTTTGCTCTCAAGAATGCACCCGTTGTGCGTGGTTTAAGCATTGAAGGTATTGAGGGCACAGTTTGGCAAGGTCGCGCTAATAATATTGCGTGGCAGCGTGTCAATTACGGCTCAGTGCAGTGGGACTTCCAGTTCTCGAAACTATTCCAAGCCAAAGCAGAACTTGCGGTTCGCTTTGGCCGCAACAGCGACATGAACTTATCAGGTAAAGGACGTGTCGGGTATAGCATGAGTGGTGCTTACGCGGAAAACTTAGTGGCATCAATGCCAGCCAGCAACGTGATGAAATATGCGCCAGCTATCCCAGTGCCAGTGTCTATTGCCGGACAAGTTGAACTGACGATCAAACATGCGGTTCATGCTCAGCCTTGGTGCCAATCGGGCGAAGGTACGCTTGCTTGGTCTGGTGCAGCAGTCGACTCTCCTGTTGGCTCGTTAGACCTTGGCCCTGTGATTGCGGACATAACGTGTGAAGACAGCACAATTGCAGCCAAAGGCACTCAGAAGAGCGATCAGGTAGACAGCGAGTTCTCGGCGAGCGTAACGCCGAATCAAAGCTACACCTCGGCGGCATGGTTTAAGCCTGGCGCTGAATTCCCGCCAGCAATGCAGAGTCAGCTTAAGTGGTTGGGCAATCCTGATAGCCAAGGTAAATACCAGTTTACTTATCAAGGTCGTTTTTAGCCCGGTATCTACTTCAGAGCTAGTATCTGTTGGTTAGTAAATTAGGCGATCAAATCGCGAACTATAAAAAACGGGCACCTCACTGAGGTGCCCGTTTTGTTTGTTCTGAGAATCTAGAGGATATCTGACGGTTAAAGAGAGCAAACTCGCCTAGTCTTTGCCTTGTAAGATCTCTGCCCAAGGTAAGTCTGCATCACCAAGAACAATGAAGTTCGGGTTCTCAAGCGTCTCTCTTTCATTGTACGAGAGTGGCTCTAATTGAGTGCTTAGGATTCGGCCTCCCGCTTCTTCAACAATGCACTGGGTTGCCGCGGTATCCCACTCTCCGGTTGGTCCAATACGTAGATAACAATCGACAGCGCCTTCGGCAACCAAGCATGCCTTCAGCGCAGCAGAGCCTAAAGGAACCAAATCATAGTTCCAAGCAGAGCTCATACGGTTAGTGATGCGATTGATGTCTTGGCGACGGCTGATTGCCATCGCGATCGATTGGTTTGGCAGTTCGTGACGATGCGTTTTGATTTTTACACTGTCATTGAGGTCTGGGATCTTCCAAGCGCCTTTGCCACTGTAAGCGTAATAGCTCACACCTGAAACAGGCGCGTACACGACGCCCATTACCGGCTTGTTATGCTCAATTAAGGCGATGATTGTTGCAAAGTCGCCACTTCTTGCGATGAACTCTTGCGTGCCATCGAGTGGGTCAACCAACCAGTAGCGATCCCATTGAGAGCGTTGCTCTAGGCTGATGTCGGCGTCTTCTTCGGATAATACGGGAATATCAGGCGTCAATTCACTGAGTTTTTTTAATATCAGCTTATGTGCTGCAAGATCGGCACTGGTTACTGGAGTGTCATCACTCTTAGTGAACTCTTCGTAATCCTTTTTCTCGTAAATCTCTAAGATGAGTTGGCCTGCAGAGCGAGCAATCTCAATGATAGAGGGTAGGAGGTGAGACAAATCTTTTGTTATTGGCATAAATATTCTCTTACTCTTCGAGCGAGCCTGAATGTTCTAATTATTGTTTAATACACGAAGGGCTAATAGTAGGGCTGTAATACTGCGAGCCTCACAGAAGTCGAGATGCGTTAACAGTTCTTCGGCTTGAGCAAGTGGCCAGCGCACAATGTCGAGTGGTTCTGGTTCGTCACCTTCTAGTTTCTCTGGGTAGAGTTCTTCTGCGATAAACAGCGTCATTTTGCTAGAGAAATAAGAGGGTGCAAGGATCACTTCTTTTAGGGGAGTAAGCTTGTTGGCACCAAAGCCAATCTCTTCTTTTAGTTCACGAACGGCAGCTTGATTGGGCAGCTCTCCTGGATCAATTAGCCCTTTTGGGAAGCCGAGTTCATAGCGCTCTGTGCCTGCTGCGTATTCACGCACTAACAGAATATCGCCTTGTTCAGTAATCGGAACCATCATTACTGCGTTGCGGCCGCTGGGCTTCATGCGTTCGTAGGTACGCTCTACACCGTTTGAAAAGCGTAAATCGAGAGACTCGATAGAGAATAGTTTTGATTGAGCGACAGTTTGTTGAGCCAAAATTTCTGGCTTGGTCCTTTTTGTCATTGCGCTCGCTCCTTAGCTCATTGGAATTCTTTCTTATAAAGTCATTCTAATATAGGGGAAATAGAGTTGAGTTCCTAGATCCGAGTTTTCATATCCTGGAATTATTGGATCAGGAACCGATTGCGATCACTTGAATACCTTACTCCAAATGGTAACGCGCCCGTCATTATGGGCATTGAACGAGAAATAGACGGTTCGAAAGTGCTTTGCTGTTTTAAACACAAAAAAAGGTTGATGCTTGCGCATCAACCTTTCGATTGAATCTTTAACTTTCTACCGGCTAAGACTGCATGAGTGCTTAGTCGTAGGAGCACTTAGTTGTAAGGTACTTGGTCGTGAAGTAGCTAACCATGAGGTACCTAGTCGTAAAGTGCTGAGTCGTAAAATGATTAGTAGTAAGAGTGCTCACCGCGATCGTGCTCAGTTGCATCACGAACGGCCGTCAATTCACCTTCGAATTGTTGAAGAAGTTCTTTCTCGATGCCTTCTTTAAGCGTTACGTCAACCATAGAACAACCGTTACAACCGCCGCCGAATGCAACGATAGCTGCGCCTTCTTCAGTGATCTCTACTAGGCTAACGTGACCGCCGTGGCCAGCAAGCTGTGGGTTCACTTGTGTTTGGATTGCATACTCAACACGCTCTATCAGAGTTGCGTCGTCTGATACTTTACGCATTTTAGCGTTTGGCGCTTTTAGTGTGAGTTGAGAGCCCATTTTGTCAGTTACGAAGTCAATCTCAGCTTCGTCTAGGAATGGTAGGCTTAGCTCATCAACGTATGCCGAGAAAGCGTCGAAAGAAAGCTTAGTGTCAGACGCTTCGATAGCATCTGTTGGGCAGTAAGAAACACCACACTCAGCGTTTTGTGTGCCTGGGTTTACCACGAACACACGAATGTTTGTACCTTCAGGCTGCTGTGACAGCAGATTGGCAAAGTGAGTTTGAGCTGTTTCTGTAATAGTAATATTTGACACGACGAATACCTGAGTAGATTTGTAGGTTATTAGCGCCATTCTACTCCTGTCAGATTTGTAATTCAGCCCTTTTTTGTTGGATTGCTGTACAAGTAGCGATTCACAGCTTTTATCCAGAGGGCTCAGGAGTGCGGCAGATGCAGTAAATATCAATCCTTTTCACGCCTACTTCAAGTAGTAATTGGCATAATTGATACACAGTACTGCCGGTGGTTACAACATCATCAATTATCGCGACGTGAGAAGGGACAGTTCCTTGAAAGTCTTGTTTTCGAAGCGTAAAAGCGCTCTTTAGATTATGTAAGCGTGCGGATTTAGTCAGCCCTTGCTGAGAAGCGGTTGAGCGAATTCGACGGAACAGCACCTCATCTTTAACGCCAAGTTCTTGAGCTGTGTAATTAGCGAGCAGCTGACTTTGATTAAAGCCTCGATGAATATATCGACGCCAATGCAGAGGTACGCTGGTGATCAGCGGAGCAGGATGCTCGATACGTGAAGCCAATAGCTTTGATAGATCGCGTGCAAACCAAAACTTATCGGCGTACTTCATTTGTTGAATGTAACGTGCTGTTGGAAAGGTGTAATCCCCAACGCAATAGAGACGATGCCAAGGTGGAGGTTGAGATAAGCACTGTCCGCACTGCTCTACTGTGAGCAGTGTTTTTAAACCACATCGTTGGCAGCGAGGAACTGACTCAAAGAGATTAAGACAAGAATCACACCATCGAGGGTGAGCATCACTGTGCGACTTATCTAGCTTGCACAGATGGCATTGAGGTGTGACCAGACGTGGTGTGTGTTTTTGTAGCCAATCAGATAACATAGCTCGTGATGCTTTTGGGTTATGGTGTTCCTTTTACTCACCATACTGAAAAGCACAGATAATCGCCGATGAAAAAAGTAGGGAATATTGAGAATGAGTGACGCGTTGTATTGGCATGTTTCTGGGCAAGGGCCTGATTTAGTTCTGGTTCACGGTTGGGGTATGAATGGTGCCGTATGGCAGCAAACGGTTACTGCTTTAGAAGCTGACTTCCGAGTGCATGTTGTTGACCTTCCAGGGTATGGACATAGCGCGCATTGCCACGCTCAAGATCTTGAAGAGATTGCTCAGCAACTATTGGTCGACGCGCCCAAGCAAGCGATTTGGGTGGGTTGGTCACTCGGTGGTTTGGTCGCGACGCACATGGCTCTCCATCACTCAGATTATGTCAGTAAATTGGTGACTGTCGCCAGTTCTCCTAAATTCGCCGCTGCAAAAGAACCGGTGTTATGGCGAGGCATTCAGCCAAACGTATTAAGCGCATTCACTGAGCAGTTGGTTGAAGACTTCCAAACCACCATCGAACGCTTTATGGCATTGCAGGCTATGGGTAGCCCTTCAGCAAGACAAGATGTCAAACAGCTCAAACAAGCGGTGTTGTCCCGCCCATTACCCAATCCTGACTCATTATTGGCTGGCTTAAAGATGCTGTCTGATGTCGACCTCCGTGAACAACTGCCGCAGATCTCTGTGCCTATGCTGCGTTTATACGGTCGATTAGATGGGCTTGTGCCAATCAAGGTTGCAAAAGATTTGGACAAAGCCTTACCTCATACCGAGCAATATATCTTTACGCAGTCTTCACATGCGCCTTTTATGACTGAAGCGGATGCCTTTTGCAGTGAACTGGTTAGCTTCGCCCAAAAATAATCGCTAAATTTATCGCTGGCTTGGTCGATATATAACCTAATACCACTCACAGTAAGTAAGTGTTCAAAAATAGCGTAGGAAAAAGGCTTGAGAACAAGGCAGAGTTTTTTGATAAGTAGTTATTCTACAATCAAAAATTCTAACGCTGTTATCGAGAATTTTAACAAGCTAGGTTGCGCAGTTATTTACTACGATTGATATTATTTAACTATAGGAAACTAGGATGCCTTATTTAATAGTTATAGTCCTCTCTATTTTTACTCTTACTGGATGCCAATCAGCTTATTACTCCGCCATGGAGCAAGTGGGTTACCACAAGCGTGACATTATGGTCGATAGAGTGGAAGACGCTAAAGAGTCGCAGCAGGATGCTCAGGAAGAGTTTACTAGCGCACTTGAAGCCTTGAGTAGCCTGACGAACTTCAGTGGCGGCGACCTTGAAGACATGTACAACCAAATCAACGATAAATACCAAGACAGCGAGAAAGCCGCACAAAATGTCAGTGATCGCATTGCTGCGATTGAAGACGTGTCAGATGCGCTGTTTGCAGAGTGGCAGAGCGAATTAGACCTCTACACCAGTGCTTCACTGCGCCGTTCGAGTGAACAAAAACTGCGAGAAACCCAATCGTCTTACAAGACCATGCTTTCAGCAATGAAACGCGCTGAGAAGAAAATGGACCCGGTACTCAACACCCTTCGCGACAATACGCTTTATCTAAAGCATAACCTCAATGCGAGTGCTGTCGGTTCGTTGCAGGGCGAATTTATGAGCTTAGAAAAAGACATCGCCTACGCGATAGAACAGATGAATGCTGCAATAGCAGAATCGGATAAGTTCCTAGCTCAACTGAACCAGAAGTAGCGCTACAGATAAAGAACACGATGCAACCTATCATTATTACTGGCGGCCCCGGAGCCGGGAAGACAACACTGATTAATGCCTTGGGTGACATGGGTTACCCAACCTTCGCTGAGTCCTCTCGCCAGTTAATAGAACAGCAGAGCCAACTTGAGAACGGTATCTTACCTTGGTTCGACCTACCGGGCTTTGCTCGCCTGTGTCTCACTGTCATGAATGAGCAAAAGGAACAGGCCAACCAGCATCCGGTTGCGTTTCTCGATCGCGCCATTCCAGATATCTGCGGTTACTTAACTCAGGCAAACCTTGAGATTGACGAAATCTACCGAGAAGCTAGCCAAGGCTATCACTCACAAGCCTTGTTCTGTCGCCCTGAGGCATCTATTTACGTACAAGATGATGTGAGGCCTTATCCGTTTGAAGAGGCATTAGAGATTCACCACGCGTTAGTCAGAGTCTATCAAGAGCTTGGGTATGAGGTTGTCGAGGTGCCATTTATGTCAGTCGAAGAACGGGCTCTATTTGTTAAAAGCCACCTTGGTATCAAAAGCTAGATCCCCACTCGGTCGTCCCTCCCTCTTGAGGATGACGAATACTTAAATGCTCTTCGTATCTCGCATCTCGTTTACCCGCATCTAAACAAACTTCCGTCATTCCCTACAATGAGGAACGAACGTGATAGGGAATCTCTTGGATGCCGTAAAAGAAAGATTCCAGATATCTCGTCCCTCAATTCTGGAATGACGATTCGATAAATAAATATGGAACACGCTCTTCGTATCTCGCATCTCGTTTACTCGTATCTACTCCAACACCACATAAAACAAAAGCCCCGAGCAGCTAGGCTACTCGGGGCTTTCTTACTTATTCTAAAACGTATTGCTTGATAGCTAGAAGCTAGTCAGCTGGCAATTAAGCCTTAGCTGGACGTGCTGCACGCTTACGGTCGTTTTCAGTAAGAAGTTTCTTACGGATACGTACGTTTAGTGGCGTTACTTCTACTAGTTCATCTTCATCGATAAACTCAAGAGCTTGCTCTAGAGTGTGCTTGATCGGTGGAGAAAGAACTTGTGCTTCATCAGTACCAGATGCACGAACGTTCGTTAGTTGCTTACCTTTCAGACAGTTTACTGTCAGGTCGTTTGAACGGTTGTGAATACCGATTACTTGACCTTCATAAACTTCATCAGCGTGCTCTGTGAATAGACGACCACGAGCTTGAAGGAAGAACAATGCGTAAGTCAGTGCTTTACCCGTTGCGTTCGAAATTAGAACACCGTTGTTACGCTGACCAATGATACCGCCTTTGTAAGGACCGTAGTGATCGAACGAGTGGTAAATAAGACCAGAACCAGACGTCATTGTAAGGAATTCAGTTTGGAAACCGATAAGACCACGAGAAGGCATCATGAAGTCCATGCGAACACGGCCTTTACCATCTGGTGCCATATCTGTTAGCTCACCCTTACGTAGACCGATGCTTTCCATGATCGCACCTTGGTGCTCTTCAACTACATCGATAGTAACCGTTTCGAACGGTTCCATTTTCTGACCATCTTCTTCTTTGATGATTACTTCTGGACGAGATACTGCTAGCTCGAAACCTTCACGACGCATGTTTTCGATCAGGATAGAAAGGTGAAGCTCACCACGGCCTGATACGCGGAAACGGTCTGGACTTTCAGTTTCTTCAACACGTAGTGCAACGTTATGAACCAATTCTTTTTCAAGACGCTCAAGGATGTTACGTGAAGTTACAAACTTACCTTCTTTACCCGCGAACGGAGAAGTGTTTACTTGGAAAGTCATTGTTACTGTTGGTTCATCAACAGACAGTGGTTCCATTGCTTCAACATTGTTTACGTCACAGATAGTGTCTGAAATTTTCAGTTCACCAAGACCTGTGATTGCAATGATGTCGCCAGCGTTAGCTTGTTCTACTTCGTGACGCTCAAGACCTAGGTAACCAAGTACAGTACCTACTTTACCGTTACGTTTTTTGCCTTCAGCATTCACGATAGTTACTTGTTGGTTTGGCTTAACAGAACCACGAGTAACACGAGCAACACCGATAACACCTACGTAAGAGCTGTAATCAAGTTGCGAAATTTGCATTTGAAGTGGACCTTCAAGGTCAACTGCAGGTGCTTCTACTGTATCAACAACAGCTTGGAACAATGGTTCCATGTCTGTGCCAACTTCGCCTTCTTCCATTGTTGCCCAACCGTTTAGAGCTGAAGCGTAAACAACAGTAAAGTCTAGTTGCTCATCAGTCGCGCCTAGGTTGTCGAACAAGTCAAATACTTGGTCCATAACCCAATCAGGACGAGCACCAGGACGGTCAATCTTGTTGATAACAACGATTGGCTTAAGGCCGTGTGCGAAAGCTTTTTGCGTTACGAAACGAGTTTGAGGCATTGGGCCATCAACTGCATCAACGATCAGAAGAACTGAATCAACCATAGACATGATACGTTCAACTTCACCACCGAAGTCCGCGTGTCCAGGGGTATCTACGATGTTGATACGGTAATCATTCCAGTCAATTGCTGTGTTCTTAGCAAGGATTGTAATGCCACGCTCTTTTTCGATGTCATTCGAATCCATGACACGCTCTTCAGCTTCACCACGAGACTCAAGAGTGCCTGACTGTTGTAGTAGTTTATCAACCAAAGTCGTTTTACCGTGGTCAACGTGCGCGATGATCGCGATATTTCTTAACTTATCAATCTGTGGAGTAGACATGGATTCTCGATTCACTCATAAAAGGTAGCCGTCAATTATCTCAAAAGTTTGGATAATAACCGCTAGCTTGATTTAAAAAACGGTCAATAATATACCAGATTTTAGACAAAAACCCAGAAATATGTGATCTCAACCAAGGCTTTTTTCTTTATTAGCGATTCATATCCGCTTAACTTTGATTCAGTACAGTATCTAACAGCCTAATTCGTAGGATTCTAAAAAAGCATCCGCCGCAAGATGGACAGCCAAATCTCCGGTAAAATAACAAAAGTGGATTGACAACTTAGGCAATTCATTGCTGAATGGTGCTCGCTTATGTTTCATATTGGTGCACAGACAAGCAGATGCACCAACAAGGTGCACTGGAAGATCATTTTGGTGCAAAAACCAAAGTGAACGAAACAAGAAAACAAGTAAATCATTGAAATTAATGGAATAATTTTATTGGCACGTTTTTGGCTATAGATAAATCAGCATCGATTAATGCACTTATAGACATTAATCAATGCTAGTTTCAACCGAATCGAGCTAATACCGAATTAATAACACTGGAGGTTATCCAAGATGTCAGTAGAAAATGTACTATCCCTGATCCAAGAGAACGAAGTTAAATTTATCGACTTACGTTTTACTGATACAAAAGGTAAAGAGCAGCACATCTCTATTCCTTCTCACCAAGTTGATGCAGACTTCTTCGAAGAAGGTAAAATGTTTGACGGCTCTTCAGTAGCTGGTTGGAAAGGCATTAACGAATCTGACATGGTAATGATGCCAGACGCAGCTTCAGCTGTACTGGACCCATTCACAGAAGATGCAACGCTAAACATCCGTTGTGACATCCTTGAGCCTGCAACAATGCAAGGCTACGACCGTGACCCACGCTCTATCGCTAAGCGTTCTGAAGAATACCTACGTTCTACGGGTATCGCAGACACAGTTCTAGTTGGTCCAGAGCCAGAATTCTTCCTATTCGATGACGTTAAGTTCTCAAACGACATGTCTGGTTCTTTCTTCAAGATTGATGACGTAGAAGCAGCTTGGAACACAGGTTCTGACATCGAAGGCGGTAACAAAGGTCACCGTCCTGGCGTTAAAGGCGGTTACTTCCCAGTAGCTCCTGTAGATTCATCTCAAGACATCCGTTCAGCAATGTGTCTAGTAATGGAAGAGATGGGCCTAGTAGTTGAAGCTCACCACCACGAAGTAGCAACTGCGGGTCAAAACGAAATCGCAACTCGCTTCAACACGCTAACAACAAAAGCGGATGAGACTCAAATCTACAAGTACGTTGTACACAACGTTGCTCACGCATTTGGTAAAACAGCGACATTCATGCCTAAGCCACTAGTTGGTGACAACGGTTCTGGTATGCACGTTCACCAATCTCTAGCAAAAGACGGCGTTAACCTGTTTGCTGGTGATAAGTACGGCGGCCTATCTGAAATGGCGCTTTACTACATCGGTGGTGTAATCAAGCACGCTCGTGCAATCAACGCATTTGCTAACCCGTCAACTAACTCGTACAAGCGTCTTGTACCTGGTTTTGAAGCTCCGGTAATGCTTGCTTACTCAGCACGTAACCGTTCTGCTTCTATCCGTATCCCAGTAGTACCAAGCCCGAAAGCACGTCGTATCGAGCTACGTTTTGGTGACCCAGCAGCGAACCCATACCTATGTTACTCAGCAATGCTGATGGCTGGCCTTGACGGTATCAAGAACAAGATCCACCCAGGCGAAGCTATGGATAAAGATCTATACGACCTTCCAGCAGAAGAAGCGGCTGAAATCCCAACCGTTGCTGAATCTCTAGAAGTAGCGCTTAAAGCACTAGACGACGATCGTGAGTTCCTAACAGCTGGCGGCGTATTCTCTGACGATTTCATTGATTCTTACATCACACTGAAATCTGACGATGTACAACGCGTGAACATGGCAACACACCCACTTGAGTTTGAACTATACTACTCAGTTTAATCTCCTGTAGAGATAAGCCATTTCTTACTGCAACCTTGTAAGAATCGCTGACTAAATATTAGGCTCGCCTCGCAGGCGGGCCTTTTTTATATACTCCCTCCCCCAGCTTCCTCGTACCATACCTTAGACAAAAGCCCTCAGAGGCTGCTGTTATAAGTACAATAAAATCAATAACAAAACCAACGCCAAACGTGAAGTCACCTAGCGGTGAAAAGAGGCTAAAGATATGAAAAATATACTGTTCCTGATCGGGTTAACAGTCGCACTCTCGTGCTCTGCTCAAACGGTGTATACCTGGGTGGATGAGGATGGTGTTCTCCACTTTAGTGATAACCCTAGCGCTCAAGATGCCAAATCTCTTCGCCTACCGGATGTGCAAGCACTGTCTCTTATACACATCTGACGCTGCCGACGATCTACTCTGTG
>OLHJ01000390.1_pt1 | contig 14435 bp, 11 predicted proteins | sample 1609491 | NCBI WGS metagenome assembly OLHJ01 (sample SAMN05416861, study PRJEB24817) | seawater metagenome | isolation source: Sea water | place: Canada:Atlantic | collected 2013-11
CACAGAGTAGATCGTCGGCAGCGTCAGATGTGTATAAGAGACAGGGAAAAGGGAATGCATATGATTAACAAAAGACTTGAGGAAGTATGTGAACGGGAAGGAGTCAAATTTATTTGGAATAATGTTCCTTCCAATGCCAATAATTTTATAGATGATTCTCATTATACTATTGCAGGGTAAAAGGTTACCGCAGAAAATATTTTTAATGGCCTCTTAGGTTCTTAATGGGGCTCAATGACATGGTGTTTATTGACGTTTTTTCCAAAAACCGACCTAATATGCAAACAAAAAGGAATGGACTCCAAACTTATTTAAATTCATGTTGCGAGGCCATTAAAGTTTAGCTCTACCAGTTAGTTTTTGGGTAAGCAGTTGGTTATCGTTGTAAAAGTTGTTTTGTTAATTTTCTATCTTAGTTATTGCAGATTATTTGCGTTGAACCAACCAATTGCGAGTCTTTACCAAATGGGTAAATTAAACGTATTTTGTCACTTTAAATATGCATATGAATTGGATCAAAACAAACGAACAACCCTTATCTAAAAAACATATTTCAGGAGAAATAATCAGGGTCGAGATGTGTAAGCAAGTTAACAACGGACCTCCCATATTTAAAGGAACTACAATAATAAAATCGAGTCTTGCTCGAATTGCCTTTGTTTTAACCGATATAGACTCTAAGAAAAAATGGGTAAACAGACTAGCTGCGCATTCCTTAATTGAGGGAGATATTATAGGAAAAGAATATACAACCTTTGAACATTATAATCTGGCATGGCCAATTTCGGATAGAGAATACGTTTTAGATGCAAAGTGGAGTCTTGACCTAGAAATAAAGGAGCCAACCGCCACTCTTAAAATAACATCAACTACCCATCCAAAACATCCCTTAAGAGAGGATCGGGTGCGAGGAGAATTACAAAAATTAGTTTTTCGTTTAAAGGAAATTCAGCCAGGTATAACTGAAACAATAGTTGAAATTAAGGTTGATCCTAAAGGTAAACTTCCTGGGTTTTTAGCAAATTTAATCCAGAAAAATTGGCCAGTAACTACCTTAAGGGCTTTAAATAAAGAAGTTTTATCAGGTAAGGATTTACATGTTCTTTTTACCTAAAAAGGATAGCTATTGAACGAGAAGACTAAGTGTTAGGTTAAGAGAATCCTCTCTTTTTTTAAAAAAAAGAAGAATTGTAATTCCAGAATCACTAATAATTCTAAAGAATATTTCTAATATCTTTCCAGTACAGAAAACCAGAGCCTAAATGGATGGGTAATAGGCAATCCTATTTAAGATAAAATAGAAATGGAACTACATATTTACATGAGATATTTACTACCTATTTTATTATCTATAAATCTTTTTCACTCATATGTGATGGGGCAGGAAGTCTCAGGTGCTCGTTACCATATGAAGTATCCCATGATGTTTAATAAAGCATTTATAAAGTCTCCTTATGATAGTTTAAAAATTCAATCCAAAATGGAAGAGAGCATGTGGGAGTTCATTGATTTCATTCGTATAGAAAATGATTTGGTTCAATTGTTCTGGAAGTATGATGGTAGTTTAGATGGTATAAAGGTATATTCTAATTTCAATGAAAAAACTTACCATTTCGATGTCGATGGAAATTTGTCGGTAGAGAAAATAAAATCCAGATCTACCATTGATTATGGTTTCATAGAAAGTGAAGGAGATAGTCTTTTTGTTTATTCCATTAGTCAGTATAAAGGGGTAGCAGTTAAGGTATGGGTATGTGATCGCATTACCCATTCAAAAAATGAATATAACAACTCCTTTGGGATGCAGCCAGAGATTAGTTTGTTTACGCAACTACATCTTTCACCCAGTCAAATTGTTATTGGAAATACGGCTATGGTAATGGAGTGGGTATCTAATGTATCCTACAGCCAGTTTCAAACAAAACAAGACTACTTGGAGTTTCTAAACGGGATGAAATCAAAAAAGAAACGGTTGCTTTTAAGGAATGATATATCATTCAAATTAGATTAATACATGTGCGTAAAAAGAGTCAATTTTTGCATTCGGAAAATTAAAAGCGAGAAGGTATTAATTCTTTTCAGAAAAGTTTAATTTAGGCCGGTAACCTAAATGGCTTTGCCACCCACCTGATTACACTTTTTTACGTTAGTCTATATACAGATAATCTAATACTTAAATAACTTGAACATGAAATACCTTGTAATTACCATTACCATGCTATGCTGCATTTCGTTTACCTACGCTCAAAACATTCATACTCCCGCAGAAATTTTTAAAATTATTGAAGAATCGGAGTTGACCTATGAATTGGGAATTCTAGAAGAACCTATTCCTGTACCGGATCGTTCAAGTAGATTAAATTACAATCATTATTACCGCACTACTATAGATGGAAAAATGGTTACATATGCCTATGAGGTAAGTGATGAAACCAAAGAATTACTTGGGTTAGCAGAAAAACAATATGCTCAGAATGATTATACACTAGCTAGATCCTTGTACTTACAGGTACTCGAATCGGATTCTAATTACTATGAAGTAATGACCTATATTGGCCAGATGTATGAGGCCGAAAAGAACTATGAAAAGGCTATTGAATGGTATAAAATCGCCATTGAACACAATTATATTGATTACATGGCGCATTGGTTTTTAGCAGATGCCTATTATGTTCTGGAGCGAAAAGAAGATGCTTTAAATGAAATTTCCATTGCTTTAATATTAAATAGAAACAATCCACGTTTAAGAGGTTCATTTGATCGAATTTACAAACAGAACAAATTATCCACTTCAGATTGGAGTTTTAATCCTCAAATTAAACTAGATAGTATTTCGCCCGTAGAATATAGTTTGAAGTTTGATAAAGATTGGTTGGGGTTTGGTTTGGTGAAGTCTGTATGGGCGTTTGAACCAGGTTACAGTGAATCTATGGGTGTTGCTAAAGGAAATTATTCCACGTTAGAAGAAAAGGAGGCTATTGCAAGTTTATTAGCTGGACTTTCAAAAAAACAAATGAAAAAAAATCCAGAATTTAAGGCATTAAAGATGGCTTTGGATCAAGGAATGATTAACGATTACATCTTGTTTGAAACGGTATTAACCCAAAATCCTCATGTAGCTTATCAATTGCCTGAGGAATCTATTTTAGGAATTCGAGAATATTTAATTAATGTCCGTGGTAATGTAAAATAGAGCTGCGGTCCAATTAAGTTTTTACTTTTTTAAAGAACCGAATCATGGATTCGGTTTTTTTGTTTGCCCATAAAATGGTTTAATTAACCTTTTTTAATGTTAACGACTTTTAAAAAGAATGAGAGAGCTAATGTAGCATATATATATTGAGCATCATTGTTTAACCAATATTAATGCTTATGAATAAAAAGAGACTCGGATTTATACTTTTAGCAGCACTGTTGTTGATTTCCCTACTAGGAATTGTATGGTTACAACCCATAAACCAACAAGAAAGCTATCATCAATTCTGTGATTCACAAACTATTTGGAGTATTCCAAACTTTTGGAATGTTATTTCAAATATCCCATTCCTTATGGTAGGTATTTGGGGTCTATTAAACACGAGGAAACTAAAAGGAAAGCGTAGGCAGTACCAGTTGTTTTTTATGGGGGTTACCCTGGTTGCCTTAGGCTCTGGTTATTACCATTTAAACCCCAATAGCCAAACTTTAGTATGGGATAGATTACCTATGACTATTGCCTTTATGTCTTTGTTTTCTATCGTTATAAGTGAGTTTATCAATGCAAAAATGGGAAGGCAACTTTTATACCCCTTATTGCTGACCGGTTTACTTTCCGTGGCCTATTGGATGGCTTTTGATGATTTGAAAGTATATGCGGTAGTGCAGTTTTATCCTCTTTTGGCCATGTTGGTAATTTTATTGCTTTTTACTTCTAAACGCGATTCTATAAAAGGCTACTGGATGTTAGTGATAGCCTACGTTTTAGCTAAGCTATTTGAGCATTATGATTTTCAAATTCAACAGCTAATCTATTTTTGGAGTGGGCATACCCTAAAGCATTTGGTAATAGCTGTGGGTATTCTTGGTCTAGGGAAGTCGTTTTTTATCGAGCCTTCCATTATTTCTGTGAAAAAATAACCTTTAATTGACCAAATATTCGTTAGGCAACTAGTCGATATTTATTAGTTTTCAATTATGAATACTAAACGAATCAAAGGTCTTATTGTAGGGGTAATTGTAGTTCCTGTTTTACTATTATCCACCATTATAATTGTGGCTTATTTAAAGCAAGATACCATTGTTCAATCGCAAATTAAGGGTTTAAACGCCACCTATTCTGGGAGAATTTCAGTGGGAGATATTCATTTGGCCCCTTTTTCTAATTTCCCGGATATATCTTTAAAGGTAGATGACGTTCATATTTATGAAACCAAAGATGAAAACTCGGCCCCCATTGTAGAAGTGGCTGATATTTATACCGGTTTTGCATTCTGGGATATCATTTCAGGCAACTATGACATCCATTCTTTAATTGTTGAGGATGGTTTTATTGATTTGGTTCTTCATCCAGATGGAACAACCAACGTAGAAAATGCGCTTTCCATGTCATCAAGTAAAGAGGAAGATGGAGACCCTATTCATGTACATTTACGTAAAATTGAATTTCATAACATTGATATTCATCAACGAGAAGAGGCTACTAACACGGATATTGAAACCTACATCTACCATGCGAAAGGCGGGTTTAAAACAAATAACGATGTAATTGCATCGCATATTGATAGTAGGCTGGAGTTGAATGTGATGAACGATGGTGATACTACTTATTTAAAGCATAAACACTTTGAGTTTCATACCGATTTAGAGTTCGATAAAACTACTGGAGTTGTGAGTTTTAAGCCTTCTGGAATTGTGATGGAACATGGTGATTTTGAATTGCAGGGAAGTATTGATACCCGAAACGACATGAATCTAGATATCGCTATTAAAGGAACAAAACCCAATTTTGACATGTTCATCGCTTTTGCCCCTGAAGAGGTAATCCCTATACTGGAACGTTACGAAAATGCGGGTCATATTTATTTCAATGCCATTTTACAAGGACCTACTACAAATGGCCGACAACCATTTATAGATGCGAAATTTGGCGCTTCCGAAGCCTTCTTAGAAAACTCTTCAGAGAAAAGAAGAATTGACCACATGGGTTTCTCCGGTCATTTCACGAACGGTGAAAAAAGAGACTTGGAGTCCATGGAGTTTTCCTTAACCGATATGGTAGGTAATTTAGAAAAGGGAAATTTTGTGGGTAATGTGATAGTTTCCAATTTTGAAGAACCGGAGATTAGTATGGAATTGGAGGCAGATTTTGAAATTCCATTTATTGTAGGGTTCTTAAATCTAGAAGATGTAGAGGATGCAAAGGGGAGTGTAGCTATGAAACTGAAATTTCATGATGTAATTGATTTAGATCATCCTGAAAAAGCATTGAACGAGTTAAATCAGGCCTATTATGCGGAATTGAAGGTAGAAGACCTTTCCTTAAATGCCAGTGATTTACCAGCACCTTTAAAAGATTTAGATGTGCATTTAGAAATGAATGGAAAAAAAGCAGATTTAAATCATTTCCATATGCTTTTAGGAAATTCTGACTTATCGTTATCTGGTTATCTTTCTGATTTACCGGCTATTGTACATCATGCTTCTACTCCCGTAAAGGCGCATTTAGAGATTAAATCTAAAATGCTAGATGTAGCCCAATTAACCGAATATTCTGAAAAAGACTCTACAGGAGTGAATGAGCAAATTGAAGGTTTAAGTCTAGTATTTTCATTTGACGCTTTAGGAAATGCCTTTACCGAGTACCGACATTTACCTAAAGGAGAGTTTTTTGTAGATGATTTCTATGCCGATTTAAAGCATTATCCGCACACCTTACATGATTTTCATGCGGATGTAATTATTAAGGATGACGATCTCAACATTGTTGATTTTAAAGGGGAAATTGATTCTTCCGACTTTCATTTTAACGGATTAATTCATGATTATAGTTTCTGGATGCAAGAGCAGTTAAACGGGGATGTAGATTTAGACATTACGATAACGGCAGATATGCTCAAGTTTAATAATCTGTTTGCGTATGGAGGTCAAAACCATGTGCCAGAAGATTACCGACATGAAGAAATTGATGGTTTGAAATTACACGTTTCCAGTAGCATGCATTACATTAATAACGACTTGCATAGCATTGATATGCAGTTAGATAAACTAGACGGTAAAATGCATATTCATCCGCTAAGGTTTGAAAACTTCAATGGACGTTTTCATTACGAAGACGATCATATAATGGTGCAGAAATTTGCAGGTAAAATGGGTCGTACAGACTTCTTGATGGATATGAATTACTACCTAGGAGAGGATGAAGCCATAAAAAAACGTGATAATCACTTTTGGTTAAAATCTAACTTTATTGATTTTGATGCTTTATCCAGATACGATGAGTCTTCAGAAGAGGAGCCAGTTGATTCTAAGGTGCATACCACAGAAGATATGGAAGAGCATGCCGAAGCTTTTAACCTGTATGAAATGCCATTTACCGATATGCAATTTAATGCAGATATTGGCCACTTTATTTACCACCGCTTGGATTTGAAAAACCTACAAGCGCAACTAAGAACCACTAAGGATCATTACATTTATTTAGACACCGTGAGTATGGATGCTGCGGGTGGTCATATTGCTATGAATGGGTATTTTAATGGAAGTGATCCAGAGCACATTTATCTAAAGCCAAAAATGGATTTAACGGAAGTGGAATTGGATAAATTGCTATTCAAATTTGAGAATTTTGGTCAAGAAGAAATCGTTTCGGAAAACTTGCATGGTAAGTTAACCTCTACCATTACCGGTAACATTAGAGTGTATCCTGATATGGTGGTGGATTTAGATCAATCGGAGGTGCATATGGATGTATTGGTACTGGATGGCCGATTGGAAAACTACGATCCGGTGTTGATGTTGTCTGATTATTTTGGAGATAAAGATCTAACCAGCATTAAGTTTGATACCTTACAAAACCATATGGACATTACGAATGGAGTAATGACTATTCCTAATATGACGATTGAATCCACCTTAGGACATATGGATATTTCGGGTACCCAGGATATGAACGATAATATGGATTATTATTTCCGTATTCCGTGGAGTTTGGTGAAAACAGCCGCTAAAAACAAGTTGTTTGGAGCCAAAGCTAAAGACCCAAATGCTGAAGATGAAATTGTAGAGGTTGACCCAAATAAAAAAGTAAAATATCTTAATGTTAATGTTACTGGAACTTTTGACGATTATAGCGTGAAAGCTAAAAAACAGAAAAAGAAGTAGGACTTTTTGGAATTTTAAATCACCACATTAATAATTTGAATCTTGGAAGAATTAATAAAAAAAATAAAGAAAATATCCAAGTTAAGTGGAGAAGCGGAGGCGTATTTAAGAAGTATTTCTAAAATTAAGGAAATAAAAAAGGGCGAAGTTTTAGTTCGAGAAGGTGAGGCGGTAAGAAGTACCTATTTTGTGTTAAGTGGTTGTTTGCGATCCTATTGTATTGATAAAAATGGGAAGGAGCATACTTTGCAATTTGCCATTAAAGACTGGTGGATGAGTGATTTTATTGCCATGTATGGAAATGAACCAGCTACACTTACCATAGAATGTGTAACTACCTGTAGTCTTGTTGTTTTTAGTATTGAGAAATTGCAGGGTATTTTTGAGATGTTTCCAGAGTTTGAGCCCTTTCAACGAACTATTTTACAGGGAAATGTTGTAAGTTTAAATAAACGAATTTTAAACCAATTGCAATTAACCGCATCTGAAAGATATAGTTTGTTTTTACAGCAATATCCTGATATTGAAAAAAATATTTCTAATTATCATATTGCATCCTATTTAGGTGTGACCCAACAAAGCTTAAGTAGAATTAGGGCAGAAAGAGTAAAGAAATAGCTTTATTACCATAGGGTAATTTTTTTGAGAATAACGTTCCATACATTTGTATCGTATTGATAAACCAATTGTTATGTTGAAAAATTTACTCGGAATAGCTCCAAAATTAGAATTAGATGGATCGTACCGTCCGTCAAAGTTAGCATTAAAACTAGGGACCGTAGATGTTTCTGATTTTGAAAAAATTACCTACGAAAAGTATACAGGGAAAAGAAAGAAAATAGTAGTCATTTTTACAGAACATAAAAATCTGAAAATGAAAAATGGTAAAATGTTTTCTACTGGAAATCATCCAATTGAGGCCTTGCTACCGATGCTTCATTTAAAAAATGCGGGATTTGAATTTGATATCGCGACACCCAATGGGAAGCCTGTGGTTTTTGAAATGTGGGCATTTCCTAACAAAGATGCGCATGTAAAGGGTTTGTATGATTTATTGAAAAAGAATTTTGAGAGGCCCATTAGCTTATCCAAGTTTATAGATTCTTCTCTCGATGATTCCGAATCTTACGCTGCGGTTTTCGTTCCTGGAGGACATGGTTCTATGATTGGAATTCCGGAAGATGAAAATGTGGGCAAAATATTGAAATGGGCAGATAAAAATCAATTGTTTACCATAAGTTTATGTCATGGACCAGGTTCATTTTTAGCAACCACTTTAAATGATCAAAAGTTTTTATATGAAGGTTATAATATGGCGGTTTTTCCAGATTCTGTAGATAAACAAACGCCTATGATTGGATATTTACCCGGACATATGCCATTTGGTTTAAGCGAGAAGTTAAAAAGCTTAGGTGTTAATTTGATGAATACCAAATCAGACAAAACGGTATGCTTAGATAGAAGGTTAATTACCGGAGCTAGTCCTTTAGCCTCAAATGAACTGGGAAAGTTAGCAGCTAAAACATTGTTAGAAAAATTGGATTAAATCCTCCCCAAAAAAGCAGTTTGAGGTATTTCTCAAGCTGCTTTTATTTTTTTAGCTCATACTTGGAGATTAACCTGTATTTTCACAATGTAAAAATATCTCCATTTTGATTTTGTTATGGAATTTACTTTTCTTAATGTCATAGCTCTTTTGGTGGTGTTGGTGGTTTTACTCGCTGCGTATTTAATTACTAACGCAAAACCTAAAATGCACACCTGCCAAAAATGTAGTTTAGAATTTGAAGCACGTAACAAAAGGTGCCCCATGTGTTATACCAAAATACCTGAAGAAATTGGGGTATTGCAAGAGGGTGCTGGAGGTGCAGGCGCAGGAGAATAATAGAGGTTGGAGACCAAACATGATTTTGATAGATAAAATTTTAAAATTTACTTCCAATAGAAAACGCATTTTTATTCTGCTTTTCGGGTTGTTTTTCTCCATTGCTGTAGCATACAGTATGTTTGGAATTGTGATGTTGTATGGGTTTGGTTATTTGTATTATTTGTTAGAAGTTATTTCTCTTAAAAACTATGTACCCTTTCATTGGTGGGTGATTGGTATTTGTATACCAATTATGGCTTGGATTCTGTTTAAGGTTCAAAATTCAAAAAGTTGGAGTTTAATGCTTCAGGACACCTTGTTAATTCTATTTTCAAATTGCTTATTTACAATGGTTTTACCCTCTTTTAATATGGGGTTAGACGATGAACCCGGACGGGTAAATACCTTTCACTTAATCATTTTTCTTAATCTTTTGGTGGTAAATTTTAACGATTGGCTAAAATTAAGAAGTAAAACGGATGAAATCTATTAGAAATCGTAAAGTAGAGTGCGCTGTTTTTAATCCACCAATAATTTGTTATTATTGACGCAACTAATTATTAATTCCCTTTTTATTAAATCTAAACATGAAAAAAATAATTCTTACCTTAATCGTAACCGCTGCTTCAATTTCCTTTGGGTTTAGTCAAAATGCAGATCTAGACAAGCGTATGAATAAAGTCTATACCTTGTTAGAAAAAAACAAAATAGAGAAAGCCAGTGAGCAGTTGGAAGAGGTTTTGGACGATTATTCCTATTATGGAAAAGGGTGGGATCTCCTTTCGAAAATAAAACAAAAACAATGGAACGATAATAAAGGTCAACGAGGAACTTACAGCATCACCGTTGAAGGAGGAGGAGATGAAGAGTCGCAAAAAATGGCGAGTGATTTAGCAGCTATGATGAACGCCATGGTGCCTTCGTATGCCATGTATGATGCGTATGTCAATACCCTAAGAATGGCTACGTTAAAGTCAAATACCGCATATTCTTCAGCTATTTTACTTAGAAATGAAAAAGTGTCGGTGAATGTAGATACCAATATTTCTGAAAAAGCCATGGTTTATTACCAAGTAGCGGAAAAGGCGTTTCAACAGGGTAATTACAATGAGGCGGCTAAAAACTATCAAAAAGCAGTAGAAGAAGAACCAAATTTTTATAAAGCATCACTGTATTTGGGCGATTCGTATTATTTCATTAAAAATTACAACGAGGCCATTAGTAAATTCAAAGAAGCTAAAGAGAAGTTCCCTTATAAATTGGAGCCGAGAAAGTACCTTTTAGATGCTTATGCGAAAGAGGGCTTGTATTCAAATAGTATCGAAGAAGGTATTGCTTCATTCACGGTTTATCCTGACATTTCTATGTATGGTAAACTTCAATATGTGGTAGATTTAAACGGAGGAGATTTGGATATTGGATGGACGCAAAGAGGATGTTTCCCCATGGTTGTTAATAACTCAATTACGGATGTTATTTCAAATGAAAATAATGCATGGTATCAATACCAGTTAGCCGGAAATAAGATGTTGGAACACTGTGATGAAAATGGACGGATTTTAGAAAGTAATGGATTGACTAAAACCAAATATCTAGAAGTATACTGTTGGGAACAAATGCTACAAAATAGTGGAGATGATGAATTTGTAGAAGCAAAAAAAATGCAAGAGCAGGGGTATTTAGATTGCTACGTTTTTGTTACTTGTTTCCATCAAGATTTATTCACGCAATACCAAGATTTTGCGCTGAATAACTCGGATAGAATAACAGAATACTTTAATGCTTTTATTGAGTAAGGGGATTGGAGAATTAATTTTTTAGCCTAGGTGTAAAATCTAACTTGCATCTTCGCTAAAATCTTCTGAAAGGAACGTTTAATACCTGGGCTTAATCCTTCTACGTAGTGGTCTTGGGTAAGGAATTCTATTTCATTTTTCATTTCGGGGTATTTGGTAGCAATTTTACCAATTACTCTAAAGGCAACAACACGTACGGAGGGTGATTTTTCAATACGCTCCCAAATGGAAACGCATTGATCAAATAGAATGCCTTCGTATTCTTCTTCAATTTCAATCTTCTCTAAAAGTTTAAGTAGTTCCCGTTGGTGTCCCGCTTCTTTGTGAGGTATGGATTCTATTAATTCAGACTCATGTAGTTTAATGAGAAGTGTTTCTTTTTTTAAGGCATGATTTAGTACCCAAGCAGCTCGCCAAGCAATAGGATGTTCATTTCCTATGGCAATTCGAAAGGTTTCATCCATCTTTTCGTTATCGGAGGTGATAGCGCTTAAAAAGGCGTCTTTATTAAATCTGGATGCTAATATGGTTTTAATGGACTCCATTTTATCCTAGTAATACAAATTAATAAAAGTCATTACTCCAATAATAATCACTATTGGAGCTAGAATGGCGGCTACAAATCCTCCTGACATAAAATCTTTTTGATCAATCCTTCCCGTGCTAAACGCAATGGCGTTTGGGGGTGTAGATATGGGTAGAAACAAAGCGGCCGATGCACTTAAACTAATCACTAATGGTAATATCAGTGCGTTTTGAGAGGCTAATATTATGGCGATGGGAATCAAAATAGTAGCCGTTGCGGTGTTACTCATAAAGTTAGAGAAAGTCACGGTCATTACCGAAAACAGGATCATCATCACATAGAAGTTGATATCAAAACCTTTGAGTAGGGAAACGTAATAATCTGCCAATCCCGTTTCTTTAATGGCTAAACCTAAAGAGAGTCCACCTGCAACGAGCATCAACGTGTCCCAAGGTAATTTTCTTACTTCTTCACCGCTTACAATACCAAACATGGTGAGTAGAATAATAGGGAGAAACGATACGATAGAAGCGGGTATTCCGTGTAGATTTCCAGTAAGCCACAAAATCAAAGTGAGTAGGAGGATGGCGGATACCAGGCGTTTTTTGATTTTAAATACGGGAGAACTACTTTTTTGATCTAGATTGTCTAAAAAGGATAAATCAATGGTACTCAATTTAGGAACGTATTTTGAAATTAGAAATATCCAAAATGCAAGTACCATTACAACTGCAATAGGAAAACCTACCATCATCCATTCTAAGAAGCCGAACTGAATTCCGTGCGTATTTAGAGCCTCAATGGCAATGGCGTTAGGAGGAGAGCCAATAATGGTTCCCATGCCGCCCAAAGATGCAGAGGCTGGTATTCCGATTAATAATGCTTTGGAAAACGGTGAGCCTTTTTTCAGTGTATCTAAAAATGGAATAACCGCAGCAATCATCATAGCTGTGGTGGCGGTATTGCTCATAATCATAGAGAAAATGGCCGTAACCAACATAATTCCTAGCAATACATAACGGGGTTGTGTTCCAAATTTTGAAATGGATACTTTGAATAAAGTTTTATCTAATCCTACTACACGCATTCCTTCGGCCATAAAGAACCCTCCAAGCATGAGCCAAATCACACTATTTGACCAGGTTTGCATGTATTTCATGACGTAACTCGATGCGTTTTCTGGGTCTACTTCTTGATAATGAGAACCTAGGGCAAAAATGAGAAACCCAACAATAAATAATCCCACAGCAAAAGGAGGTACAGCCTCGGTAATCCAAAGTCCAATGGATAAAAAGAGGAGAAAGAGTACATAAATTTGATCTTGCCCTAAATCCGGGTTAGATAGGGCGTAAGTCAACCCAAAAGCGAAAATAATGCTCAATAAAAAGTAGATGACTTTTTGCTGAATACTAAGGATGTCCTCATTGTCCTTCAGTATTTTATTAGATGCTATTCTAGAGTCGCCCATGTATAATATGTTGGGTACAAAAGTATGGAACTGTTTGGTTTATAAAGTGTGATTTAGGTCATGTATTTGAAGGGTTTGTATTGGGTTTCCCCACCTTCAACTTCTTACTCGCCACATCATCGGCATTTTTACTAGGAATACGCTTTTGCGCAATGATTTCTAAACTATGGTAATCAAATTCTTCGGTAACCTTGCCATGTAAGATGTAGCTGCCTGGTCCTGTGAATGGGTATTGAGCCGCTACAGGTGGAAAAACAATGGTGTCTATCCATTCGCCTTCTGAATCTATAAAAGTGCCGAAAAACATGTTGTTTCCAGTTTTGGTACGTACGCGCTTTACATGAACCATGTAGCCAATCATCGTCACCTTTTTGTTGACGTATCGTGGAAACATGCGGGTTACAAATGGAAAATTGGGTAATTTGGTAGCTAAATCAAATGGATCGGTGTTTACCGGGAATCCAAATAACTCAATTTCATCAAAAGCGTCTTCTAATTCGTGTTTCCAAAGGGTGGGGAGTTCAAACGACTTAGCAGGTGCTTGAAATAAAGAGGGGAGCGCTACTTTCTTTTTGGTTTTGTTGAGCAGTAAATGGGCATCCCATAACAAAGCTTTTTTATTGGATTTGGTAAAACGAAATACATCGCTACGAATCAATAATATCAATTGATCTAGTGAAATGGGTACACGTTCTACAAAGTCTCTAAAATCACTAAAGAACCCCATTTGTGCACGTTCAGTTAATACGGCTGCAATGGTGTTAGATTCTAATCCATTAATAAAACCAAAACCCAGATAGATATCGGTATCATACAAAACGGCAATTCTATTGCTTTGATTAATGCAGGGTAAATGCACGTTTCCGCCATGTTTTCGGGCTTCATGAAGGTAGAGTTGGCGCGAGTAAAAACCACCGCCATTGTTGATCGTAGCTACCATAAAAGCCAATGGGTAATAAGCTTTCAAGTACAAACACTGGTAGCTTTCAACCGCATAACTGGCCGAGTGTCCCTTGGCAAAAGCGTAACCTGCAAAACTCTCTATCTGACTCCATATTTCTTGCGTGTGATCGGGTGGATTTCCTTTGGCATCGCAATTACTAAAAAACTTCTCTTTTACCTGTAAAAACTCATCTCTAGAGCGGTATTTGCCACTCATTCCTCTACGTAATACATCAGCCTCAGCTAATGAAAGTCCCGCAAAATAGTGGGCTACTTTAATCACATCTTCTTGATATACCATCACGCCATACGTATCAGGCATGAGGTTGTAGAGTGTAGGCGATTTTTCTTGAGCCAGTTTCCGTTTCTCGGGGTTTCTATGACGAATAATGTACTCGCGCATCATACCGCTTTGGGCAACTCCAGGACTGTCTCTTATACACATCTCCGAGCCCACGAGACTCCTGAGCATCTCGT
>OLHJ01000391.1_pt1 | contig 14430 bp, 11 predicted proteins | sample 1609491 | NCBI WGS metagenome assembly OLHJ01 (sample SAMN05416861, study PRJEB24817) | seawater metagenome | isolation source: Sea water | place: Canada:Atlantic | collected 2013-11
CTCGTGGGCTCGGAGATGTGTATAAGAGACAGACTTAAATGCGGATAATGAATTCAGCTATGAGCACAACAACCAAACACCTAAAAACTCCAATGATGACTATTCAACTAATCGAAAAAATAACCATATTAAACGAGGCTTTGTTCTTTTAAAAAACCAAAGGGATTTCTCAAACTTTAAATTGAATCTTATGGCCATACATCGCCAATATGATGCTGGTGTAAGCAATAACTTAAATCAAGCTGAAGAAGCGGAGCTGAATCAAAAATCGACACTCCTATCGGCTAACATTAAAAAAAATAATTGGGACTTTTATCTAAACACAGACTTTGCCAGCCAAACGTACGATGACAGCACGGGTGAAATTGGGCTTTCAGAAGATTCACAAGATATCGACTATAGAAAAAGTGAATTAAAACTAGTTAATTACACTAAGCTTAAAGACTTTTATTCAACTCTTTCAATTCAAGGCCAAAGAGAGGAAACAGATAAAACTGAAACACTAGAGGGTACTTCATCCAATGGTTTTATTAGTAGCAATTCTATATCTTTAGCTCAAAGCTTAACCTTTAATAAAAAAATAAAATTCAACCACTCATGGTTATCACGCAGTTCACAAAATACTATTTATGAATCTTATAACACAGGCATTGGATACTACTTTGATCTAGGTTCAACATTTAACTCTGAGGTTTCACTTTCAAAGAAAACAAGACTACCAACTGTCACTGAACTGCATCTTAATCAAGGAAATATCACCGCCAATTCTGATTTAGAGCCTGAAGAGTTCTATGAATTAAACCTTCAATCTAACTTTAGATTTTCGCAAGCAAATGGCAAGCTCGAACTCTATATACGTGACTCTAAAGATACAATTATCTATAGCTACGATGCCAGAGGTATAGGTCGAGCCTCTAATGAAGGCAGCTCTAAAATGGCTGGGATTGAAAGCCAAATTAACTGGAATATTGGTCAAGTTCAAATTAATTGGAACATTGAGCTAGTGGACAGCGAAAATACATCTAACGATAAGAGCAGTAACGGCAATCAGTTACCTGCATTTTTTCATGCTTCACAGTTCATGAGCCTAGGTTATTTATTTAATGAGGTTCAAATGACCATCGCCAATCAGCGTCGATACAATATGTATTACGATTCAGCAAACCTAGTTAAAGCACCCAATCAAAATATTTGGAGCCTCTCTGCCAATTATAATCACCACCCATGGCAACTAGGTGCCCATATCAACAACATATTTGACAAGTATTACACCGGCTTTAAGACCGAACCACTACCAGGTCGATCTTTTATAGTTACTCTTTCATTTTCCAGTTAGGATTATTATGAACAAAATATTAATTGCAGGTCTTTCTACAGCTTTATTATCAGGTTGTATTGACTCGGATAGCGATGACGCAAGAACCACACCTTTAGAAAAGGCAGCAATCATCACGGTTGACTCTCAGTTCTCTAGTTCCGATCTAGTTGCTATTGATAATAACTACCAATCTCATGAGACTTTGAACCCACAAGCATTTAGTGACGTTGCTTTTTCTAAAGGAGAAAACTCAGTTTATGTGGTCAACCGATTTGGTCAGAACAACATTGTTAAATACGACCAAGATTCTTTAGGTGATATTGTTTGGCAGTACAGTACAAATAACCCCGACATACTAAATCAAGAAAGTAATCCATATCAAGTAGTTGAACAGTCTGAAGAAAGTGCCTTTATTCTTCGCTATAATACAGGTGAGATTTGGCAAGTAAACACCACAGCCGGCTCAGATGTTGATTTTAAAATTACAGAAATTGATTTATCTGAGTTCGACACCGACGGAATTCCCGATATGATGGGTGCAGTTCTTCACGATGACATTTTATATGTAGCATTACAGCGACTGACAAGTTTTAAAGCTGATCAAGATAGCTACTTAGTCGCTTTCGACACATCTAATGGCAATACACCAATTGATTTATCTCCTGATGAAGACAGCACTACTGCCATGATATTAAATGTACGAAACCCTAATGAAATTGAAATAAAAGGCAATGAGTTATATATCGCAGCTACAGGGCGCTATGCAATTAAAGATTGGGCTACAAATGATGTATTAGAGGAAGCCGTTTATGTTGGCGGCATTGAAAAAATAAATCTAAATACTTTAATTAGTGAAGTTATTGTTGATGATGGCGACCAAGTCACGCAACCTTACGGGCAAATATTCTCGGTTTCTGTATTTGAAAGTGATTTAGTATTTAGAGGCTACAACTCAAGTTCAAACCTAAGTGTTTATATTAAGTCAGAGGATAATGACCCAATTATTTTTGATGAAGAAATTAATGGCCTAGACATCCGTTTTGCCAAATTCGACACAATTGGGCACCTTTGGGTAGGAATTGGCGATGCAGCCAACCCAAGAACGTTGGTATATGCTAAAAATGAAGAAAACGAGTATGAAGTAGTACAAACTGTACTAACAACACTATTACCAAATAGCATTCTATTTAAGTAAGATTTTACGTCTCATAAAAACATTCAAGCCGAGCAATACTCGGCTTGAATGTTTTTATGAATTAAAATCGACTACACATGGAACCGCTCTAACTTCTCCTGCAGTGACTCAGTCAACGCCATCACTTCCCTTATAGCTTTCACTGTATGCTCAGCGTCCACCACTGTGGCCCTCCCTAATTCATTAATATTAACCACGTTACTGTCAATGGTTCTGGCCACTTGAGTTTGCTCATCAGCTGAACTGGATATCTGACTATTTATAGCGGATATGGCATCCACCATTTCCACAATCACTTCCAAAGCCGAACGCACCTTAGAAGAGGACTCCACGGTTTCCTGTGCCATTTTATGGCTACTGCCCATGACTTCCACCGCGTTACTAATACCTGAGTGCAATGAAGTCATGACCTCTTCAATTTCTTGAGCTGAGCGCTGTGTGCGACTGGCAAGTGTTCGCACTTCATCCGCTACCACTGCAAAACCACGTCCTTGCTCACCTGCTCGCGCGGCTTCGATGGCTGCATTTAAGGCTAAGAGGTTTGTTTGCTCTGCAATGCCTTTGATAACCGCTAACATGCTACCAATATTACTGGAATTTTCTGAAAGCTGATTGATCACATCCGTGCTTTGCATTATTTCATCGGCCAGAGAATTAATTTGCGATAACGTGTCATCCACTACACTGCTCGCCGAGTCTGCCTGACTGGTCGCTTTAGACGCTGAATCAGCGGCTTCTTTGCTTTGACGATTCACTTCTTCTGCTGACGCAGACATTTGTGTCACAGCCGATGCCACCTGCTCGGTTTGTTTTAACTGTTCATTGGCAGCGCGGTTACTTTGTTCTGCATTGCTGCCCACTTGATCCATAGCCAAGCCTACATCCGATGAAGTTTTATGCACCGCTTGCAAAATAGTATGAATTTTTTCAACCATGGTATTGAACTCACTGGTGAGTTCCCCCATTTCATCTTTTGATTGAACCTCTACTCTTACCCGCATATCGCCATTAGAAATTTCTTGGGCAGCATCAAAAAAATGACCAACGGTACTGCGCACAGACCAAAAGAAAGCCGCGTATAAGTACACTATAAGCAGCATCACTAGCGTAATAGCGACCAATACCGTAACAAAACGCTGGGTTAACTCATCAATGCGTTGTTGTAATATGCCACTGAGTTTCGGAATGGCTATTTCCCTTACCGTTTTTAAATGGCTTATTTTTTCCTGATAAAACTGACTGAAATCCTGCCAGCTAACACTTAATGTAACCGCGGAAACGATATCATCATCTAGCTTAAAACGAATGGCTTCAGCCTCTCGCTCTATGGCAGCAAAAGCATCTTCAAATATTTCTTTAAATAACGCATTGCCCTTTAATAAAGCACTATGGTTCTGAGCCATTTTTTTACTCATTAAATCTAACGCATCATAGGTGTCATTTAGAATATCGTAAGTAGCACCGGATATATTTTTTTGATGAATAGCGTAAACCGCAGCACTATGGGCAAAGCCTAATGTTGCAATGTAGGAAGGGTAATCGTTTAGCATCAAGTTCAATAACAATTGAACATCTTGATTGGTGTCTTGTGATATGCCAGAAATTTGAGCGCTTTTTACTGCAAGAAATAGCATATCCTGCACCACACGATCATAGCTTTTATATTGATCTTTAACAGTGGGCTGCGTATTACTACCCCCTCGTGCTAACTGGCTGTCCCAATCATCTAGTTTATTAGCTATATCAGATGCGATGGTATCCTTAGGGTAATCTGCTTTTATTTTATTTAAACGTGCCATCAATTGAGTTTTTAAGGTATTTGCTTTTTGGGTTAACTCTGAACTTGGATAAAGGCTATCGACAGTGGCATAGTCGCGATACAAACTAGCAGAATCCAAAGTCGTTAATACATCGTTAATGACTGAGACTGACATTTGCTCAAGTTTTGATTTTTTAATGTGCTGGTAGGTTTGATCAAGTATGGCGTAACTCAATAATACGAGGGGAATAAAAAAGGTTAAGCTAATCACCCCAAATTTTTTGGCGTAACTAAGCCTATTCATAAAGTTAATAGCAGGAGCTAATAGACCGTACACATTTCACCTAGCGTCTAATACTTATGCTTTAAGTGTAGACGTTATTTGAAATCTGTATGTATGACTTTTGGCTAGGTCGTGCCAAAAAAAGATAGAAGTAAATGCCCTTTCAAATGTAAAAGGGCACTTAATTATTGACACACGAGGGATATGCCAAGTGAGCCAACGATATTATTTATTACAAAAGCAGGTGACGTATATCACTTAACAATTGGCATAAATATCGGGTAAATTGTGCGGCCTGAGCCCCATCAATTACACGGTGATCGTAAGAAACACTTAATGGCAACATCAATCTAGGTTCAAAACTTGAACCATTCCAAACAGGCTTCATAGCCGCCTTGCTAACACCCAGTATCGCGACCTGAGGCGCATTCACGATAGGGGTAAAGGCTGTTCCGCCAATGCCACCCAAACTTGAAATGGTAAAGCTTGCACCCATCATGGCATCCATGGGCAGTTTCTTTTCTCTTGCTTGCTTAGCAAGCTTGGAGCTTTCTTTGGCAAAATCAATTAAGCCTTTACTTTGTGCTTGCTTAATCACTGGCACCATCAAACCATCTGGGGTGTCCACGGCCACGGCAATATTGTAATACTGCTTAAGAATCAGCGTGTCACCGTTAGGGCCTAACGATGAATTAAACTGTGGGAACTTTTGTAAGGCTACCGCACAAGCTTTCAATATAAAGGCCAGTGGTGAGACCTTCACCCCGTCTTCTAATTGCGAACTCATTTCACCTTTTCGATACGCTTCTAAATCGGTAATGTCTGCTTCATCAAACTGGGTCACTTGTGGAATCGTGGTCCAGCTTTGCACCATGTTTTTAGCGGTAACTTGCTTAATTTTGCTTAAGCTCGTTTCACTTATGTCACCATGGCGAGAGAAGTCTTCATCACTGCCTTTCACAACTGCCGCTGCAGGAGCAGCCGCTGGTGCATTCACACGCTGCTTAACAAACGCTTGAACGTCTTCTTTTAGAATTCGACCACGGGGACCACTGCCTTTCACTTGAGCTAGATCAACACCAAATTCACGTGCCACTTTGCGCACTGCTGGGCCAGCATGAATGCTCGATGAAGAATTAGCAGATGAAGACGACTGTGCTTCCTGTGTTGCTGCCTTAGCAGGAGCCACTGATACAGAAGAGGCTGGCGCTTGTGCTACGGCTTGTTGCGCAGGCTTAGATGCAGCAGGAGCCGCTGCTTCTGGGGCCGCCTGACTCATCACTTTCATGGTGGCCACAAGGTCACCTTCGTTAACTTTATCACCCACGGCCACATTCATAGACACAAGCGTACCTGCTTTTTCAACAGGAATGTCCATACTGGCTTTATCGGATTCTAAAATCAGCAAACTTTCTTCGGCATCCAGCGCGTCGCCCACATTGGCTACTAGCTCAATGACTTCCACTTGTTCAAGGCCGCCTAAATCAGGCACGCGCACTTCAATGACTTGTTCAGTGGCCGGTGCCGCAGCACTTTCTGCTGGGGCTTCTGCAACCGCTTCAACAACGGGCTCTTGCACAGGCTCTGGTGCACTTGTGGCTTCAGGCTCAGCACCCTGTGCTTCCATCATGGCAATGGGAGAACCACTATTAACTTTATCGCCAATGGACACCAATAAACTATGAACTTTGCCATCCATAGGAGCCGGAACTTCCATGGTGGCTTTATCGCTTTCTAATACCACCAAGGCTTCTTCGGCAGTAATACCATCACCTGGTTGAACGCAAATTTCGATGACTTCTACTTCATCCATTCCGCCCAAGTCTGGCACAGTTACTTGTATTTGACCCATGCCGCCTTCCTCAATAATTTTTTTAATTCTAAATTTGTCACAATCATTCCACCAACATTAAAAAATAAAGACTTAATTTTTAAACGGGCTACACCTGAGTTAGCCCGATATTAAATGTAAAATTTAATTGTAAAGTGGGTCTAGCTTGTCGCTATCAATCTTGTATGTTTTCAGCGCCTTGGTTAAGACCGCAGGCTTGATTTTGTCTTCTTTTAGTAGCGCAGTCAGTGCGGCGATCACGATGAAGTAACGGTCTACTTCAAAGAAGTGACGCAATTTCTCACGACTGTCACTGCGCCCAAAACCATCCGTGCCTAATGTCACGTAAGTCTTACCTTCTGGCATATAGCCGCGAATTTGTTCACTGTATTGCTTCATGTAATCGGTGGCGCAAATTACAGGGCCTTGAGTATCTTTTAGGCATTGCGTTACATACGACTCTTTGGCGTTCACTTTAGGGTTCAACATATTTTCACGCTCTACCTGACGGCCTTCACGTGTCAATTCGTTGATACTGGGCGCACTCCAAACATCCGCTTGCACGTCAAAATCGTTTAGTAGCATCTCTTGCGCGGCCAGTACTTCATTTAAGATGGTACCGCTGCCCATTAGCTGAACATTTAACGATGCATCGACACCCGGCTTAAGTAAGTACAAGCCTTTCTTAATGCCTTCTTCTGCGCCTTTTGGCATAGGCAGTTGCACGTAGTTTTCGTTCATGACGGTAATGTAATAGAAAACACGTTCACTCTCTTGATACATGCGACGCATGCCATCTTGAATGATTACCGCTAATTCAAATGCAAACGTTGGGTCATACGTCACGCAGTTTGGAATGGTGTTGGCCAAAATATGACTGTGGCCATCTTGGTGTTGTAAGCCTTCACCGTTCAATGTGGTGCGCCCCGCTGTGGCGCCAATTAAGAAACCTTGTGCTTGGCAATCACCCGCCGCCCAAGATAAATCGCCCACACGTTGGAAACCAAACATGCTGTAGAAAATATAAAACGGTACCATGGGCTTATCGTAATTACTGTAAGCCGTGGCCGCTGACAACCAAGCAGAGAATGCACCTGCTTCGTTAATGCCTTCTTCTAAAATACGGCCTTGCTTGTCTTCCTTGTAATACATCATTTGGCCAAAATCGACTGGTTCGTATAACTGGCCTTCAGCACTGTAAATACCAATTTGACGGAACAAACCTTCCATACCAAAGGTACGCGCTTCATCAGGTACTATCGGTACCACACGCTCACCCATGGCTTTATCTTTAGCCAAGGTAGTTAGAATTCGAACAAATGCCATGGTGCTCGAAATAGAGCGATCGCCGCTACCTTCTAGCTGCGCTTTAAAGGCGCTCAATTCAGGAACCGGTAGTGGATCGGTATTTTCGGTACGCACTGGCATGTAGCCGCCCAAGCTCTCACGACGTTTACGCATGTACGTCATTTCAGGGCTGTCTTCTGGTGGACGGTAATAAGGCACTTCTTTTAGGTCTTTATCGCTTATGGGGATATCAAAGCGATCTCGGAAGCCTTTCAAACTTTCGATGTCTAGTTTTTTAACTGAGTGCGCATCCATCTTGCCTTCTGCCGAATCACCCATGCCGTAACCTTTAACGGTATGTGCAAGGATAACCGTAGGCTGGCCTTTGTGATGCACCGCCGCATGATAAGCCGCGTACACTTTATATGGGTCGTGACCACCACGGTTAAGGGCGAACACTTCTTCGTCGCTCATGCCGGCGATCATTTCTTCTAATTCAGGAGAGTCACCAAAGAAATGCTTCTTGGTGTAAGCGCCGCCTTTTGATTTGTAGTTTTGGAATTCGCCATCCACCACTTCATCCATGCGTTTTTGCATGAGGCCGTTTTTATCTTTTGCGAATAAAGGATCCCAATGGCGACCCCATACCACTTTAATAACATTCCAGCCGGCACCACGGAAAGTCCCTTCTAATTCTTGAATAATTTTACCGTTACCACGCACAGGGCCATCAAGGCGCTGAAGGTTACAGTTCACCACAAAAATAAGGTTTTCTAATTTTTCGCGGCCAGCAAGGGAAATCGCTCCTAAAGATTCTGGTTCGTCACACTCGCCATCCCCTAGGAATGCCCAAACTTTACGATCCAGCCTAGGTGACAAATTACGAGCCGACATGTAACGCATAAAGTGCGCTTGGTAAATGGCTTGTAGTGGCCCCAACCCCATAGATACGGTTGGGAACTGCCAGTAGTCAGGCATTAAGCGTGGGTGTGGATAAGAGCTTAAGCCCTTGCCATCCACTTCGCGGCGAAAGTTTTCCAATTGATTGGTATCAATGCGCCCTTCAAGGAAACTACGGGCGTAAATACCCGGAGAAATGTGCCCTTGGTAATACACCAAATCACCATGTGGTGATTCACTGCTGGCTTTATTCGGTGCGCGGAAAAAGTAGTTAAAGCCCACGTCATATAATGTGGCGCTAGAGGCGAAACTGGAGATATGCCCGCCTAAATCATCGCCACTTTGGTTAGCACGCACCACCATGGCCAATGCGTTCCAGCGAATTAAAGAGCGAATACGACGCTCTAAAAATAAGTCCCCTGGCATTTTTGCTTCTTCACCCAATGGGATGGTGTTGCGATAGGGGGTAGTGAACGCATAGGGAAGCGGAAGACCGTTTCGCGTGGCGCGTTCAGAGAGTCGCTCTAATAAAAAGCGAGCACGATCAATGCCTTCCTCACGAATTACGCTATCAATGGACTCGAGCCATTCTTGAGTTTCGTTAGGATCTAAATCTTGTTTTTGTTCTTTTTCCGAAGAATCCATCATTCCTGCCTTACCGAATAACTGATTATGAAAAGTATAGACAAATAAATCCTATAGACGGATTTAATCTTAGGCAAGGCATATTACGCCAAACTTGACCAAATAGTCAGGAAAAATTAAAAATGATATTAACGATTCCTACTTATGCGAACTATGCATAAGGATTTTTCACAATGGGAAATTTTGCAAGCAGAAATGTGTCGGTAGGGCCTTAGCTTATTCCATATCATGAAATAAACTAAGGCCTTGTATTGATTCAAAAATTAAGATGCCGAATGAATGGCTTTGCAAACGGCTTTTACGCCTTTTAAAATGTTCGGCACTGGCCGCGCTAAATCATCGGCATGTACCCAATAAATTCGCTTTGATTTAACCGCAGGAATACTTTGCCAAGTATTCCAATATTGTTGTGCCTCAATACTTTCTTGTGGGCCACTGTAAATTATTACATCGGGTGAAGCGGTGATGATGGTTTCAATGGAAATGTGCGGCACGGGCATGGGCAAGTTAGCAAAAATATTTTCACCACCACATAATTCAATGACCTGATGAATAAGGTTGTCTTTATTTAGGGTCATTAAAGGTTTTAACCAAGCTTGAAAAAACACCTTGGGTTTATTAGTACTCACATTTTGATAGCGCGCCTTTAGCCCTTGCCACTGTTCAATGAATTCTTGAGCCACTTTTATAGCCTGTTTTTCTTTGCCGACCCAACTTCCAATACGTACTAATTGATCAAATACTTGTTGCGCCGTCACGGGATCACTGTAACGTACTTCAACTCCCAGCTTGGCCAGTTTATCGATTTGCGGCGCCATGGCCGAGCCTGGAATTGCCACAATGAAATCAGGCTTTAACGCTAAAATACGCTCAACCGATACACTATTGTAGCCCCCTATGCGCTCTATTTTTTTTGCCGCTTCAGGGTAATTTGCATAATCTACCGTGCCCACTATCATATGCCCGGCGCCCACCTCAAAAAAAAGCTCCGTAATGTGCGGGGCTAATGTGACGATGCGTAAATCAGTTCTTTCAGCCCAACTGGCTTGGCTTAGTAATAAAAAACCAAAGTAAAGCACTAGTATTTTAAGTATAAACGCTGGTTTTTTATCCATGGGTCATCAACTGATAATAAAAAGGCTCTTTTTCGTTTACTTTAATTTGTGAACGAGAAGCAAGCGGTACATCTAAGCGGTTTATATTTTTAAAAGGTAAGCCTAATACTTCTTTTAACAACATACGAATCACACCACCATGGCAAACCACTAACAGCCTTTGTTCGGGCCGTGACAAGCAACCAAACCACGCTTTTAAAATACGTGATTCAAAATCTAAAATACTTTCCCCTTCTGGTGCCACAAAATTCATGGGGTCATCCCACATGCCTTTAATACGATCAAAGTCATCTTTAAAAACAGTTTCCATTTTTTGATTTTCCCAAATGCCAAAATCAAATTCTCTTAGGTCTTCACTGACCACCATAGGAATATTTAATTGCTCCGATAACTGTTTGGAGAACTCATGACAACGAGATAAAGGACTAGTAATAATCACATCCCATGCTTTACCTTCAGTGGCGTCTTGTAATTGCTGCCAACCTAATTCCGTTAATTCGTGGTCGGTGCGCCCTCTTAATACATTGCCGCCCACGGGTTCACCATGGCGCAATAAATCAATTGTTTTAAATTTCATGATGGCTCCTTTTCAATTACGTCCACTTGAGCACGTGCTGTGAATTTCATGATGATGCCTTTTCACTCACACCCGCTTGGGTAAAAGTGGCCATTTCATTATGCAAGGCCAATGCACTTTGCATAAGACTTACTACAAGCGCGGCACCACTGCCTTCTCCGAGGCGCATGCCAATACTCAATAACGCTTCACCCTCTAACGCCTGCAATACCTTTTTATGGCCAGGCTCAGCGCTTACATGGCTGAACAATAACCACTGACGGACACTTGGGTTTATGGCCACCGCCATTAACGCCGCCACCGAGCTAATAAAACCATCCACCAGCACCGGCATTCCTAATTGGGCACAACGAATGTAGGCGCCTACTAAACCCGCTATTTCAAAGCCCCCTAAGTTTTGCAACTGCTCAATAGGCTGCTGAGATGTATGGAGCGCCAGAGCCTGAGAAATAAGCGCCACTTTTAAGGGCAACTGTTCTTGGCTAATGCCAGTGCCTAATCCGGTTAAATCTTGAGCGGGTAATTTTAAATGGGCTGCTGCCAGCGCCGTGGCCGAACTGGTATTACCAATGCCCATTTCACCACCGATAAACAACTGAGCTTGGCTTTCTTTAGCACGCTCGGCCGCTGCCTGCCCTTGTTGCAATGCCTGCTGCAGTTGCGGCTCGGTCATGGCGGGTTCTTTACTAAAATCCTGAGTCCCCGCGGCAATACGCGCATCAATGATTTGCGAGTGGGCATCCACTTCAAACACAGTGCCTAGGTTAACCACTTCAAACTGAGCATTAAGCTGGCGCGCCAATACCGAAATCGCCGCCCCGCCACTGGCAAAGTTCTTGACCATTTCAGTGGTGACGGCCTGTGGAAAAGCCGATACCCCCTGTGCTGCAATGCCATGGTCGGCTGCAAAAACGCTAATAAAAATACGCTCTAGTGCTGGCTTTACCTTACTTTGAAAGCCAGCCATCTTAATGGCGACATCTTCAAGGGCCCCCAGGGACCCAGGGGGTTTGGTGAGTGTAAGCTGATGCTCACGAGCCTTGCCCATTATGCTGTCATTAATCGCTAAGGCTTCTTGAGTAAACCAAGGCATATTGAGTTCCTATAAATTCTTTTAATTCGTATTGTTATCCACAAGCCATCAATGAAAAAGCCTCACTCCTAGCCTTTGATCGACAAAGGCAGGCCTGCCACCATTAGGGTGACACTTTGGGCTTGCTGAGCAATACGCTGATGCATGCGACCTAGCTCATCAACATATTGGCGGCTCATTTCTCCCATGGGCACCACGCCCATGGTGATTTCGTTGGACACCATAATCACCTGCCCTTGTGATAGATCTAAGGCATTTAATAAAAGGTCCACTTGGGCCGGTATATCCAGTTTGGCTTCCAACAAATTCATTAGCCATAACGTTAAGCAATCGATCAAAATCACGTTTTGAGCGTGGCTGTTTTCTTTGATAATACAGGGTAAATTAAGCGGCTCTTCTATGCTTTGCCAATGATCGGGGCGATCTAACTGATGCTGTGTGATTCGCTTAACCATTTCGTCATCATAGGCTTGAGCCGTGGCCACATAAATCACCTCTAGGCCGCTGTCTTTGGCGATTTGTTCACCGTGGCGGCTTTTTCCTGAGCGTGCCCCCCCTAGAATCAATTGACAATTAGCACTGAAAACGGATGTTTGCTGATTCATTTAGGTCACTGATTGGTTTACCACATAAGTGGTCATTAAGATTTAAGGCGCTAATATTATAGGGTATGGCCTATTTGGTATAGGCAAGGAATGCCCACCAGCCAGTATTTATGATGCTTTAAAGGGGAGTGGTATGAGTTCAATGAAGGATAAGAGGCAATTTGTACGCAAAGCCTTACATTGCACTGTAAGCGTATTCAACGAAGACTCGAAAAATGTCGGGGTAATGGCTGATTACTCTGAAAATGGCATTATGATTTCCAGTTACCTTCCCATAGAAGTCGGCCAAGAGTTCCTGTTTACCATTATTGATTTGCCTAATAACGTTGGCAACAAACGCACTGGCCATGTAACGGTGCAAAGTAAGTGGACTGACCAAATCAGCCATACCCAGTTTGGTACTGGTTTTAAATTAATCAATCAAGATGAACAAGCAAAAATTATGTTTCGTAGTTATGATGGTGATTAATAAATTAATTACACATTAAGTTTTGTTTATGACAGGTACCAGCCCCTCAGGCGTTCGCTTAGGCATTGACTTAGGCGGCACCAAAATTGAAATCATCGCCCTTGATACCACGGGCCACACTCTTTACCAAACACGTACCCCCACCCCTAAACACACCGATACCCAACAGCAATATCAGCATATTTTAAATACCATTCAAAGTTTGGTGGGCGACTGTGAAAACCACCTTAAACAAAAAAACTTGCCCGTGGGCATTGGTATGCCAGGGGCGGTGAGCTTAAAAACCGGTTTAGTGAAAAATGCCAACACCACCTGCCTAATTGGGCGAAATTTTAATAGCGACTTAAATGAGACTTTAAACAGAAAGGTGGCATTAGAAAACGATGCCAACTGCTTTGCATTAAGTGAAGCCACCGACGGCGCGGGACAACAACAACTCTGTGTTTTTGGCGTGATACTGGGCACAGGAGTGGGAGGTGGCATTGTGTTCAATGAAAAAGTGTTTATTGGTGCCAATGCCATTGCCGGGGAATGGGGCCACAACCCAATGCCCTGGATTAATGATAAAGATTTACCTAAACAAACTTGCTACTGCGGACAGCAAGGCTGCATTGAAACTTACCTGTCAGGGCCAGGCTTTGAAAAACAAAGTCATATGCAGCTAAACACAAATCTAACCTGCCAAGAATTATTTACCCAGCGACACGCCAGCGCCTCTGCAGGCCTTGCCTATACCTTGTATGTGGAGCGTTTAGCCAAAGCCTTGGCCAGCGTTATTAACGTATTAGACCCTAATATTATTGTGTTGGGCGGCGGGTTATCCAATATAGACACCCTGTATGAAGATATTCCTAAACGCTGGGGGAAATATATTTTTAGTGACGAGGTGAACACCAAACTGGTTAAAAACCAATTTGGTGATTCAAGTGGAGTTCGTGGGGCCGCTTGGTTGACCAAGGTGTAATCTAAATTTACGACCTATAGACTTAATTAAAAACCTGTGAATAACGTTAAGCACGCTACCAGCACCAGCCATAATACTGCGCAACGAAACATCAGTTGATTGGCATCGGTTAAGGATTTATGGGCTAGGCTGCAATCAAAGTCTGCCTCGCTTTGGGGTGAGGCTTTAAAAGTTGTTTCGGTTAACACCGTTTTACTGGGTGTATGAAAATCACTGATAAATTTAATAGCCTCAGGAAAACTTTTGGTAAAATCCCCGGCTAATGCAATGCTGATGGCCAACACTCTTGATGGTAACCATTCAATGGCCCCCAATAAACTGTTTAACCAGGGTAAGTTAAATTTACGGCTAAACCAATAAGAGAGTAGGCAAGCTAAGGCACCTGGAAT
>OLHJ01000392.1_pt1 | contig 14404 bp, 13 predicted proteins | sample 1609491 | NCBI WGS metagenome assembly OLHJ01 (sample SAMN05416861, study PRJEB24817) | seawater metagenome | isolation source: Sea water | place: Canada:Atlantic | collected 2013-11
CTACACAGAGTAGATCGTCGGCAGCGTCAGATGTGTATAAGAGACAGCTATGATTTAATGTCGCTTATTAATCAGCGCCATAATTGTCCATCTAGTATACAGTTAAACGGAATATTCCTCCATGAGAAGCTTTACCCAATCGTTTTTGATTTTATCTTGCCTTATCTTGGCCGCCTGCTCGGCTTCGGAGAAACGCCCTGAAGAACTAACAGAGCGTGAATATTATGAGCAAGCGCGTGAAGCGATGGACGATAACAACTTCCTTATTGCTAGCGAGCGCCTGCAACAGCTTGAATCACGCTACCCGTTTGGTCAGTATGCCGAACAGGCCCAGTTAGAACTTATTTATACTCAGCACATGATGGCTGATATGGAGAGCGCATTAGCGTCCGCAGAACGCTTTATCCGCCTTCACCCTCTACATGATCAAGTTGATTACGCTTATTACATGCGGGGATTGTCGGTTTATGAACTCGGTTTTAGTTTTGTAGAACGCTATACCCCTTCAGAGCAAGCACGTCGTGACCCCACCCCATTCCGCGATGCCTTTAATCATTTTGATGAACAGATTCGTCGCTACCCTGATAGCCAATACAATGTTGATGCGCAAAAACGGATGATTTTCTTGCGCGACCGCCTAGCTCAGTATGAAATTGGTGTGGGCCATTATTATATGAAGCGCCATGCATATTTAGCTGCTGCCCAGCGTGGCAACCGCGTAATGCTAGGGTATCAAGGCACCAGTGTTGTCGGTGATGCGCTTGCAATGCAGGTAGAAGCCTATCAATTATTGGGACAAGATTTTGAATCTGAGCAGGCATTGGCTTTGTTGAAATTGAATTATCCTGATCATGCTCAGCTAGATAAAGACGGTACTTTTATTGAAAGTGGCCTAACTACGAAAGAGCGCCGCACCTTGATTGGCGTAATGAGCTTTGGGCTGATTGAGTAGCCCAATAAAATTGAAAAAGCCGATCTTCTGGTAATAAATTCGCTCGAAGATCGCCATTAGCTGCTTCCTTTTACGGCACGTCGTAAATACTTATAAAATACATCCCTATATTTTACCCTGCGGGCAGCTTCGCTGTTCAAAACCTGCTCCTGCAGTTTTGTCCCTGTAGCCTTAGGTTCGGCATCCATGCCTCGCATATTTGCTCTACAAATACCCAGCCATGAATCTACCGATGTCTTAACTTTAACTATCTAAATAATGATAATGATTTTTAAAATTTGTATTTTTAACACCCTCAAACGGAGCGCAATAGCTTCTCGCATTCAACCAATTAATGGCGGAAGTGACGCATTGATGTGAATACCATTGCAATGCCAGCTTCATCAGCTGCTGCAATTACTTCTTCATCTCGCATCGAACCACCCGGCTGAATAACGGCTTTAATACCATTCGCAGCAGCGTTGTCCAAACCATCACGGAATGGGAAGAACGCATCCGATGCCATAACAGAACCTTCAACCTGAAGACCGGCATGTTCCGCTTTAATACCCGCGATACGAGCAGAGTTAATACGGCTCATCTGACCTGCGCCCACACCGATAGTCTGGCGACCTTTGGCGTAGATAATCGCGTTAGATTTAACATACTTGGCTACTTTCCAAGCGAAGATTAAATCGTCTAGTTCGGCTTCGGTAGGCTGACGCTTAGTCACAATCTTAAGATCGTCTTTAGTGATCATGCCTTGGTCGCGGTCTTGAACTAATAGGCCACCGTTAACACGTTTAAGGTCAAAGTCTTGTACGCGGTTCGCGTTATCCCACTCGCCACATTCTAATAGGCGAACGTTCTTTTTCGCTGCAACAATAGCAATCGCTTCAGCGCTTACTTTAGGTGCGATGATCACTTCAACGAATTGACGATCAACGATCTTCTGAGCCGTTGGGCCATCTAGCTCACGGTTAAACGCGATGATGCCACCAAAAGCAGATTCAGTATCGGTTGCATAAGCAAGCTCATACGCTTCGCCGATTCCGTCTAGAGAAACTGCAACACCACATGGGTTAGCGTGCTTAACAATCACACATGCTGGCTGGTCGAACTCTTTCACACACTCAAGTGCTGCGTCAGTGTCAGCGATGTTGTTGTAAGAAAGGGCTTTACCTTGAATTTGGCGAGCAGTCGATACAGACGCTTCTTCAGGGTTTGCTTCAACGTAGAATGCTGCTGCTTGGTGGCTGTTCTCACCGTAGCGCATGTCTTGTTTCTTCTCGAACTGTTGGTTGAATGTGCGAGGGAATTTAGACTCTTCATCAGCCTTCTTTCCTTCTTCATCAAGTAGAGAGGCACCGTAAGATGGAACCATAGTGCCGAAGTAGTTTGCGATCATGCCGTCGTAAGAAGCCGTGTGTTCGAATGCTGCGATAGCGAGGTCGAAGCGAGTCTCTAGTGTTAGAGATTTCTCGTTCGCGTCCATTTCAGCCACAACACGCTCGTAGTCGTGTGCGTTTACAACGATCGTTACGTCTTTGTGGTTTTTCGCTGCAGAGCGAACCATTGTAGGGCCACCGATGTCGATGTTCTCAACAGCGTCAGCAAGGGTACAACCTTCTTTAGCAACGGTTTCTGCGAATGGGTATAGGTTTACAACAACCATATCGATAGGGTTGATACCGTGAGTTTCCATCACGTCATCATCTTGGCCACGACGGCCTAGAACACCACCATGAACTTTTGGGTGCAGAGTCTTAACACGGCCATCCATCATTTCTGGGAAACCAGTGTAGTCAGATACTTCTGTAACAGAGATGCCTTTTTCAGCAAGCAGGCGAGCAGTGCCACCGGTAGATAGGATATCTACACCACGGTTAGCAAGAGCTTGTGCAAATTCAACGATACCAGTTTTGTCTGATACGCTGATGAGAGCGCGGCGAATTGGACGAGCGTTATTCATGCTTCCATCTTCCTCAAATTCATGGGGTTAAAATAAAGATATTTGCCAAAAAAGAACTTGTTTCTATCTTCTTAGCGTGGATTATCTTAGATACCAGTAAGAGATAAAATATTGGCCAGTTTTGGTAAAGACCTTTTGGGTTAGTCTTATGATTAAGCTATAAGATAACCAACTCCAAATTTGATGGCGCAGATTCTAACTAATTTATTACAAAAAAGCTCGCGCAATCGTTTCGCATCTCAAAATTAATTATGAAAAGTGCCATTTCAGCCTGAAAAGTAACGATAAGGTTAATTGTGGAATGGACGGAACAGTAGGAAAAAACATGTTTCAGATCGGTGAATTAGCGAAACGATGCGGTGTGACAGCCGATACCTTACGATTTTATGAGAAGAATAACCTGATCGCGCCAGCCAGTCGCAGTGAGTCGGGTTATCGCCTATATGATGAAAATAACCAGAAACAGGTGACGTTTATTCTCAAATCTAAAGCGTTGGGACTGAGTCTGGACGAGATTAAAGAATTGCTTGAGATTCGTCTCGAAGCCACACAGCACAGTTGCGCCGAAGTGAAATCAATTACCTCAGCAAAACTAGAGATGATCGATGAGAAGATTACCGAGTTAACCAAGATTCGCACTGCACTTAAAAAGATCAATGATGCGTGTTGTGGCCACGTAGACGACGATGCAAGCCATTGTTCTATTCTGGCAGCCTTGGATTCAGCAAACGTTGATAAAGAGCGCTGCTGTCGCACTGGAGAGTAATCAGCCACCTATTACGGTTCGACAAGCCAAAAAAAAGCCAAACTCAAAAAATGAGCTTGGCTTTCCATTCAATAAATTACGAAAGAACGATTAGTTCATGCCGTATTTTTTAAGTTTCTTGCGAAGAGTACCGCGGTTAATACCCATCATGGTTGCTGCGCGAGTTTGGTTACCGCGAGTGTACTGCATGATAGTGTCTAGTAGTGGCTGTTCAACTTCAGCTAATACTAATTCGTATAACTCGCTGACTTCTTGACCGTTTAATTGAGCAAGGTAATTTTTCAATGATGCTTTAACTGAGTCACGTAGTGGTTTCTGCGTGATTTGGTCTTGTGATGTAACTGTAGTTACTGTCAATGCTTCTGAAGTCAGATTTTGTTCGAACATATTCGGTCTAGCTCTTCTCGTAATTATGGTGCAACGTTATCAAAAAAACCTTCTAGCGCTTCAAGCTGCAGATCACCTGCTTCGAATGCGTTGAAGGTACGGCGAAACTCACTCGCTTGTTCATGTTCTTTTAGGTACCAACCCACATGCTTACGAGCAATTCGGGGGCCTAAAAACTCGCCATAAAACTCATGTAGAGCGTTCACATGACCAAGCATGATGTCTTTCACTTCCGAAATCGGGAGCGGGTCCATCGTGGTGCCGTTTTCCAAATAGTGTAGGATTTCGTTAAAAATCCAAGGGCGTCCTTGGGCAGGTCGACCTATCATTAAAGCATCAGCACCGGTGTACTCCAGCACAAACTTCGCTTTTTCCGGGCTATCGATATCACCGTTAGCGATAACCGGAATAGATACTGCTTGTTTCGCTGCTTTAATGTGTTTGTATTCTGCCTCACCTTTGTACATACAAGCGCGAGTTCTCCCATGAAGGGCAAGAGCTTGTATGCCGCAGTCTTCGGCTATTTTCGCGATTTGAACACAGTTTCTGTTGTCTGTGTCCCAGCCTGTGCGCGTTTTCAACGTTACTGGAACGTCGACAGCATTTACCACCGCTTTCAGAATATCTTCAATGAGTTCTGGATGCTGCAGTAGGGCTGAGCCCGCAAGCTTCTTATTCACTTTTTTGGCTGGACACCCCATGTTGATATCGATGATTTGCGCACCGTTATCGACATTAAATTGAGCAGCCTCGGCCATAAGCTGTGGATCTGCACCAGCGATTTGTACTGAACGAATGCCCGATTCGCCTTCATGTACCATACGCTGCTGAGACTTTGACGTTTTCCAAACTTTAGGATTGGAGGACATCATTTCACTGACTGCCATCCCCGCACCGTAACGAAGACACAACTCACGGAATGGTCTATCCGTTACGCCAGCCATAGGAGCGACGATTAGATTGTTCTTAAGTTGATAATTTCCGATTTTCAAAAATGTCATCACAGTTCTGTACCAGCAAGGGCGCGCATTTTACGCATTTTTTCGCTGCGTGAAAAGACTAATATTTGAGCATTTACAATTTGTTTTTGTAATTTGTTTAAATTTCAGTCAATTAGCGCTCAAAGTCTTACCTAGCCTTGCTTCTGACCTGAGATTCGACACCATTCTTGTTGTTCAATGATCGGATCAATGTGAAGCTCATCACGATAATAAGTCGCAACATCTTCCGCTTGTGTATCTAAAACACCCGACATCGCAAGTACACCATTTGGCTTAACTAGGCCTTTAATGATGCCAGAAAGGTCGCGTAATGGGCCTGCAAGGATGTTGGCAACAACAACGTCAGCAAGTAAACCTTCCGGTTGATCTTGTGGTAAGAACACTTCTAGTTGCTCTGCCACGCCATTGCGTTGTGCGTTGTCTTTTGATGCAAGCAGGGCTTGAGGATCAATGTCGATCCCGATAACTTTGGCCGCGCCAAGTTTGATCGCAGCGATCGCTAGGATGCCTGAACCACAACCGAAATCGATCACGGTTTTGCCTGTAAGGTCTAAGCCTTCAAGCCACTCAAGACACAATGCCGTTGTCGGGTGAGTACCTGTACCAAATGCAAGACCGGGATCCAGCATTACGTTTACAGCGTCAGGTTCAGGGATATCGCGCCAGCTAGGGCAGATCCATAAACGCTCACCAAACTTCATTGGGTGGAAGTTGTCCATCCATTCACGTTCCCAATCCTTGTCTTCAATTTGCTCTACTTTATGAGCAAAGTCTGCAGGGAACATGTTGCTTGCTTTAATCTGCGCTAGAACGACACCAGTATCAGTCTCAGCGTCGTAAAGCGCGAGAATGTCAGTATCACCCCAAAGGCGAGTTTCACCCGGCAGAGGCTCAAATACAGGGGTATCTTGTGCATCCAGGAAAGTTACGGAAAGAGCACCAGTCTCTTCCATTAACATGTCGCCGATTTGTTCGGCATTTTCATTGGTCGCATTAAGCTTGATTTGAATCCAAGGCATGGCTGCATCTTCTATATGAGAAAAATTGGATGGGGAGTCTAGCAGAAAATATGAGCAAATTCATCAAAACACCGCGGATTATAAGAGGGATTATTGATTGATTTTTGCGAGTGTTTAAAAACAAAAATGCCCACCGAAGTGAGCATTTATTACTGTTCTACAGAGAACGTATTACGGAAGACTAGCTTCTATTGCAGACCAAGCTTCTTCTCAAGATAGTGGATGTTTGCACCACCGTGTTGGAAGTTTTCGTCGTTCATAATCGCTAATTGCAGCTCAGTATTGACGTTGATACCTTCAACAATCATTTCTGCTAGTGCGTTCTTCATACGTGCAATCGCTACGTCACGGTTCTCACCGTAAGTGATCAGCTTGCCGATCATTGAATCGTAGTGTGGTGGTACTGTGTAGCCAGTATAGATGTGAGATTCCCAACGAACACCCATACCACCTGGAGCATGGAAGCGCGTGATCTTACCTGGAGATGGTAAGAAACGAACTGGATCTTCCGCGTTGATACGACATTCGATTGAGTGGCCGCGCAGCTTAATATCATCCTGTGTGAATGATAGAGGCTGACCAGCAGCAATGCGAAGTTGCTCTTTCACTAAGTCGATACCCGTTACCATTTCAGTAATCGTGTGCTCAACCTGGATACGAGTGTTCATTTCGATGAAGTAGAACTCACCGTTCTCGTATAGGAATTCAAATGTACCTGCGCCGCGGTAACCAATCTCAAGACATGCACGAGTACAACGGTCACCGATGTACTTACGCATCTCTTCAGTGATACCCGGTGCTGGCGCTTCTTCCACAACTTTCTGGTGACGACGCTGCATTGAACAGTCACGCTCACCTAGGTGGATAGCATTGCCTTGACCATCTGCAAGCACTTGTACTTCAATGTGACGTGGGTTTTCTAGGAATTTTTCCATGTAAACCATGTCGTTATTGAAACATGCTTTTGCTTCAGCACGAGTCATTGCGATAGCTTCTGTTAGTTCTTTTTCAGTACGAACAACACGCATACCACGACCGCCGCCGCCGCCAGATGCCTTGATGATTACAGGGAAACCAATGCGCTTAGCGTGCGCTTTGTTTTTCACTTCATCATCATCAAGAGGGCCGTCAGAACCCGGTACACAAGGTACGCCAGCTTTCTTCATTGACGTGATAGCTGACACCTTGTCACCCATCATGCGAATGGTTTCAGCTTTAGGGCCAACGAAGATAAAACCACTGCGCTCTACCTGTTCTGCAAAATCTGCATTTTCAGATAGGAAGCCGTAGCCAGGGTGAACAGCTACTGCACCTGTAACTTCAGCTGCGCTGATGATACGAGGGATGTTTAGGTAGCTATCGATACCACGAGCTGGACCGATACAAATGGTTTCGTCAGCAAGCAGTACGTGCTTAAGATCGCGGTCAGCTGTTGAGTGAACCGCTACCGTTTTGATGCCAAGCTCTTTACATGCTCGCAGAATACGCAGTGCAATTTCACCACGGTTCGCGATTACTAATTTATCTAACATAATGAGTGCTCTCTATTATTCGATAATTACTAGAGCTTGGTCGAATTCTACTGGTTGACCGTCTTCAACTAGGATAGCCGTTACAACACCAGATTTATCAGCTTCGATTTGGTTCATCATTTTCATTGCTTCAACGATACATAGCGTTTCGCCAGCAGTTACAGATTGACCAACCTTAACGAATGGTTTTGCATCTGGGCTTGGAGCGCCGTAGAAAGTACCAACCATTGGAGAAAGAACTTGGTGACCAGCTGGAACTGCAGGAGCTGCTGCTTCTGCTGCTACAGGTGCCGCCGCAGGTGCTGCCGCTACAGGAGCTGGAGCCGCTGCATATTGAATAGGCGCTGCAGATACAGGGCTGTTACGACTGATTCGTACTGACTCTTCACCTTCAGAGATTTCTAGCTCAGAAATACCAGACTCTTCAACCAATTCGATTAGCTTTTTGATTTTGCGAATATCCATTGTTTCTTTCTCTTTATCTGTTGATTGAACTTACTCTTTGACTGAGTAGGTTAGTAATAGTTCGTTGTTTTTATTTACTTTGCGTTGAGCTTGTTGAGCGCAGCCGTCAAAGCAAATTGATAACCTTGGGCACCTAAGCCACAAATCACACCTTCTGCTTTATCAGATAGGTAAGAGTGGTGACGGAATGGTTCACGTGCGTGAACATTCGATAGGTGAACCTCAATAAATGGGATAGCAACACCAAGTAGTGCATCACGCAACGCCACACTGGTATGTGTAAAGGCCGCTGGGTTGATAATAATGAAATCAACATTTTGATAAGCACTATGGATAGCTTCAATCAGTTCATACTCACGATTTGACTGTAAGTGAGACAGCTCAACATCTTGTGTTTTCGCTTGCTCGGTCAATGAGCTAATAATCTGGTCAAGTGTTTGAGAACCGTAGTGTGCAGGCTCTCTAAGGCCTAACAGGTTAAGGTTTGGGCCATTTAAAACTAGAATGCGAAACTTTGTAGACATTGTGGGGCTATCTTCCTTTATCGTGTTTACGAATGTGAATGTTGCCATTTTATTGAAAATTTGGGGTTAATTTCCAGTAAGAAAAACCCAAATTTAAAAATTAGAACCAGATTATAGCTAATTCAGCGCAAATCGCAGCAATTTACTGGTCTAATCTCCTATAAGTACAGCATGGAATTGTTATCAACTTAACAAAAAACCACGATTGCTTTAATTTTATCGAAGATATTTGAGATCAAGATCGGCCATAAAAAAACCGCCACATAGGTGACGGTTTCGTTATGGTCTGTTTTAAACAGTGATTAGCTAATGTGACGGGTTGCTTATGCCAGTTCTGCTTTCTCTGCAATCAGTTTATCAACCACACTTGGGTCGGCTAGTGTCGAGGTATCACCTAGGTTTCCAGTATCGCCGGTGGCAATTTTACGCAGGATACGACGCATGATCTTACCCGAACGAGTTTTTGGCAGAGAGTCTGTCCAATGCAGGACATCTGGCGTTGCGATAGGACCAATCTCTTTACGTACCCAGTCTTTCACTTCTTTATGAAGCTCTGCAGTTGGGAACTCACCATCATTCAACGTGATGTAAGCGTAAATGGCTTGGCCTTTAATATCATGAGGAATACCGACAATCGCGGCCTCAGCAATCTTATCAAACGCCACTAGAGCCGATTCAATCTCAGCGGTACCCATACGGTGACCAGATACGTTAAGCACGTCATCGACACGACCCGTAATCCAGTAGTAACCGTCTTCATCACGACGAGCACCATCACTAGTGAAGTACATGCCTTTAAAGGTAGAGAAGTAAGTCTGTTCAAAACGGTCATGATCGCCATGTACGGTACGCATTTGTCCCGGCCAAGAGTCAAGAATCACAAGGTTGCCGTCTGTTGCACCCTCAATGATGTTACCCATGTTATCAACCAGCGCGGGCTGTACACCGAAGAATGGGCGAGTCGCTGACCCCGGTTTTAGGTCTGTTGCGCCCGGCAGTGGTGAGATTAAGATACCGCCCGTTTCTGTTTGCCACCATGTATCGACAATCGGAGACTGCTCATTACCAATTGTTTTGTAATACCACTCCCACGCTTCAGGGTTGATAGGTTCACCTACCGAACCCATGACTCTTAGGCTGTCACGAGAAGTACCTTCAACCGCTTCATTGCCTTTCGCCATCAAAGCGCGAATCGCTGTTGGTGCAGTATAAAGAATATTAACTTGATGCTTATCGACCACTTCACTCATGCGGCTGGTGTTCGGGTAATTAGGCACGCCTTCAAATAGGATTGTTTTTGCGCCATTGGCAAGCGGCCCGTAAACAAGGTAAGTGTGACCAGTAATCCAGCCCACATCCGCAGTACACCAGAAGGTTTCGCCTTCTTGGTAATCGAATACGTATTTGAAGGTCATGGCTGCATAAACAAGGTAGCCACCTGTGGTGTGCATTACACCCTTAGGTTTGCCCGTTGAGCCTGATGTATAAAGAATGAATAGTGGATCTTCCGCATTCATCTCTTCAGGTGGGCAATCAGCTGATACGTTTGCGATAGCATCATGCCACCACACATCACGATGTTCGTGCCAAGCAACATCGCCGCCAGTGCGTTTGAATACGACAACCTTCTCGATGTTCTTCACTTCAGGGTTAGTCAGTGCTTCATCGACGTTTTTCTTCAGTGGAACAGCACGGCCGCCACGCACGCCTTCATCGGCAGTGATAACGACTTTAGAATTTGAATCGATAATACGACCAGACAGTGCTTCAGGTGAGAAACCACCGAATACCACTGTGTGAACCGCACCGATACGGGTACATGCCAGCATGGCTACTGCAGCTTCTGGAACCATTGGCATGTATAAACAAACCACATCACCTTTGCGTACGCCTTGCTCTTTTAGAGCATTTGAAAACAGGCACACTTCTTTGTGCAGTTCGTTAAAGGTTAGGGTTTTATCATCAGCAGGGTCATCGCCTTCCCAGATGATAGCGACTTCATCACCGCGCTCAGCAAGGTGGCGGTCGATACAGTTAGCCGAAACGTTAAGCGTGCCATCTTCAAACCAGCGAATGTCAATGTGGCCAGGGTCGAAAGAGGTGTTTTTTACCTGTGTGAAAGGCTTAATCCAATCAACGATTTTTCCGTGTTCACCCCAAAAGCCTTCAGGGTCAGAAACAGATTGCTGGTACATGGCTAGGTAAGTGTCATTATCCGCGTGTGTGGTTGATTTAATATTTTCTTTTACCGGATAAACGTGGGCTTCACTCATTGCATCTCTCCTTGTGCCTACATTCCTAATGAACTGGCAACTTCCTTTGTGTTCAGTTTCTAGGTCTATTACAGAACCGTCGTTGTGCTATCACTCTCGGCTAGGACGGCGATTTCCACAATTAGACTTTAGGATGAGACGCCGCTTTTCACTTAAAAAATAGCGAGTTAAGTTCATTTTTGAGAGATTGCTCTCTATGTGGAAAGGCAGTAGTTGAATTAGGTATACGAAGAGTTGAAGCGTGGTAAGTCGCCGTGCTTTAGGCGAACAAAAATCAGCGCCGCGGAGATAGCGTCTTGTAATGCATCATGTTTATTGACGGGGATAGGTAAATCGAGCTGACGACAGATGGCATCGATACTGAGGTCAAAATAGGCATTCGGCAGCTGCCTTTCGAGTTTCTCTTGGTAGAGCTGGCTCACTTCGACTAATCGGTTAGGCAGTGGAAATCCAAGCTGTTTTAAACAGGCACGGTCGAGAATCTTTTTATCATAGCGGATGTGATAGCCGACTAAAGGACGATTTCCGATGAAGTTCAGTAGCTCAATTAGGGCTTGTTTCTCTTCTATACCGTGCTTTAGATCTTGATGGCGAATGCGGTGGATTTTGATGGAATTGCAATCGAGTGACTGAGGTGCTCTGAGTCGAACTTCAAAAGGTTGGCTGGTAATGATTCGGTTACCGATGATCTTTGTCGCGGCAATAGTGACTAATTCCGCCTGATTAGGGTCGAGGCTGGTGGTTTCACAATCGAGCGATACATACTCATTATGCGTAGGCGTAGCAAACAGAGGCTGATAAGCAGAGCCTTTGAGCTTGTGATGCCAGTAATAACGAACCAATCTATTCATCGTTCAGCCGCCTAATCTCTTATCTGATAGTGGTAACCTAGCCATTGCTTGAATTTCTTCACCACATGTAGGCTATGACGAAGCAGATCTCTGTCTGCTCGCTCCATCAGTTTGACGTTGATCTTGTTGCTACTGTGCTGCTGAGAAAGCCTTTGGGCTAAGCGCCACTTAAAGAATTGTTTGAGAGCTTCACTTAGATTGTCTGCGGTGCTTTGCTCTAATACCTTCTTGCTGACCAGCTGCTCAATGCGTTCGAAGGTGTTGTTGACCGTGACACCATGCTCAAGACAAAGCGCTCTCACACCATGCACGATAGGGAAAATGCCGCCTTGTTTGATATCGAGCCCTGATTTGGATTTTTTTACATTGCCAAACAGGGTGAGGGGAACCGAGAAGTTCAGAGCAGGGCGGCAGAATTCAGTCAGAATCAATTCCTGTCCGAGCATCAAATCACTGAGGTGTTGTTTTACTGGTTTTAATAACTCTCTGTTACCCGCAACGGCGTGTGCATCCGCCATGATAGCAATATCCATCACGGTGTCTGGCGTGGCTTTTTTTACCCAACGGGTGAGCGTTTGTTTCCACTCTTTTTCTGAATGTACCCATTTCGGGTTGTTGACCATCACATTGCCCGGGCACAGTGGATAGCCCAATTGCTGCAGTGTGTGGGTGAGATCGTTCATGGCACTTTGGCATTGATGCCACTCCAAGCCATCTTGAATTATTAGCGCGTTGTCTTGATCGGTTTTGAGAATTTGTTCTCCACGGCCTTCGGAACCCAACACGATTAGGCAGCAATGATTATGCAGTGCAGGTGGGATCACCAACTCAAAAGCTTTCTCTATGATCTGTTCATTAACCGCAGAAATCAGCTCCATGATAAAGCGTGTGCGAATCCCGTTACTGAGCAAGCTCTCGACCAGTTGACGCTGTTTGTTAGAAGCCATTGCCAATTCTTCAATGCTGGTGGCTCGCGCAATACGCAAAGTAAGAACGTGAGAGTGAGTGGAGAATGCACTGAGGATCTGTGTCATATCCACCATGCCAACCGCATTTAGACCATCACAAACCATCAACCTTTTTACCCGATTTCTGGTCATGGTGATCATGGCGTTAAATAAGAAGTCGCCTTGATTTACGTGCATCACCGGAAACGTCGCGATCTTGCCGACGGGCGCATCCAGTGGGAAATTATCGAGCATCACAGCATGCAATAAATTGGTTCGAGTGACGATTCCATACGGTAAGGAACATGATGATCCAAAAGCTTTTGGATCATCATGTTCCAAATGAACGAGAGCTGAGTCCAACCCTCGTTCTTTAAGGGTTTGAGTGACTTGGTTGATAGGTTGGTTCGGTTCAAGTATCAGTGGTGGGTGATAGATAGAGTCATCCACTTTGGTCAATATGAACTCGGCTAGATTCTGCTGCTGTTGGGCGGCTTCGATCAGTGCTTTACGTGTTGATAGGTTGCTATCAAAGTAGGCGGCGAATTGGCCATTAGCGTGGTAAAGCTCGAGAAAAATCTCGGTGGGTAGCAGATAACTTAATGTATCTTCGAGCGCGATGTATTGGTGTTTGGTGTGAGGTTCAAACTGGCTTCGGACATCAAAAATATCGTCATTGGCATAGTGTGCGTAAATCTCGCCATCACTGCTCGCGCGCTCTTCAACAGCCCCTTTGATCAAAATGTGCAGGTGTCGGCTCGGCCTATCGGCTTCCAGGATTACTTCTTGAGAGCGGTAATACACCACGTCTAATGAAGAGCGCAGCTTCAACTGTTCGGTGTCGGACAGGCTATCGAAGGGTGGGTGCTGCATATTAAATTTGTCAGGCATAAGCATCACAAGAAGAAATGGGAGTCTTTAATCAGTCTGACAAAATACCAGCGAAGCTCCAGACGACTTTAGTCTAAATGAGAGTATGGGTATCGATGAGCCTGAGATATCTCGTTGAAATGCGATATCCAAGTAAATTGAATATAGGAATACCATCCCAGTAATAATTCCCTTTTTCATCGTATGCGAGATAGGCATAATTGGCGCTTCCTTGTTCCACACATTTTTATAGGTCGCCTATGTTTAATCCTTCCCCTTATGGCTGGATATCCCAGTATTTTCTTGGTTTCTTTTTTGCCTATGGCGTTTATCTGCCATTTTGGGCGCTGTGGTTTGAAGACCAAGGCGTGTCTGCTGGTGATATTGGTGTATTGATTGGTATCGGCTTTGCGACGCGTTGTGTGGCCAACTTAGTGATTACGCCACGTATCCATAAAGTTGAACACTTGATGCCAGCTTTACGCTGTTTGAGTTTCGCCGCGCTGTTGTTTGTCGGCTTCCACTTTTTTACGGGTGGCAGTTTTATACTGATGTTGCTGGCAACGGTACTGTTTAATCTGTGTTGTGGGCCGATCATTCCTCTTTCTGACGCAATGGCTAACCATTACAGTCGTCTTAAGATGCTCGACTACGGCCGAACTCGCCTTTGGGGTTCGGTTGCTTTTATCGCGGGTTCAACCGTGGTTGGTTATCTAGTGGCTGAATTCGGCACTGACATGATTTTGTATACTGCGCTTGCCGGTGTGTTGCTGTCGTTGATTCTTGCGATGAGAAACCCCAATGTGATGCCAGTAACACAATCTGAACAACAAGCGGTGCGACCAAAACTAGGTGAGTTACTGCGC
>OLHJ01000393.1_pt1 | contig 14399 bp, 10 predicted proteins | sample 1609491 | NCBI WGS metagenome assembly OLHJ01 (sample SAMN05416861, study PRJEB24817) | seawater metagenome | isolation source: Sea water | place: Canada:Atlantic | collected 2013-11
GATCTACACAGAGTAGATCGTCGGCAGCGTCAGATGTGTATAAGAGACAGGATCGTTACACCACGCAAAAGAATAAGGTAGCTACTACTCAGTTTACTAGTAAAGAGGATGCCAAACAGGAAAAGGATAAATTAAAAGGGTACGATAAAGAGCGTAAATCATTAGAAAAAGAAATTGAAAAGCGTCACGATGAGATTTTAGATTTGAAATCAGAAATTCGTGATTATTGGTATAACCTAGAACAATTGAAAAAAGACGAACAGGCTTTAGAACAAAAGACCCTAGATCAACGAGATTTGGTAAAAAGAGCGAAAGAAGAACTGGAATCTAACTAGAGATTCCCCAGGTACTGTATGCCAGAAGAACTCCGCATAAAAGAAATTATGACTTCCATTTATACGGAGGTTAAAGCGTTACCAACTCAAGGAAAAAGGGCGTTATACATCCCAGAACTGGCTACCGTAAATCCTGAAAAATTTGGGGTATTTATTTCTAGTATTGACGAGCGTTCTTTAGGACTAGGAGATTACCAAGAGAAGTTTTCCATACAGAGTATTGCCAAGGTATTATCGTTGTGCTTAGCGTATAGCTTGGTAGGCGAAAAGATTTGGGATCGAGTAGGCGTAGAACCTTCGGGAACAGCATTTAATTCGCTATTGCAATTAGAGGCCGATAATGGTATTCCTAGAAACCCTTTTATAAATGCGGGCGCCATGGTGGTAGCCGATGTTTTGGTGAGTGAGTTAGATCGTCCTAAAGAGGAATTTTTAGAGATGGTACGTAAAATTTCTAACAATCCAACGCTAAACTATTCCAGTACCATTGCGCAATCAGAAAAAGAAGTGGGATATAGAAACATTGCCTTGTGCCACTTTTTGAAGTCGTTGAATAATATTGACAACACCCCTGATGAGGTACTCGATTTCTATTTTGATTTATGCTCCATTGAAATGACATGCGAAGAATTAACCAACCTCATGTTGTTCTTAGCCAATAACGGTAAATCCGTGCAAAATGAGCATCAAGTTATTTCAGTAACCCAATCCAAACGGATCAATGCCTTAATGCAAACGTGTGGCTTTTACGATGAATCAGGAGAGTTTGCGTTTAGAGTAGGTTTACCCGGAAAGAGTGGTGTAGGAGGTGGGATCATAGCTATCTACCCCAATAAATATGCGGTTTCGGTGTGGAGCCCCATGCTCAACGAAAAAGGGAACTCACATAAAGGAATGGAATTTCTAGAACGATTAACTACCCAAACGCAATTATCTATTTTTTAGACAGTATTCTTTTTTGCAACCACATCCGTACTATTTTCGTAAACTACACATGAATAAAATCGCGCTACTTTTTATTATGGCTGTTGCTTTGGGATGCATTTCTCAAAAATCAGTCTACGACATGAGAAAACCAGATGTCTTACTGGAATTACCCAAAAAGCTAAATGAGATTTCTGGACTAGAATTCATCTCTGATTCTGTTTTAGCCAGTGTTCAGGATGAAAAAGGGCGGGTGTATTTGTTGAATGCGAATACCGGAAAAGTAATAGAGCATTTTGACTTTGGCCCGAAAGGCGATTACGAAGGCATTGCTTATCATGACAATTATTACTACGTGCTGCGTAGTGATGGAAAAATTTACAAAACGCAACCGGGTAAAGAATCCGAACATTTTAAGTTTAAAAACAATAAGAACTTTGATTTTGAAGGTCTATGTGTGGATGAGCGCAATAACCAATTGCTTGTAGCCTGTAAAACCCATGGTGAAAAGAAAAAGCGGGATCATATTTACATTTATTCTTTTTCCTTAACCAAAGAGAAATACGATAAGAAACGCGCCTTTAAAATTGATAAAAAAGAGGTGGATAAGAACTTCAAACCCTCCGGTATTGCTATTCATCCCAATGGAGATATTTACGTGCTCAGTTCTTTTTCAAAAAGTCTTTTAGTACTGAATAATAATGGAGCAATAAAAAGTCATCACTTTTTGGACCAAGAAGTATTTCACCAACCGGAGGGCATCACTTTTAACGCTCAGGGTGATTTGTTTATCTCTAACGAGAAGAACTCGAAAGTACCTACGTTGCTGAGATTTAAAAAGTAAGAAATGTTTTACACCACCGAAATAAATATAATAACCCATACGACCGATGATTTGGAATTTAAAAAAAGGGGTAATCGCAAGTCTTTGGCAATAGGGTTTATTGTCTTGATCTTTCTTTTGGGCTTTTTCGTTATTTATCATTACCCAATCCAGTCTGAAATTGGTTATACAGGAGTAGGTTTTGTTTCTATTATCTCTTTATTCTTATTGTACTGGAATTGGAAATACGCTGAAGATTGGGAGATTTTGCGATTCTCTAAAGTAGATAACAAAGTGATTTTTTCTAATGATTTTATAGGTGAAGTTACTGAAATCACAGGCCTTAAAATTATAGAGTTTGAAGATTATGAGGATGGTTCTTACTACAAGTTATTTGTGCAAGTAGGAACCTTGCCCATTGAGGTTATGGTAGATTCAGAAATAACTAAAGTTAAACCAATAGCTTCCGCAATAGCCAATTGGTGTGGTGTTGCTTTTGATTATTCAAGTAATCAAGAAAAATGGGATCAACAACTTGCGGATAAGGAGGTAGAAAAGTTTCAAAAGGATAAAGCCCATTATTTAAAGCATTGGAACGCTAGATCAGATCCAAAATTAGTAGAAATTTATTTCAATAAGGAAAAGTATACCGCTCCATTGGTAGCTGCGGTGGAGGAGATTCTACAGAAAAGAGAGGTAAAGTAACACCTTGCTTTTTCCTATTTTTAGGCAGCACAAAAAATTAAAAAATGCCCCAAATGGAGTAACTTTTTTAATCTTATAATTTCTAAAAGTTCAAGGGTTTTTGTGAATAGAAGTTGATTTGTATTATTGAGTTTTGTCAGAAAATTGAGTTGAAGTGAGATCACCAAAGACATACGGTTATAAGTATATTATGCGCCTAGGGAATGGGCTAATTTTACTTGTCCTCTTAGGCGGAGTAGGCGCTATTTGGTGTTTATTTAAGCTGTTTGATTTACTTGAAATAGAAGGTCCATTACCTGAAATTGATTATTTGGGCCTCAATCTGTTTCTCACACTATTGTTAATTACTACTTCATGGGTTTACGTTTCAAACAAATGGCAAAAATGGGCCATTCAAAACGTTAAAACCGATGATAAAAAACGCCTTTTGACCAAGCTCCTGGATTCTAAAGAAAGTATGGTCCTAAAAAAATGGAGTGATTTAGATGGATTAGACAAATTGTTTAGAGGGGGTATTCTGGTTGTGGTTTTCTGTTTATGCTTTTACTTAGATTATGCCCGTGGCAAAACTCAACGTTTATTTGCCGACCAAGGAATCTATACTATGGGTGTGATTACAGAAGTAAAGAAAAATTACCATGATAAAAACAATTACATCTACGTTACGTATCAGTTCCAGACAGACAATGATATGATAACTCGTACAGAATCGGTAGCCTCTGGTTTAACCGTAAAGGTTGAGGAGGTGAATGGATTTGATATTTTTTCTGGACAAGAATTTGAAGTCACCTATGTCCAACAAGATAGTGTGCGCAGTAAAATCAATATGCACAAACCAAATGCCACGACACTAGAGGAGTTTAAGAAACTCACATACCAATCTTTATTGAATGAAAATAAAGACAGCGCGTATTGTAACTGTTTAATTCATGGAACCGAAGAAACGTTTGGATTTAAAGGTCTGGGTAAGTTGTTTCATAGAAATACTTCCTATTGGGAGAATGAAAATTACAACGTCATTAAATATGACTTGCTGGTGCGAAAAGATGAGTTTGTAACTCTTAAAGAAAAGTGTAATTCTAAAAAAAAGCCCTAGATTTATTTTAAGTTTGATTCTAAACTAACGCCCATTCCAATGATTTAGCTTTGATTACTATTCACCCAGCACCTTGCCACAATAAAAAAACGTAGATTGTCATACTTGTGCAAGTGCTCAGCACAAGTATCAGCTAGCCCCATCTTTCCAAATTTTATTTCAAGTGATTTCACCTATAGTTTAGGGATTGAACTGGAAGTAAACTATAGGGTATTAGTAGCCTATTTTTTGCTTTATTGATTCAATAGGTTTGAGAAAATAATAAAAGAGGAAGTTTAATAACGCAATGGTTTTTAGCTTCTAAAACGTAAACCTGATAAAGAATCAACTATGAAAAAAAGAGAAAACTTTAGCGGAGCCATTGGTGCTTGGATGACTTCCGACCTACACCCAACGGGTGTTACTTACAATTCACCCAACAGTAATTTTAGTTCTGTAAAACTCAATGGTATGTATGCCACTCTTGACTACATGAGTATTGGGTGGTTTGGTATTGATATGACTAATCCCAAATCACCAACGCTTCAAACTAGTAATGAATTTTTAGCCGATCAGGTTGCAGATGCTCGCTCGCAAAATGCAGATATTATATTATTTGGTTTACTAGCTTATGGCGATGAGATTACTACTGATCTACAAACCATTATTAACAACCCTCCCGTTTGGTTGCATTTGCAGCAAACATTGCTACCTATTTAGGAGTTAAGGGTTAAAATGGATTTGATATTGACTGGGAATCGCCAACAACTAATCTAACACCAACAGAGTGCGGATTTTGGCTAAATGCCTTAGGTGTTGCTTTTGGAGATACTTATTAATTAGCGGTTTCTCCAAGTTCACCCGCTAATTAATAAGTATCTCCACCTGCATATTTAAATGCATCCATTTAGTCGGATGAGAACTAGATTGTCGGTTTATCACTTTGTCGTAATCAATACCCCAATCTTCTAGATTTACTTGACCTTCAAAAATGAGTTGCGTAGCCATTCTTTGTTGCGGTTTGCGTATTCCAGTAACCATAAACTTCATTTCATGGGTAATGCCTTTAATGGTTAGGTCTCCATTTATTTGGTACCAATCCATACCCATAGTATAAATATTGGTGGATATAAAAGTCATTTTTTCAGCATCATCGGTCCAGAACAATCCCGGTTTTTGCAGCTTGTTTACAAATTCTTTATCGGCACAAACGGCAAACGTAGCGGGATTAATATCAAATTGAAGTTTAGCTCCTTCCATAGGGTTTCCTTGATCATACCGCTGGGTAAGTTCTAAATTAAAGTTCTCTACTTTTCCTGCAAAAGGAGAGCTGCAATGACCGTGCGAAACAAACAAATTCATGTTTTGCCCGGGAGTTGGATGTATTAAACTGGCGTAATCTGTCTCGTAGGTAAAAGAATACGTGGCCGCAATAAATGCTAGAGATAGGGTAAGGAGCGATGCTGTTTTTAAAAGTTTCATAACGTGTAGTTTTAATTCTCTACGAAGTAAGAGGTTAAGGAAGTAAAAAGCTGTTAATGAATTGTAAATAAGGCCTAACGGGGTGTTAATATTTAAAGGTATGTAGGGAGTTTGGTGAAATCTATAGCATAAAAAAACAGCTCCGAGGTGGTCGGAGCTGTTAAATTTTTTGAAGGTAGTTAGTCCTCAAAATGGTGGTTAGTGTTGTAAGTGGTTAGCAGCTTAAGTCTCCAAGGACTTAATTTGCTAGGTGGTGGTAGTTAGTGAGAGAATCATCTGTCTATTAAACTTTTCCCTTTTTCTGTGATTCAAAGATGCGTCAGCAATACAGTTTTGATTTTCAGTATAAGATCAATGATTTTAAAAAATAGCGTCAACTTTAGAAATTGAGTCATTTGTTTTAATGAAGTCAGTTTAATGTTTGGTTAATGACGTGATTTTATATGAAAATTCTGTCTAAGGCAGTTGGTTGATTGATTTTTTTCTTAGTGTTAAGTTGGGTAAGATCTAGTACATGAATACCATTTCATTGATTTAGGTTAAACATAAGACACAAAAAAAGCCGCTATTCATTTAATAGCGGCTTCTTTATAATATGGTTTTACTTACAAGTTTCCGTAAGTAGCACTGTAATGTAACATTTGCTCTTCAAAAGAATTTGCATATTCAATGTCAAATCCTATAATCTTTTCACCGTCCATTACTGGAACAAGCATTGGATTCACAAATCCGGAGAATGCAGGAACATTCAATTCAGCAGAACGCGCTAGAACTTCTTTATGTAATTCAGCATCTACTTGTACACCGTAGTTTTCTACCAACGCCATACCTGCTTCAAAATCACCTTCAGACTTGATTCTTTGAATCTCACGTAATAGGTCACCAAAAATGCTTCGTAACTCCATGTAATCGTTAATTACAAAGTAGGTTTTACCGTCTTTTACAACTTGCTCAACCACATTTTTAGCAGCTCCCTGCTCAAAAGCCCATGAAGCCACCAATTGACGGTTTCTCATGTGCGCTTCTTCCAATACTTCTCCTTCTTGTAATCTTCTTAACTGAACCATCATTCCATTGCGTATGTATGAATCGTATTCAGCCATACCAACTTCTAAAGAAGGCATGAGATTGATTTCAATTAGCTTTTCGTCCATTAAGTAATATAATGCCACTAAATCAGCTCTAGCTTCTTCTAAAGTAGAAGAGTAGTTCTTCAACGTTTCTTTTGGGGTACCTACACCTTCGTTAATTTGACCAGAAGCATGTCCCACTACTTCATGAAGTGCTGTATGTAATTTACTACCAAGTTCACCATAAGTTTTTGTTCTTTCAATCTCTTCTGGGGAATACCCAAATTCTTCAATGTAAGAACCCCCACTAGAGTGATCATAAGCGCCAATAATATTACCTAAACTAACTGATTTCGATCCGTGAGTAGCTCTTATCCAGTTGGCGTTTGGAAGATTCACCCCAATTGGAGTAGAAGGAGAAGAGTCACCCGCTTCACCAGCAACAGTTACTACCTTATAGGTAACACCTGTTACTTTTTTCTTTTTGTGCTCATCCATGATAGATGAATTGTCTTCAAACCATTGCACATTGTTTGCTACCACAGCCATTTGTTTAGAAGCTTCAAAATCTTTGATTTGAACCACAGTTTCGTAAGATCCTTTATATCCTAATGGATCGTTGTATACCTCAATAAAACTGTTGATGTAATCAATATCGCCTTCCGTAGCGCCACACCAAGCAATGTTGTAGGCATCCCAAGTTTTAAGATCACCAGTTTGGTAATACTCAATTAATAACTTTAAGGCATCTGCTTGTGCTTCGTTTTCGGCAACTTCAACCGCTTTTTCTAACCAGGCTACTGTTTTAGTGATAGCTGCACCGTACATCCCGTCAGCTTTCCACGCTATTTCAGTAATTTTTCCATTTTCATCGCGTATTAATTTGGTATTCAATCCATAAGAAATTGGCGTTTTATCAGAAGTATCAATAATAGATGCATAATACGTCTCTGCTTCTGATTGTGTAATGTCTGGATCGTAGAAGTTAATAGCCGAATTTAAGACTAAATCAGTTTTACCATCTAAGTTCACTTTTTTAGCATCCTTAGTCGGATCAAAAATAGCTGCTATAACCTCCGCATCCAGTTCTGTACCAGTTGCGGCCATTAAAGATTCGAAATACTCTTGACTAAACCCAGGGGTAAATTTATAGTTGGCATAATGATGGTGAATCCCGTTCGAAAACCACACTCTTTTTGTGTATTCCATGAAAGCATCCCAATCCGCACTTTGTTTCACACCAGTGTAATTGGTCACTATGTTTTCTAATGCTTTTCGTATTGTTAGATTATGACGGTAATTTTGATCCCAAATAATATCTCTACCTTCATAACCGGCTTGGGTTAGATAGTATACATATTTTTGTTGCTGAAGAGTTAGTTGACCCCAACCCGGAATTTGATATTTTAAAATTCGAAGATCCGCAAAGTCCTCAACGATCCAATCAAAATTATCCATTTCCTCGGTCATTTCCAGTTCTGGTTTAGTAGGAGCTTCAGCGGCCTTATCACTTGCGCAAGCGCTCATGATAATGGCGGCAACAGCGGCCCCCATAAAAGTTTTCGTTCTCATTATGTTGTTGAATTATTTATTGTCTCCAAATGTAATAAACGCAGAGGGATAAACATAAGATACTTTATAGAAGGTAGGCGATGATTACTACTTCTTTTTTGAATCGGTACCGGAACCCGAAGAATTCTTTTCGTCTTTAGGGGACTGTTTATATTCTTCCTTACGGTCACTTGATTCTTCCTCCTGACTATCCTCTTCACTTGTTACCTTTTCAATGAGATCGGAGAAGGATTTAGGAGCTTCCGTTTTTTTCTTTTTGGCTTGTTCTTTGGCTAGTTTCTCTTCTTGCTCGGTTTGTTCATCCAATTCTGGTGTATGGTCATCTACTTGTTCAACTTTGAAACTATAATCTTCTTTTACCTTTTTAGGAATAGTTATTTCTTCTCCGTTTCGCCAGGAGCTATAATGGGGCGACATAATTTCAATACCTTCATCTCTAAATACATCTTGAATCTGTTCATTTAGGGTTGACTGAGTTCCAATCAATGTTTTGACATTGGTAACAAAGGCATTTATTTCGTATGCTACGTAAAAGTCGTCTAGTGAAGTTTGTAATACGAATGGCTTTGGATCTTTCGCTATAGTATCAATCTGATCTGCTGCCTTTAAAAGAGCCTTATGTACTTTTCTCCAAGGTACATCATATCCTATAGTAACTTTGTTATGAATAATTACCCCATCATTTTCCTGGATAGAAGTACTATAATTAATGATATTGGTATTCAAAATTTTAGAATTAGGTATAGTTATGATTTCTTGCTTTGAGGTGCGCAAACGGGTAACTAATAAGGTTTTTTCGGTCACAAAGCCTTGAATAGTTTCTATCATAATTCGATCTCCTTTCTTGAAGGGACGCATATAAGTCAAAATTAATCCGGCAACGATGTTATTTACGGATGAAGAGGATCCCATTGTTATCAAGATACCCACAAATACAGATACTCCTTTAAAGATAGGGGAGTCTGAACCTGGTAAAAATGGGAAAATAAAAATCAGCATGATAATGTATAATCCAAATCTAACCAGGTTGTAAGTAGGTACAGCCCATTCCGGATAAAAGCCAGAAATTTCTAAATTCCCGATTTCAATTTCGCCTGAGAGGTATTTTACAAACTTTAGAATAAAATGACCAATGTAAGAGATGATTATAATAGAAATTAGGTTTGGAATGTAATGCACAAACAACCAGAAGTAATCATGCAAAGGATCTAAGAAATATCCCAGCAGGGTGTCCGCTAAAGATTCGGTCCAAGGAAATAAACTAAAAATAATAGGAAGGGAAAAGGAAATCAAAATCAATACCGTGATAAGCCTTGCAACACGTAACAAAAACAAAATAATTTTTAATACTTGTACATCATTAATAATCTCAAAGTTCTTAATGCTGAATCCTTTTAATCGGTTGCCTCGTGAGGATATAATAAAAAGTTTCCCTTTTCGATATCCTATATTTAAGAGTTTTACTAAACCTATTAATACGACTATTACAATTGAAACTTTTCCAATACGCCATAAAATATCTTGATTGTTTTGAAGTAGGGCCTGGGTACTGGAATGGTTGCGAAGTTGCGTAATGTATTTATTAGCAAGATCTGCCTGAGTGGTTTTGTTTACAATGGCATCTTCGAGGGTAACAGAGAAAAATACCACACCACCCGATTTGATATTTAATAAAAGGTTGTCTTGAACGGTGGTTAAGGAGTCAAATGTTTTATCAATTTTAAAAAAGGATACGGCATTTAGTTTACCTACTATTTGTTTAACTCGAAACTCTGGAGAGTCCGCACCCTTACTCACATAGATGGGCCATAGGGTATCCCCCTGGAAAATAACCCAAGCGGTGTCTTCAATTTGTGTTTTAGCTATGGTCACTTGATTAGAGTCAACAACAGTCGAGTCAGCACCTATTCCTGTATTTAAGGCCTCAATCTGTAATGAAATAGCTTTTAGTTGTGCGGTAAGCTTAAAAATTTGTGTTCGAACCTGTTGAAGAGAATCAGAATTAGAAGATGCACTGCTGGCAAATACATTACAACCAGAAGTTAAGCTCCAGAAAAAAACAAAAACAATGGCAATACGTTTTATCATAAGAGAAAGATACTAAAGTTTACTAAGAACTTTACTCTGCATCTAAAAGCATTAATGCTTCGGTGATTTCACCAATAGATTTTTCATCTTTCATTTTAAAAGCAATCTTTTTACCTATATGATAGGTTGAAATGGCTTTCTTTAATTTTTTACTATTCTCATACATTTTACCTAAGCGGTAATAGGCCTGAGAGTAATCGGGATCGTAAGAAATAAGGCCTTCAATTATTTGAATGGCTTTTTGACGGTTACCCGCCATTTGGTTTTCTATGGCTGCTGCAAATGCTAAATAAGAGTCTTTAGGACTTTTAATATGCATGTTTGTGATAAGTTCTAGTCTACTTGTTTCCATCATGGTTTGTTTGGTTCTTATCAAATTTACCACAATCATTTAACGATAATTGGCGAAAACAGTCTTTTTAGCTTTTTGTTTTCAACAGCATTTTTTTAATTACTTCTATGGTTTTTAATCTTTAGGTCTCTCTTTATCAAATAGTTGAATCATTCTCTTAAAGAAGTCGAAGTATAATGTAACCATCATAATAAGGCTCATTAACCAGATAACTCCAATATTATACCAAAAGGTTTCAATCTTCTTATTCCCCAGTAATTTAGTAGAGGCGTAAAAGTGTGATCGGAAGCCTTTAGCATCTCTAAATACAGGGTCAATTATAGGGATCAGTTTTTCGTCATATACAATAACCTTGTTGAACTTGTTGTTAAGTCGAACCATATCTGTAACTGATTGATTCCAATATCGTTCTTTCAATGTATTAAAATTATCTCCCTCCGGTAAATCCTTTTCCAGTTGATAAATCATTTTATCTCTTTGTTTTGAGGCTTTCATGAATTCTTTATTCATGTATTTTTTGAATTGATCTAAATACAATTGCATTTTGGCAATACGCTCGTGGGTAAGTGTTTCATAATTTAAATCAGAACCAAATTGGTAACTTGGAAAATCAACTCCTGGGTGCGAACTACTTAATTCGTACTGTACAATTTTAGAAATACGGTTGACCTTCTCTTCATTTTCTGCGTTACTTAAATTTAGATCTAGAAACTCTAATTCAGATTCTAATTCTACCGTCCAATAAGACTTTAAATACCCGTAGTGACTAATTTCATGATCAAATGGGTACAGTTTAGCCTCCAAAGGATTATCTTTAAATTGAGTAACCATTAACGCCTCGTAGGACCATCTTGAAGCCATAATTTCTCCAATTATAGGCACTACCGTGCGAGAACCTACGGTAGGGTTTAAGCGGTCAAAACTTACAATAACTCCACTAAAAATTAATTGCGGAATAATCATAAATGGAATAAGAATATAAATGGCCACCGCAGATTTGAAACTATTTGATATATTCAATCCTACCATGTTGGCGAAGAAACCTGTGGAAAACATGACTAACCAATATCTGAAATTCATGTCTTCAATTCCAAGAATAGAATTACCAATCCAAATAAAAATAAACGTTTGTACCGCTGAAATTAAAAAGAGCAACACAAATTTGGAAAAAAGATAACTACCTCTACTTAAGTTCAAGAATTTCTCTCTTTTTAATAATTTTCGGTCTTTAAAAATTTCTTCCGCACTAACGGTCATTCCAATAAATAATGCCACTACCACCGACATAAAAATGTAGGCAGGTATATTTTCATTAAAAAAGAATTTGTAAGGTTCCGGACCATGTCTGGTCCAGGCAGAATACCTTACAAAATATGCAATGAAAAATGCTAATAAAGGTGCTTCTAGAAGGTTGATAGCTAAATATTGCTTGTTACTTAATTTGGAAAGAGTGTCTCGTTTTAAGAATATTCTAAATTGCTCAAACTTGTTTGGAGTAGATAACGAGTTGGAGGGTTGATTTTTTCTTATCACCTGCGGATTCTTAACACTATCGGGTACGTTTCGATTGTATTTTTTAAACCACTCGGCAGGCATTGTTTTTCTACGCTCGGTTTTCTTACCATATTCATCCACCACCTTTTGATCAATAATGTCAAAGATGAGTTCTGAATTAACATTACCGCAAGTGGCACATTCGTTCTCATCGGCATCTAAATGATTCGCATGGTCCTTAAAGTAGGAGACACTTTCAATAGGTTCTCCGTAGTAAATGGTATACCCACCGTTATCTAATAATAAAAGACGATCAAATAATTTAAAAATATAGGAAGACGGTTGATGAATTACAATGAAAATTAGCTTGCCTTTTAACGCCAACTCTTTCATTAAATCCATGATTTTTTCAGAATCTCGTGAAGATAACCCGGAAGTAGGTTCATCTACATATAATACAGAAGGTTCACGAATAAGTTCTAGGGCAATGTTCAGTCGTTTACGCTGCCCGCCTGAAATGACCTTCTCAATAGGGTTTCCAACCTTTAAATCTTTGGCTTTGTATAATCCTAACGAATGAAGAGTAGTATGTACTTTTTGACGAATTTGTTCATCGGTAAGGTCTGAAAAACTCAGCTTGGCACTGTAAAAAAGGTTTTCGAAAACCGAAAGCTCTTCAATCAATAAGTCATCTTGAGATACAAAACCGATTACACCCTGTAATTTATCTTTGTCGGTATGGATATCGAACCCATTCAGGGTAATATTGCCAGAAGTGGGCGCGTAGTTACCATTCAAAACATTGAGCATGGTTGATTTTCCTGAGCCACTTCCTCCCATAATACCCACTAATCTACCTGTCCTTTCTCTAAACGAAAATTCGTGAAGTCCTACACCTCCAGAAGGGAAATTATAGGACACTTTATTTGCTTGAATGACCAACTTTTCTGGAGCCGATTCATTTACAAAAACGGAAAGAATATCACTAAAGTAAACAGGTGACATTTTGGCTCCTCGTAGAGCCGAACCACTGTTAAAAATGTAAGTGCGGTCAGGAACTACTGCGGTACTGTTAAGAAATAAGCTATCATTGCCTACATATCGGAATACGTACATGTTGATATCTTTAATCTGCAGGATAGCGAGGATACCTTCAAAATTGGCTCCTGAAATGTATTTCGTTTTTTCAAATTCGCGAATCTGTTCCTTAGAAACAATCATTAGCTGACTGAAATCCGGACAATAACTTTCGCTAATTTGAGTGAACTTTACCGCATTCTGGAAGTTTTCTTCATGAATACTGAAGGTATTACTTAGCATGAGTAAAAACTCGGCCTCATGGGCAGAAATATTTCCATCAGCATAGATGTATTCCAGTAGTCTAAAAAGAACAACAAATTTTTGAACTCGTGTTAGATTACTATTGATGCTTTCACATATGCTTTTTACGTTTTCAGGGTTTAATGCTTCTTCATAACTTGCTTTTCCCGAATGAAATTCATCCAGATATTCATCGTACATACGTAGAAAAATATCCACACGCTCCTTACGTAACTCAGAACTCAGTGAGTGTTGAATGATTTCTCTACTTTCTTTGGTAACATCTGATGTATTAGACGCTAAGGCAAATAATTGCATTAAGGCCCGTAAAATTTCTTCACTCATTTAAAAGCGGTTTATCGTAGTTTAATAGGAAGTGACAATTTATAAATTTTTTACGGTCCCGTCCTCTTTAACCACGTAACAGTTTAAACCATTTGTAAACACTTCAGGTTTATTAATGGAGCTACCTAATAGCATGCGAGCACATTCTTGAATTCCTTCTGGTATGGAAGGGTGGGCATGAATAAGTTCAGCTAAAACACGTACACTTTTTTTCATAGAGATTAAAAGGGCAATGGCCTCAATTGTACTGGATGCATGGGCTCCAAGTACGCGCATTCCTAAAATGGTCATTTCATCGTCATCGCTGACAATGAGTTTGATAAAACCTTCTTTTTGTCGCATGGCAATAGCTCGGTTCATAAACTCATAGCTCATTTTTGCTACCCGATAGGCAATTCCTTTTTGTTTGGCCTGAGTTTCATTTATTCCTACTGACGCCACCTCCGGATTAAGGAACATAATGGTTGAAATATTGTCGTAGTTGATTTTAGGAGGTTTCGGATTAAACATTAAATCTACCGCATGGCGCCCTTCTAATTCGGCAATATTAACCAACGCAATATCTGCTGTAAAATCACCCACGGCATAAATATTAGGAATGCTTGTCTGTGTTTCTGTATCCACACAATATCCTCGACTATTTAGTTTTAATCCAATTTCTTTTAGCCCGATATTCTCGGAATTAGGAACTCTTCCCACAGAAATTAATGCCTTGTCTACATACCTGATTTCTTTGGTTCCATCTTCAAAAGCAAGGGTGTATTTTACCTGTCTCTTATACACATCTCCGAGCCCACGAGACTCCTGAGCATCT